>Ga0307948_1001746_pt1 | contig 15538 bp, 17 predicted proteins | sample OrgLakmetagen280_FD_201824 | JGI IMG/M metagenome (GOLD analysis project Ga0307948, IMG submission 201824) | Saline water microbial communities from Organic Lake, Antarctica - #280 | ecosystem: Environmental > Aquatic > Non-marine Saline and Alkaline > Saline | place: Antarctica: Organic Lake...
TAAATATAAGTATGATGTATCCTCCATAAATTTATTTTCTATTTATGTATCCGGATTTTCGAGGGGGGTCAGATGAGTTCCGCGGAAATCATCTGCCTTTGTTATATATCTCGATCCGGCTCGACCTTTCTCTCCCAGCTGATTAGCGCACGCCTGCCGCAGGTCCGCGTTCTGCCCGAAAATCGGCAGTTGGAGATCCTGGGAGCATACGGCCTGCTTGGCGAATCTCGCATGTCGGAGGGCGGGTTCCAAAATCTCGAGCGGGCGCTTCAGTCCGACCCGCAGTTTGACGCTCTAGGAATCAAGCAACAGCAACTCGATGGCATGCGCTGGAATCTTTGCAACTCGAAGAAGATAGGTATGGGTCCGCAAGCGGTCGCCGAAGCGTCGAGTGGCGCTGACCTCGATCAGGGGTTTAAGTATTTCTTATTTAAGCACAATGTAAACGCCAATATATTTTCTGATTTGCACGAGGCGCAGCCGGGGGCTCGATTGATTCATATCTATCGTGATCCTCGCGCCGCGTATGCTTCGATGCTTGATGCGATTAATCCCTACAGCCCTTTCGATCGCTTCAGTGAAGGAGGGGGCTGGGCTGTTGGTCGGGAGTGGTCGGAATACAACGCCAAGATCGATGCGCTAGAGCGCGCCCACGGCAGCCAGGCAGTGTTTCAGATCCGATACGAGGACCTCGTCGTGGACACGCAAGCCTGCCTGGTTCGGCTGGCTGACTGGTTGGGTTGCATTTTGGGGCCGGATTCCCGAGCGAGTACTCGAAGTGTTTTCGGCGACAAGGACAGAGACCTTCATCAGCGAGTCGGTAGGGCGCCGGATCCGTCCCGCATCCATGCTTGGCGTGAAACACTCTCGAAGGCCGATGTTGCGGCGTGCGAGTTGGGCGCGGGCGTCATGCTGGCGCATAGGGGGTATGAGGCGATTACTCCTCCGCCTGTCGGGCTTTGCCGGCTCACTTCCAATGTGGCCCACCGATTGCAGGCTGCGAGTGACTGGCTGGGCTTGAAGACCCGGCGTTTCATTCGACTTCTCGGAGCGCCTGACCGGCTGGTCACCAAAATACGGGTCCTGATCGATAGGTATCGCTGAATGGGCAAGCACATCCATTTCCTTCACGGCGGTCGCGCGTCCTATCCTGAGGTCGCGGCCTACGCTCGCTATTTTGAGAAGCGATTCACAGTTACTGAGGGAAATATGGATGCGTGCCGGGCGGTCCCGCGCGAGGATCTGGTATTATGGTGCATCATGGGGCTCTATCCCAGCAGGCGGTGCGCTTCGTACGTAATTCATGATTACCGATCGCTCTCGGTAGAACCGTTTGCGGCAGTGAAAGACGGATTGAAACGGTTCGTTAATGCCCAGCCTGATCTGCGAATCTTCCAAAACTCCGCCATTGAGGAGGTCCTTGGGTTCTGTGACGGGGCTCCTTCGGTGCATCTCCCGATGGGCCTACCCGAGTGGATCGGCGAGATTGAGAAGCAGCCTAAGCTGTATGACTTCGGGTATCTCGGGGCCGTCAACAAGGACCGTGGTTTCGACCAGATCTTCGAAAGCTTTCTCGGGCGCTACGATGGCCGGCGGACAATGCTGATCATCGGTCCATGCGAGGACGCTATTCTGCGGCGTTGGGGCGGTGAAGCAGCGCTTACATTCATGGGGGCGTTGCCACAGCGTGAAGCACTTGGGAAGATCACAGCAGCCCGAGTGGCGCTGGCCCTCTTTCCCAATCATCGGCCACATTGCTGGCAGACGCCTACGAAGCTGCTGGAGTACGCCGCATTGCGCCTGCCCATAATCGCCAATGAGAGCGCAATGGTTCGAACAGTCGCGGAGAGCCTGTCCGTCCCTATCAAGTTCGTTGGTGAGCAGTTATTCGGCGATCTCGAATTCGGTGATGAGCTTTGGGGCGAGCGGTTCGAGGGTGACCTGTCGGCATTGTACTGGCCGTCCGTGATCGCCGACAGCAGGGTGGAGCATGCGATTTGCAATGACGCACAGCGCTGATTTGACGGCGCGACGACCGGACGCTCTTCCAGTCCTCTTTCTCGGCGCGCTGGTCTTCTTCTCATTTCTTTTTTATGAGATCCATATCGACGCGATGGGCTTACGCTGGGCGGCGATAGGCGTGGTCGTGCCGTGTCTAGTTGGGCTTGTGCTGTCCAAGGGACGAATGGAGCCCCTAACGCCCAGCTTGCTGGCGATTGCGCTCGTCTTCTTCTTCTATATTTCGGCCGCCCTGATTATCGCCCTGTACAAATCGACCATTGGGATCGACGTCCAGGACTTCGTCGCTCGCGCGACCGGCCAAGGCGTGATCTTCGCCTTGATCGTGATCGCGTTCGGCAAGGCAGAGGTCGAGACTTTTTTGAAGTTCTTCGCCTACGGCTCGTTTGCGCTGGCTGTAGTGCTCATCGCAACATTCTTCGGACTGCTGGAACCTTTCTACCAGAAAGTCTCGCTTCGGGGTGCCGGGTGGATGTTCGATCCAAACTACGCTGCAGGCGTCGTCGGCTTCGGTGTCGTCTACTTTGCTTTGAACGGGCGGAACCGGGAGCGCTTACTTCTGATACCGATCCTGGTCGTCGCCTTGTTTCTGACGTTCTCGAAAACCGGTTTGCTTGCGACTCTCGCCGGCATATTCTCTGCCTGGATACTGAGCGCAGGCGCGGTGAAGCGTTTCACTGCGCTGGGGGTGCTCAGCCTGATTTTGCTGTCCGGCGTCACGCTCATTGAATTGCTGGCTGAGAACATCATTTTATTGCGGATTACATCCGGGCTGAACGCCAGGGGCGATTACTGGCTCATGGCGCTCGACTATATCGCGCAGCGCCCGCTTACCGGTCATTCGGACAACGCGCCGGTCGAGATCGCCCGCGCCTTCGGGCGAATCAACGCCAGTGTTCATAACACCTACATCGAAGCGGCTCTGCTTGGTGGTTTGATCTACGGCTTCGGACAGGCAGCAGTCGTGGGATTTGGCGCTTTCGTTTCGCGCAAGCGGCCTAACCTCTTTGGTCTTCTAGTATTTGTCATCATTGTGTCCAACAGCTTTACTGTAAGTGTCGGATCCGTTGGCCTTTTGCCGCTCCTGTTGACTGTCCTGATTGTCGCCGCGGCTCGGGGGCGATCGTAATGCCTGGCGGAGCCCGCGGACCGGATTTCATCGTTATCGGCGCTCAGCGGGCCGGCACAAGCTGGCTCTACAAGCGCCTGTCTGGTCTCGATCGGGTTTGGGCTCCGCCGATCAAGGAGGTGCACTTCTTCGATCGGCTCGAGCGCCACGTGACCGGTGTGGGGATGCAGCGATATCGGCGGCATCTCGCTGAACGCTTTTTGGGGGGGGCAGCTTGCTTTCTTCCGCAGCCGCTGCGGCGGCGCATCGGATCGAAGGTGGCGGTCCAGCCTTGGGGCATGTGGGACCTTAAATACTTCCGACCAGCTTTTAACTGGCAATGGTATCTTGATCTGTTCGAGAGCCACGAAGGCGCGGTTTCTGGTGATTTTACACCAGCTTATTGCATGTGCAGCAAATCGCTGATCGCGAGTATCGCCAAGCGACTGCCTGACACGCGCTTCATTTTCATCCTGCGCGAGCCAATCGGTCGCGCTTGGTCGCAATACATGAAGGAGAATAAACACGCCCAGTCGAGCGCAGACCAGCTTGGATCGTCGTTTGAGCGTTTCGTTTCGGGGCGTCATAGGGTCTTGGAGCGCTCGGATTACGCTACAATGCTAGCCAATTGGCGCGACTGCGTGGAGCCTGAGCGCTTAAAGGTTATGTTCTACGACGACCTTGAGGCGGCCCCTAAGGCATTCTTCTCCGAAATTCTCAGTTTTGTTGGGCTGAGCGATGAGGCTTTGCTGGCTGAGCAGACTGCTCTGGATACAAAGCCGATCAATTCGTTCTCACCGGGCGGCGGCGCACCTTTGACCGCCCAAGCTTTATTGATTCCGCATGTGCAGCCGATGGTCGAGCGGCTCCTGGGTCTTGAGTCGTCCGATCATGTTCGGCGCTGGCTCGACGGCTATCGCGAGCTTCACGGAACGGTCGAAGCATTCAAGCCGGAGCGCTAAACTGCGAGCGGATCTGATCGAAACTAAACCCTTTCAGTCAGCGACCGAAGGGTGTCATGGTAAATCTGCTCTGTATTGCTGACCATGGTCTCAAGGGTAAAGCTGGCGGCGCGCGCACTGGAAGCTGCGCCGGCTTCCGCGAGGCGCGCCGGCTTGCATTGCGTGAGGATGGCCTCTGCCAGCAGTTCAGGTGTCGCGTTGACCGGCAGTATCATTCCATTGTCAGGCCCGACCACGTCATCCGCGCCGCCGACCGATGTGGTGATGATCGGCAGGCCGGCCTGGAGCGCCTCTATGTAGGTATAGGGGAAAGCTTCGTACCGGCTGGTCATCATGAAGGCGTCAAACCCTGACAGCAGAGGCGCCGCATCGCGGGCGCCGAGCACGGATACGCCGCGGTGAGCTGCGACCGCAGCCTCAACATCGCCTCGCAGCTCTCCGTCACCGATCAGGAAGCCCCGGATGTCAGGCCGTCTGCGGTGCGCGATGCTGATCGCGTCCACAAATCGCACCGGATCTTTCTGCGGACACAAGCGACCGACTTGCACCACGGCGAAATCGCCGGGGGCGATCCCCAGCTCCCGGCGAACGTCGTCGCGGGCTCTCAGCGTGCTTGGTGCGAGGCCGTTGGGGATGGTGACCACGCGGTCCCCCGAACCCAGTCCAAGCGCTGACGCGTGTCGCGCTTCATACTGGCTCACGGCGATGATCCGGTCGGTTCTGCGCGCCAGTTGCGCCTCGATGAGGCGATAAATGTGCCGTGACGTCTGACCCAGCTCAGGGTCCATCGTTCGAAGGGCGTGGGGGGTGTAGATGCGGGCGCCGGGTATCGAGCGCGGCAGCAGGCGCATAAGGGCGCCGGCCTTCGAGCTGTGGCCGTGAAGAATGTCGAACGGCCCGTGTTCGCGGACAATCGCCTGCAGGTCACGCAAGGCTTTCACGTCATGTAGGCCGACCGGCCGAAATAGGTTGTCCTGGGCGATGGTCGTGAGCTGGGCGATGGATCTCACACGGTGAAGAAAGGCCGGCTCAGCGCGTGAGGTCCCGTGGATGAGCGTGACTTCGTGGCCGCCCTCACACAGCCCTCCAGCGAGGTCCGCCACATGGCGTCCTGAGCCGCCGCCTGAGGGTTCGAGACACAAGAGAACGCGCAAATAAATTCCCCACCTCCGCCGTCCAGCATTGTGCGGGCCCGCAGGGCCCGTCACTACTCATCCGCCAGCCACGATGCCCTAACGCCGCAATGATCCCGACTGGGTCCGGTCAGGCGCATCAGGCGACGCCGGCGGCGGTCGCCTCGGCTGCGCGCTCGCTTACATACCGCCTTTTCCGAACACTTCTGGAACGGTCTTAACCAGGATCACGAAGTCGCGCCAAAGCGTCCAGTTGCGCACATAGTACTCGTCCAGGCGGACGCGCTCCTCGTATGTTGTCGAGTTCCGGCCATTGACCTGCCAAAGACCGGTGAGGCCGGGGCGAACCTTGAGATATGTCACCGCTTCGTCTCGGTAGCGTTCAAGCTCGTCGAGCACGACGGGGCGTGGGCCGACAAGGCTCATGTCGCCAAGGAGCACGTTGAACAGCTGCGGCAGCTCGTCCAAGCTGACTTCACGCAGGAATCGCCCCACGGGCGTAACGCGTGGATCATGAGTCAGCTTCTGATCGCGGCGCCATTCGGCTTCGGCCTCCGGGTCAGTCGCCAACAATTCGGCGAGCCGCCTGTCGGCGTCCACGTCCATGGTGCGGAACTTCCAGCACCTGAACTGATTGCCGGCGCGCCCGACCCGCAGGTGGCCGAAGAAGAGTGGCCCTCCGTCAAGCTTCACCAGAATGGCTATGGGCACTAAAACCGGCGCGAGGAACACAAGGCCGCCAAGGGAAAGCGCGATATCGACAAGGCGCTTTGCCGCCATCGCCGCGGGACGTTGAAGATTCACCCGCGTAACAAAGGCGACCACGTCGTCGGGCGCGAAGGACTGGATGTCGACGTTCTCAGCGGGAAGGGAGCGCAGCTCCGGTAGAAAGGCGTAGGGAGCGCCGATCCGCGTCAGGCGGCGGGCGAGTTTCAGCCCGATGCCGTGATCGGCTGCGGAGGGACAAATCAGGAATTCGCGCCGCTGCTCGCCTTCCCCCAGCAGGAGCTCCAGCAGCGCATGGTCGGTCCCGGTTTCAATGACAGCCCGGGCACTTCTGAAATCGATCACCCTGTCGGCCTGAAGCCCGATCTCCTTGTTGCGTTGGAGCCAGTCGCGGAAGCGAGTGCCGCTGGACGGCGAGCTCACCAGCGTACAGAGGCGAAGATCACCGCCGGCCGCCAGGCCGCTCTTGCGCACGATGTTGCGCCCAAGAAGCAGAAGCACCAGAGCGGTTGCCCAGCTTGACCCGACAAGCAGGCGGGACACGTCGTCCTTGAGTGCGAAGAAGGCGAAACCGGTGATGAGAAACGCAGCCATGCACGCTGCGAGCACGTCCCTCATTTCCTGGCTTTGGGGCACGGTCACCCGGTAATGGCCTTTCGACCGGAACCATAGCGCCATCACAACGCTGCCAACGATCGCAGCGAGATAGACCGCCGAAAGCGTGCTTGCGGGAATCGTGTAAGGTGGTATCTCGGCCCACCGCTTGAAAGTGATCGCGACCGGAGCGGCGACAAACGGAGCGATGGCGATGGTGACCAGATCACTCAAGGCAAGCAACGCTGTCTGGGCGCTGCGCCGGGACAGCGCGCTTCTCACACGACTGACCTGTTCAGGCGACACCGACATGGTTGGCGGGTGGGTGCGCTGGTTCATTGCAGGACCTTCGTCTTCCACCTTGCCTGAGGATCAGCGAGTTTCGCGCGTGCGGTGAAATCGCGCTTCCCCAGTGCGGCCGCACGATTTTAGTCAGCGTTTGGAAAGCTTATAGCCTCAACAAGGTAAGTAATGTGTAACCAGAAGGCTAGGTGGAGCGAAGTGTTAAGGCGTCTTTTCGGTCAAAGGCGGGAGCCGACCGACCCTGACGGGCGCGTGCTCTATGCGATCGGGGACGTCCACGGTCGCGCTGATCTACTTGAGCCGCTACTCGAGACCATCTTCAAGGATGTTGAGGACCAGCCTTGCCTCCTCGTTATGCTTGGCGACTACGTCGATCGTGGCGAGGCCAGCCGTTCCGTCATCGAGCGTCTTGCGAATGGGCCGTTTCCTCGTTCTATGGAAACAGTTTTTCTAAAGGGCAATCATGAGGCGGCCTTGCTCGATTTCATCCAGACGCCCGAAACTGGCCCTGCCTGGGTGGAGCATGGAGGCCGTGAAACGCTATTGAGCTATGGCGTGCGCGCCCCGCTTCACGCCTCCGACGCAAAAGGCTGGCGCGAGGCGAGCCAAGCCTTCTCTGAGGCGTTGCCAGAGTCTCACACGCGTTGGCTGGAGGCGTTGAGGCTGTTTCATATTAGTGGCGAGCACTTCTTCGTTCATGCGGGCGTCGACAAGGGTCGTGATCCTCATGATCAGGACGAGGCGACGCTGCTCTGGACGCGGGGCGGATTTCTCAGGGATCACAGACGCTGGCCGCTCACTGTCGTCCATGGGCACACCCCGGAGCCCAAGCCCGTTGTCGTCCGCGGCAGGATCGGTTTGGACACAGGAGCTTACGCGACCGGATGTTTGACCGCCGCGCGGCTGAAGCCGGGCCGCGTCGTGTTCTTCTCCGCCAGGGCTCAGCGCCTTAAGCAAAATTAAACTTTCGCGGTCGTAAGATGGGACATGGTCAAACCTGCACCTCGTTCAATGGATATCGGCTGCGGCTTGGATGATCGCTCGCGTTCGATAGCGGCGCGGCGATTGCAAGAAGCCGACGCGGCGGCGTCCGGGCGTCCGGGTCAATCTCCGGCCCGAGAACTGCAAGCCTCGCTGAGCGACCGCATCGCAGCAGGGTCAGCGGCCCGTCCGCTGGCGCGCCGAAATGTGGTCATTCTCATTGCGGCCCATTGCACGATGTTCTGGGCCTGCGTCGGGTATGGCCTTTCGCTGATCACCTGATATGTCAAAGCCTTAAGTTTACCCTTACGGGACTGGGGCCTGCGATTTCTCTCGATAGCGGATTCTTCCCGAGGTCTGCAGGGCTGGCGGGGTTCGAGTTTCCGTGCGCGCTTCCATGTCGTGGTGTTCAGACGCGCCGCCCGCCATGCGGCGTCGGCAAGTGGTGCGCTGACGCCACAGGACAAAATAGTCCGGGGCGAAGCGATTTGAATCCTTGAAAACATACCTCAATCAGATATTAAAGAAGTGTGAACGGGGGTAATAATGTCTACTTTTGTGGCGCGAGCGTCATATGATCGGACGTGGCTCGAGCAATATGAGGGCTGGTTTTCATCGGAGTCCGGGTTGTTTCGAGCCCAGCCGGTTTTAGGCGGGCTTGAGGCGGGTCGCCCCGGTGGCGAGGTTTCCGAACGCTGGGCGCCGGGCGTTGACCGTGTCGAGGCTCACGAGCCTGTTGAAGTTTCGGCGGGCGACATCGCGGATTCCTCATCCTCACGGCCGCTGGACACACCGGTCGGACGGGTTGATTTGGACGCCGTGGCGGCGATGGACGAGGCCGGGCTTGATCACCTCGCCGACCTCATTACGAACCGGCTCGCCGTTCGGCTCAATATGACCCCCACGGAGAGCGAAAGTTCGTCGGCAGACGTGTTCGCGCGGTCGGAGATCATCGACGGTTATGATGCCAAGAACTATATTCGGCTCGACGATGTGTACGCATTCGACGCGTCTTCCGGCGAGGCGAGCCCTGCGGTTACATCGGCTGCGCCGCCACCTGATATGGGGCATTCGACCTCGCGCGAGCCGCTAGATGCTTTTGATGGGCTGTCCCATGGTCAATACCAGAGGGCCCCGTACGTGCCTGACGAATCGTCGACCGGGAAAAGCCCTGAGCCAGTCTGGTCGACAGGCGATTTCATCTACGCGCCGTCTCAGGACTCGTCGTACGACGTGATCGCTCAGGGCTCAAGCGATGCATATGAGCTGGTCCTTGTATCGCTGTTCGAGCCGGAAACGTTCAGTGATGATCTATTACTGGATGCCTTTGAGTTCGGCACTTTTAATTACGACGATAATGGAATTGCATATATTTCCAGCCATGATGATTTCACATAGAATGAGAAATACGAAGTTGTTGTGAGAGAAAATATTAGAGAGTCGCATTACTATTGGCCGACTCCGCCTGTGAAGGCAGCAGATTAAAATGTACACCGCCCGCGCCTCTAATGGAAAAAGTTTCCTGTGCGTGTAGGTATTATAATTTCTGGTTATTGATGTCTGAAGTTATAAGTAAAAGCGTAAATTTATATGCGCAATATTTATCGTGGAGCTTCCGGCTTCGAAGCGCAGGCGTTCCGACTACGCCGCGCGAACTGTAAAGCGGGACCAGACCATGGCTAAGGTTCTTGTTGTCGGTGGGGCTGGATATATCGGCGCCCATGTCTGCAAGGCGCTGGCGGCTCGAGGTGATGAGCCCATCGTGTTTGACAATCTGTCATCCGGCCATGCCCATGCGGTCAAATGGGGGCCTCTGGTGGAAGGCGACATACGCTCCGCCACCGACCTTGATCGCGCGTTCGACGCCCATCGCCCCGACGCGGTGATGCATTTCGCTGCGAATATCGAAGTCGGCGACGGCGAACGGGCTCCCCTCCTTTTCTGGGACAACAATGTGGCCGGCGTCGTCACTCTGCTTGGCGCTATGGAGCGCGCGGGCGTGAACCCTTTTGTGTTTTCTTCCACCTGCGCGGTCTACGGCGACCCGGCTGTCGTGCCGATCACAGAATCCGAACGCTGCGAGCCGGTGAGTGTCTACGGGCGGACAAAGCGCGCCGTTGAAGAACTCCTGCGCGCTGTCGCGCGGGTCGGAGGTGTGCGGTACGCGGCGTTGCGATACTTCAACGCCGCCGGGGCGAGTCCTGATGGCGAGATCGGCGAAGAGCACGATCCGGAAACACATCTAATTCCGAACGCGCTTAGAGCCGCCGCCGGGTTTGGCGGAGCCATGAAGCTGTTCGGCACCGACTATGATACGCGCGACGGCACCTGCATTCGCGACTATGTGCATGTTCTCGACCTCGCAGACGCTCACCTTCGCGCCCTCGACAAGCTTCTGGATGGTAAGCGCGAAATCATCGCTAATCTTGGTACGGGTGAAGGTGCGTCAGTCCTTGAGGTGCTCCAGGCCGTTGAAATGATTACCGGACGGGCTGTTCCATATGAGATCCACCCACGCCGCACCGGTGACGCTCCGGTTCTGTCTGCGGACACGGCACACGCGCGGGCGGTTCTTGGCTTCTCGCCTCGGCGCTCGGATATTAAAACGATCATCGATGACGCTTGGCGATTTCACAGGCGGGCCTGGGGCATGGACAGGGCTTGAGCGTAGGCGGGCCTGTGCTCATCGCCCGCCCTAACGACCCCTGCCCGTCGTTCGCCACCGCGCGTGGCCTTTCCGCGCCGACCCACAGTCCCGACACCAAACGCGGGCTCTGAACAGGTCAGGCTGTGGATCTGAAAGCTGATGTTGAAATTTTCGAATTGCGTTTCTATATCCAAAGTTAATGCCGTGTAGTCTGGGTCAGTATATTTGAAATATTGGGCTGTATATTACCCAACCCAGTTTAATTCCAATATAATTTTATATAAATAACAATATATAACGACCCTAATTACATTTAGTAGTGTTGTGTATATGCAACCCCTGGTTATAAATGCGAAACAGTAGCGCTTTCGCTTTCTGGTTTGCTTGAAGGCTGCGGTTGGCGTCGCGGGCTTGCTAGTTGGCTCTACCAATACAAGCTATGGTTCGACGCTGAAGAAGTCGCCGCCAATAAGCTGGGTGGAGCGTCTCAGTCTGCGCCCGAACCGGGTTTTTGATGGACCAGGTGTTGGCTGTAAGGCGCGACAATGTTTCAGCAGATAAGTTTCAAGCCTCCATGGCGGCACCGATGATATTGGCGACCGCACTGGGCTGTCATGTCCGCGCGGTGACCTCATGCTTCCTCTCCAAGCGGCGCTGCGAAGGTTTCGCATCTTTTGGCCATGGTGACCTGCGCCCCTTGGCTCCCTCGTTTGTTGTGAGAGTCTGACGCTTTCTGCACTGAGCCCCAACGTTGGACCGCCGGAAGCTGGAGTTTCCCGGCTGTGATCACGGCGGCGGGCTGGCTGTGCCGCGGTGATTATGCAGGTCGGCCGGGACGTTGTACCCGATCGCGCTATGAGGTCTGACTTCGTTGTAGTCTCTGCGCCAAGCGTCCAGCTTTTCGCGGGCGTCTGCAAGGCTCATGAACCAGTGGGCGTTCAAGCACTCCGCTCTGAGCTTGCTGTTGAAGGCTTCGAAGAAGCCGTTGTCCGTCGGCTTTCCCGGCCGGGAGGAGTCCAGCGTGACATCGTTGGCCTAGGCCCACAGATCCAGGTCGCGGGAGATGAACTCGCTGCCAGTGTCGACCCGGATCGTCCCGGGATATCCGATCTGTCCGCGTACCCGCTCGAGCGTCTGAACGACATCCTCACCGCGATAGGTGAACCGCGCATCAGCCGCCGGGCAGTAGCGCGAATGCGTGTCCACCACCGTCAGAATGCGCAGCTTCGATCCCAGGGCGAGCTGGTCGTGGACGAAGTCCATCGCCCAGACCTCATTGGGACCGACCGCATCCCGGCGGTCCTCGCGAAGCTTGGCTTTCACCCGCCGCTTGGGATGCTTGTTGCGCAGCTGCAGGCCTAACTCGCTGTAGATCCTGCGGGTCTTCTTGACGTTGTCCACCCACCCCTCCCGGCGAAGGAGGACGTGAACCCGGCGATAGCCATAGCGCACCCGGGTCTGACAGATCTCCTTTATCCGCTGTTCGAGGCCGGCCTGGCCGGGTCGGCGGATAGGTCGATGTATCGAGCGGAAGAACCCGGCAGGCCCTTCGGATCGACACACCCCAGTCCTCCAGCATCCGGTCGACCAGCTCGCGCTTGCGGACAGGCCTTAGATCTTTCGGCGGATCACGTCCTGCAACATCTCCCGGTCAAGCGTCAGGTCCGCGACGATCTTCTTCAGGCGCGTGTTCTCGTCCTCGAGCTGCTTTAGCCGGCGCATCTCGTCAGGCAGCAACCCGCCATACTTCTTCTTCCAGTTAAATATGTCGCCTGGCTGATCCCGGCCTTCCGGCAGATCTCTGCGACCGGCGTACCGGCTTCGCCCTGCTTCAGGATGAACGCCTTCTGCGTGTCCGTGAACTTCGATGCCTTCATGGCCATCCGCTCCTCTCCCAGCCCAAGGAAAATCTAGCGGAAAACTCCACCTTCAAACGATCCAGTTTTGAGGGAGCAGAGCACTCCGGGAACCAACGTCGCTTTCGCGCTTTGCAGCTTTATCGGGCCGGCTGGCCTCCAGCTCGCCTGCGCCCGGTCACATGAAAAACCGACCCTCCCCCTCACGGGCTCTCCGAATTGGGCGGCGGGTCGATAAAGGGAGTCGCTCATGCAAATCCAGGTGAACACCGACGAAAACATTGACGGCGGGGAAGACCTCTCCGCCAAGGTCTCAGACGAGGTCCATAACCGGCTGGACCGGTACAGCCAGCACATCACCCGCGTTGAAGTCCACCTAAGCGATGAGACCGCCGACAAGTCAGGCGGCAACGACAAGCGCTGCCTCATTGAAGCGCGGCTGGAGGGGCGTCAGCCCGAAGCGGTCAGCGCCGAGGCCGAAACGTTGAAGGGCGCCTATACCGAGGCCGCCAAGAAGCTCCAGCGCGCCCTGGAGACGACCCTTGGCAAGCTCCATCACGCCAAGGGCGGCGACACCATTCGCACCGGTGAGCACTGACCGCGCCCCCGACGCCGGATGCGCGCCGAGCGCCGCTCCTTTCCCGTTGTCAGGCCGGCCCCCGATCATGATTGATCAGACTCCCAAGGTCCCCAAGGCCCTCAAGACTCCCCAGGCCCCCACTGTGAAGCCCGATCCCGCCGCCGCGCCCGAGCCGGACGCGGGAACCGGCGGCGCCCTTGGGCCCGACGCCGGCGAGTCCCGCCCCAATCGCCGCCTGCCCGGGCGCCGCGACCCGCGCCGGTAGAGCCTCGCCGCACGATTGCGCGCGCGGTCCGGATCGTCGTTTCAGACCTGCAGTGCCCCCGGGGATCGCGCCGTCGCGGGCCGGGGGAAGATCACCCGCGCGCGGGCCTTTGAGGTCAGGTATTGACCGGCGGAAGGCGCTCGAAATGAGATAAAGAACTGTAAAGCCAATAGATTAGAAATAATTGAGGCGCGGTCTTTGCTGTCCATGGACGCGGCGCTTTTCCTCAGCTAACGTTTTGTTATCGGCGCTTTTTCAAGCCGGATCGCGTCTGCTTCAACGAACGCGGCCGGCTGTTTTTATGGCGCGTCGGTTCCGTCAGGGGAGAGGCGTTCTGAGCAATCCAGTCACGAGTCCGAGTGGGCCTGAGCGCAACGCAATTGTCGACGCCGACGCCTGGCGCGCCATGCGTGAGGCCTGTCTTGACGATCCCGGCCGTTTCCATGGAGATCTGGCCAAGAGAAATCTGTGCTGGTTGCTGCCCGGCCAAGGCGAGGCGGGCGTCTGGGCGTATTTCGATGCGGCGAAGGATGGCTGGACCGGCTGGGACGCGCGCACGAGCGCGCCGGTGGATCTGGATCTGCCGGAAAGCTTCGAGCCCTGGGGCCGCGCTTTCAACGGCGATGATCCGCCCAATTTTCGCTGGTTTGAGGGCGGCCTGACCAACGCCGCCTTCAACGAGGTGGACCGCCATGTGCTGGCGGGCCATGGCGACGAGGCGGCGCTGATCTTTGAAGGCGACCGCTGGAACATGTCCGATAATGACGGGCGCGGCGGCCCGGTGGACGCCTATGAGGTGTCGCGCAAGCGCCTGCTGCTGGAGAGCGCGAAATGCGCTCTGGCGCTGAAGGAATTGGGCCTGAAGGCCGGCGACCGCATCGCGCTGAACATGCCCAACATCCCCGAGCAGATCTTCTGGACCGAAGCGGCCAAGCGGATGGGGATTCTCTATACGCCGGTATTCGGCGGCTTTAGTGACAAGACGCTGTCGGACCGCATAGCCGACGCCGGCGCGCGCGTGGTGGTCACCGCTGATAGAGGTGGCTCGGCAAATCTGGACAGTTTGGATAAGTGGATTTTCGGTCTGTCATCGGCATGATTGCCGACCACAGGAGAGCCATAATGACCAGACGACCCCGACGTAATCACACCGCCGCGTTCAAGGCGAAGATTGCCCTTTGCGCGGTGCGCGGCGAGCAGACCTTGAGTGAGCTGGCGCAGCGATTTGACGTTCATCCCAACCAGATCCGGCAGTGGAAGGAGCAGCTTCTGGACGGTGTGGAGGGTGTGTTCCAGCGCGACGGCAAGCCGGCCGCCGCCGAACCGCGCGTCGATATCAAGACGCTGCACGCCAAGATTGGAGAATTGACGCTTGAGAATGATTTTTTAGGCGCTGCGCTCACAAAGGCGGGGTTGCTGGGCGCAAACACATGATGGATCGCACGCACGAACTTTCGCTCACGCGGCAGGCGCAGGCGCTCGGCATCAGCCGGAGCCGTCTTTATTACCAGCCATGCCCGGTATCAGACGCTGATCTGGCCCTGATGCGGCGCATTGACGAACTGCATCTGGACTACCCCTTTGCGGGCAGCCGGATGTTGCAGGCCCTGTTGCTGGGCGAAGGCCATGCGGTGGGCCGGCTGCATGTCTCGACCCTGATGAAACGCATGGGCATCGAGGCGATTTACCGTCGCCCCAACACGTCCAAGCCTGCGCCCGGCCACAAGATCTATGCCTATCTGCTGCGCAATCTGCCCGTCACTCGGCCCAATCAAGTCTGGGCGATGGACATCACCTATATTCCCATGGCGAAGGGCTTTGTCTATCTGGCGGCCGTGGTGGACTGGTTCACCCGGCGCGTCCTGTCCTGGCGGCTGTCGATCACGCTGGAGGCGGCGTTTTGCATTGAGGCGGTCGAGGAGGCGTTGGCGCATTACCCCAGGCCGGATATCTTCAATACCGATCAGGGCTGCCAGTTCACCAGTATGGCTTTCACGGGCATGCTCAAAACTGCAGGCATCGCCATCTCGATGGATGGCAAGGGCGCCTGGCGCGACAATGTCTTTGTCGAGCGGCTGTGGCGCACGATCAAATACGAGGAGGTCTATCTACACGCCTATCGCAGCGTCGCCGAGGCCCGCGCGGGCCTGGCCCGATACCTGACGTTCTACAACACCAAGAGACCGCATTCCTCGCTTGACCGGAAAACCCCCGATCAGGCCTACTTCAACGCGCTGCAACCAATCCAGGTCGCAGCATAATCAGGGCCGCAATCCACTTATAGACACCCCGGATGTTGTTCAGACAAACCGAGCCACCTCTCTTACTGCCATCCGCGAGAACGGCGCGAGCTCCGGCGTCGGC
>Ga0307948_1001748_pt1 | contig 15521 bp, 16 predicted proteins | sample OrgLakmetagen280_FD_201824 | JGI IMG/M metagenome (GOLD analysis project Ga0307948, IMG submission 201824) | Saline water microbial communities from Organic Lake, Antarctica - #280 | ecosystem: Environmental > Aquatic > Non-marine Saline and Alkaline > Saline | place: Antarctica: Organic Lake...
CCTCCCCCTCTCCTACATTATGATTCCCCCACTCCCCTTCCTCCACCTCAACCTCTCCCATGCCTTCCACATCATCACTCCCAAGCATTGATAGCTCTTTTTCTCCTTCACCCTCTTCCTCTTCTTCCTCCCTCCTTAAAAACTCCATATCAAGGCCCCCCTCCTCTTCTTCTTCCTCCTCCTGCTCTTCTTCTTCCTCCCCCAAATTAAGGGACCCCTCATCACTCCCTAGCATCATAAGCTCCTCAACCTCTCCTTCCTCACCTCCCCCGTCGCTTGACTCCTCCAGAAACAAGGTTCTGCTGTAAAAGAGTGCCCATAGCGCACCTTGTCCAGCATACTGCCACGCAAAGCGTTGTAGGAGACAGGCTTGAAGCCAGGCCCAGCCTCAGCCACGCTCTGCAGTGCACGCTTAAACAAAGGACTGCGTGACACGTTGAAGGGGATGCCGCAGCCATAGAAAAGCATGCCGAGCTGCAAGTTTGCTTTATTGTGTCGTTCTGCAATGGCCATGCTAGGAAGGGTGAGCTGCCTTTGCGGAAGCACAGAGCCAGAAAGGGTGCCTTTGCGCAGGCAGAGAGGTGTGCGTGCGTGCAAGTGCGGAGGCAGGGGTGCGTGGCTGTTGTGAAGTGCCAGACCGCTGGGAGGCAGGTGCAGCCTGTATAGAGGTTCCAGGGTCAAGCGGAGGGTCACTCTGGTCCTCCACGCGCTGCTTCTTCTGTGCATTAGTGACCTCTGCAAGCTTGGTGTCCAGCAGCTGTTGGCCTCCACTTCTTGTGAGGAGTAAGACTGATATCTTTCCCTTGCCAGGCCCTATGCATTCAAAATATTTCATATACTTTTGTTGTTGTGTGATTTTTATCAAATTTTTTTCAAAAGACGGAGCCGAAGCAGGAGCGGAGCCGGCTCCGGCTCCGGCTCGGCTCCGAGCACCGGAGCGTGCAATCCTGCTAATTTTTATTTCAAACGCAACCGTATCGGGGGAGATATGACATTCAAATGCTTCTCTCTTTTTGGCTGAGAGGGGACTGTGATCCCTATTCGGAACGCATCGTAATTCTAAATGGCAGTATAAATATATAATATAAATGCAAGTATTTTCCAGTCCAGACCGTGAGCAGAGTCCGCGTGTGTCCAGCCCAGACCGTAGGCAGAGTCTGATGGATGCTGAACTCATTCTAGCAAGAGAGGAGCTTTATGGGTTCTTGGCTGCAAACGACGTTCCTGGCTTCCTCAAGCATGTTAACTCATTGCTCAGTCAGCGCAATGGCCGCAACTTTCAGGTTCTGCAGGGATGCGTCAATGATTGCGTGTTGCAGCTGGTGAGTATGAGTATGAGTTTTCACCATCCGTGTGCACGTGATAGGCACGTGCAAAGAATATGATAGGCAAGTGGACACAGGAGAGTGCAACCTTACACCACTGTGGTTAATTCAGCACGCTAGACATGCATCACACGCACACTCATGCACACGTGCCAACCCCAGGCACCTTCGGGATCAGGAGAGGTTTTCATCATCAAGGTACGCTGCAATATTGATGCTTGTGATCAATTTGAATCAGGCCTGTGCCAAGCACCCTGTGGATTCATGGTGTTATACACAACTTTCTTCCCTCCACCTATCTCATTTCCAGTGCTTGAACATGCTGCACGACCCCGGACAGCAGAAAGCCTGGCGAGGGCCTCCTCTTTCCTCTGGCCTTCCTTACTTGCTTCTTGAATCGGTGCCTGCCACTTCCATAGGAAGGTACGACGTGCATTTGCAACAACACACACAGCATGGAGCCCAATTTTCACTCAAAGCCCCGATGAATGTGTTGTGCACGTCCGATTCCGCGATTTTGACCCGTAGGACTATGTGCGTGTGTATGTGTGTACGTGCGTGTGCGTGTATGTGTGTTTGTGTGTGTGTCGTCGGTTGTGTCTGGTTCTGCACCTGTGCTCGCAAGAATCGCCCTCTTGCTCCTTGACGCGCTTGCATGCAACCCCTGAATGTCCACTCCAGCACCTCCCTCTCGTTTTAGGCTATGCTTTTGGCCGCCAGGAACACACACACACACACACACGCACACACATCGTCGGTGCTGCACCATTATGTGTTTGTGTATCGATGGCATCTTCAACTTACAGCACGCACAGCATGGTGTCCAGAGCGGCCTGCACAGGCGCAATGGACGTGTAGCACGCATGTAACCCCTTGTATTCAACTCCCAGGAATGTGTATGTGGGGTCTATACTGCCTGGTTTTGTCATCATTTTGCAAGTTCTCCACTCAGCTTGCATCCCAGGAGATCAGCTCCCCCTAGGTGCATCAGCACAAATTCAGGAGCAGCAGGGTGTCCTTGTTATAAGTTTATAAGCCCTGTACAGTGCGCATTCTAAAATGAAGCAGTGTTTTTTTGAAGGGCAACGCAGGAGGCGCCAGAATAAATTTTTTTGGATAGGCACGGGGCTGGACCCCCCTTCCCCCCCCCCCCAACCCCCCCTTCCGGTGCTCCCACCAAGACAAAAAGGGTACCAATCTGCTCCTATTTCAAATGGGCATCCATCTGCATACTCATCAAGACCTGAAATAGAAGTGTTGCAGAGTTATGGGGCAAAAACTGAGATATGGATTCCTGTGCACACGTGACCTACCAGGCACCCATAACTGGCTTGCACAGTCCCACATTGCTTCCATTTCTTCATATTCCACTGACTATCTCATGCTGGCACAATCCTATAAGTTTGGGGTAAATTGCTGATTCATTGGCTTGACTCACCCCGCGGCCTGCACTCGAGCGCGTGCGCCTCTGACTTTTGGATATGTCCACAGACCCAGCCCTTAACCCAATTTGCTCAAAAAGTGTGCCAATCGACTGGGCTAGAGCTGAGGATTCCGCTAATTTATTTAAAATTTCGTAGAAGTGTCCCAGAAATTTTTTGGAGGGGGGGTCCGAAAAACTCGGACCCGTTTGAATTTGCTGCTCTGTTCCAGGACATGCCACTAACAACTTTTACAAGTTATAAATTATAAAACTAGTCGCAAAAGTCGGATCCCCAAACCATGCACCCTGTGCTCCTCGCATAGAATCGCACTTTTCCCTGCCAAAAGGGGGTCCAAAACCGGAACTTCACCCCAGACCCCCGGACCTTCACCAAAATGTCAGGAATATTATTTAGAGCGCCCCAGATTTTTCCTGGCACCGGGGAGGAGCTTTTGGAAATCCACATTTTGGCAGGGATTTCCACCCTGCCGACCTTGGCACCTCCCGCCAAAAACTGAGTGTGCAGGGGTGCTTAGATAAATGTAACTAAGCGTCCTGGCTACTTAAAAGTGGAAAAATGTGCAGGTTCGTTTTATCAAACAGGAATGGTGGGTCTGACTTTAAGTCAGTTTAAGTGCTGAAATATTTTTAGCAGCGGTCACACGGGGAATTTTTATTTTTTACTTATCTCAGGAATTGTGTTCGTAGTTTTTCTTCAGCTCACGCACCCTCTCCACGGCCCCTCTGATGACTGGGCTGTGATACTCGTTGCTTGGCTGTCCACGATGCCACAGCTGATGCCTCAGCAGCAATCAGAGTTCTTCAATTGGGCCATCTCGACCATCCTACCAGCTGTCATCTTGCTTCAAATTTGAAGGCAGCTTGGGGCTTGCCTTGCCCTGGTCCATGCTTGGCAGCAAGGCAAGGGGATTCTGGAGCATTCACTGGCTGAATGTTGGCTGAATGCTAACTGCATGTTGCTTGCAGCATGACATGTGACATGTGATTCCCTTTCCCTCCTCACACCCTCCTCAAAGGGGAGCCCTTCCTATGGGTTCTGGGAGAAGCGAGTGCTGGGGGACTGGGCGCGGCAGGGGCAGACACACCCTGAGTATGAGGCGGAACAATTCCGCAGAGCCTTCCGTTTGAGCAAATAAACCAGCCTTCAGTACCCTGTGGCATAGGTACTGTGCTGCGCTATCTAAGCAAAACACAATCATGCGCAGTGCCATTCCTGTTGCAAAGAGACTGGCTGTGTTTTTGGACTGTGCAGGCTCTGGCGGGTCCCCCCATCAGACCCTTGCACGCACATACGATGTTAGGCTGCAGTTTGCAATATAATTCATGAAGTTGTTCTAAGTTTGTGCAAAGAATTCGTGCCAATAATGTTTGCTTTTGAAAGGGAATGACCTCATGCGCGTGATGAACGAGTTTACAGGCCTGTGCCATTTGCCAGAGAGAGCGGCGATGAATGGGACTTTCATGAAAATACAATTACTATTGGGTTGATACTCATTACTGTTACAATTACTATTGGGGTGATACTCATTACTGTTACAAGAAGCAAATGGCAATTATCTTATTCGTAAAATTGATGCGTGTGGCAGATTCACGTATGTTAGTGCTGGCACGGCGGGTCGGTGATGCCCACGTTTGGAATCACAGTTCACTAAAGGCTCAAATTGAGAATGGTTCTTGGCTTGCTCTACCTCCACATATCCGCAATGTTGTGACGATTGAACTGTGATGAAGCCATACATCTGTGCAGATTCTGCTTTTGCCCTGTCCCCTTCTGTAATGAAGTGCTATGAAACTCTGAATCCAAACAGGACGCAATCCAAGTTTAACTATGCACTACTTCGTTAGCTGTGCCTCCCCTGCTGCGTGCGCAAGGGCTTGCAGAGGATTGCCAGCCTGGCTCCCCCCAGCCTGGCGGCTCACCACCACACTCTGACATATGCAGCCCTCTGCTGCTGGACACAGGAGCCTCTGTCTCTTGAGTATCATCGGCCAGTTCCTCTAGCCCTTCATCTCTGCCCCTTTTCTTTTAGGAGCCCCATGCCAAACTGCTGAAGTAGGCCTGCTGGCTATAATAGATATTTCTTGTTTATATCAAGTTTCTTTAAGTTTGCAAGTCAGGGGCACTTTCCTGGAACACTTCCCAACCATTTGAAATGTTGCCTCGACTTAAAATGGTAAATGGTAAAATCGCTCTCCCCTGGGTTCTTGGAGATGCTAAAAATAATTACTGAGTTAAGATTTTTTAACTTTTCCCGTGTTTCATCTTTTGCTAAAACTATTTTATCGAGATAAATAAAATAATGGTAAAATTTTTTCGTGTGACCGCCCCCTAACACTCCAGAACTTGCATTTTGGGTGTAAAAACCCAATTTCCTTTGTGCAAAGCCCTTTTCCATCTGTATGAGAACCACTTGTACAATAAATGCAAAATTTTTGGCAGTGTTTTTGGGGGGAAGGCTTGCACTACACACCATTTTGGTTTGAGCACTCTGCGTAGCAATTTAGACTTAAATGCTACACACCCCAAAACCTCCAAAAACACTGAAATGAAGGGTGCCCGCTCTTGTATGTACGCAGGAGTATGAATGCTGAACTCGCTCCCATGTTCTCAATTCTTCATACTGGTTCCCGCACTTAATTGCAAGCAGGAGTATGTATGCTGACCTCCCCCAAGTCACTGCAGCAGCTATGATATCTTTCCACCTGCACTGCCAACCAGAATCCGCAAAGGTAGACCATTGTTGTTCCTAAATCTGTTATGTATGACTTAATCTGGAGATTTCATTGCTGGACTCTACAGGCTTGTTCATAGCCAAGTGCATCGAACTTGGCTACAATTGACCCTGAATCTGTCAGAAAATAGCAAGAGCATGCGGAGAATTGAATCAGGAATGAGTTTTTGAAGTAAGACTTAAGTTACCGCAATGAGCTGCACAAACAAGCCCTGTCAGGCTCAGCTGCTCTGACTGCACCTACCAGCCAAACCTGCGCTCTGATGGGTCACCCTAACTATTATGTGTGCTTCCTGTGCACAGATTGCGCTCCGGCTTGCGCAGCTGTTTGGCTTGACGCTGTCTGGTTTGCAGCAGTGGTCCGTGCAGCAGCAGCACCAGCACCACCACCACACTTCACAGCCAGGCGATATCATTGACTGCATACAGAGTTGCAGGGAGCTGGGCAAACCAGGGCTGACTTCTGCAGTTGGCCTGCTCAGGCATTTTCAGGTGAGTATGGAAACAGGAAAATAATAAGGCCAAGCTGGCCAACAGATCCAGCATGATTTAGGGATGGAGCACTTTGGTGCAAGCACCTGGACGTCCCTTGAGATAAATGTAGCTGCATGGAGGACGGTCTGAAGTGTTAAGAAGAAGCTGCTGGTAAGGGCACGGCCAGCAAACATGCAGTAAGGGAGATTGGGGTTTGCGATTAAGCAGCTAGTCAAATTGTATGCCAACTCTGAATAAGCAGCTAAGGTAAGGTAAGGTTACATCACTATATATGCCTCAAAGGGCATCTCAGCGTAAGTTTGGAAAAAGCCTGAAACTACACCTGGCTTAACAAAAAAAACAGAAGCTAGAGGAAACATGAAACAGATGTAAGTAGAAAAGAAAGGTGATAAGCAGCTAACAAGTTGTATGCCAACTCTGAATAAGCAGCTAGACAAGTTATGCCAACTCTGCCTGCTGCTGTGGCGACAAAACTGCTTGCAATGGTACCTGCCTTGGCTGTCGAGCCGTATACCGGCGTAAGAGACAACAAGAGGCAAGAGCAGGCGGGTACTGACCCAAAAAACGACAAAAGGTGAAAGAGGACACCGTACCACTCCGTACTCATTCGCACCCCAATTTCCAGAGATATATTGTTATATCCCGCTCTTTCCCGCACCCTAGAAATATATTGGTTTTTGCCCTTGCCCCTGTCATCCCGCAGGTATTAAAGCCCTGTTCAGCATCAATAAGCTTTAACAAAAGAGAACACCACAAAAGGGAAAGTCATAGTGCTGTTGGCATGTGGTTAGCTTGACGCTCTTTGTTCTACTGGTTTACGCCTCTGCTGCCCTTCCCCCCCAAAAATCTTTGCTTCATCTAATCACTATCACTGCTGCTGGCGCTCTCCTCGCTCTCTTCACTGCTGCTGCTGCTGCTCCTGGGTGCCTTTATTGTGCTTGCGCGTGCTGATGGTGCGGCTTGGGTGCAGGCGGCCTTGGTGCGTGACCTAGTTAGCCACACCAGCTGCCCCACCTGATCATCTGTTAGCTGCTGGGCTGCTCTAATTTGCTCTGTGTGCGGAAGCATTGAAGCTTGGTCCTCCAAATCTTAGGTTTTTCTGTTGCTTGCAGCAGCTTGGCTCAGTCGGTTGCCAGCTGCTGCTCCTTTTGCTGCTGGGGCGGAGGAGGCCGGGGGGCCTTTCGTCGCTCATGCTTTGCAGCGACCCAAAAAACTGTATTTACGCCAATCCCGCACAACCCTGCAGGGTCAAAAACACACATGTATTAATGCTTACCGTAGACAGCCCGCATGGCAAAAAAAAATTATGCGGGGTGATTTTAAAAGTACGGTAAATTGCATTTTCACAGAGGCAACTTCAGGTGCATACGTGCACACACACACACACACACATACACACACACACACACGTTTCTTTACACCTGTGACATGCGCTGCGTCCATGTGTTTTGCCTTGCAGGGGCTCGAGGTGCACTTTGACTGTGTGTCTGTCCTGTCTCAATGTGTGGATGCCGGACACGAGGGCCTTGCACAGAGCTGGGCATCCATCCTGAGCAAAGATCTGCAGGTGGGCATAGTGGGTGGCAATGAGTGGTTGACAAAGATCTGCAGGTGTGCATGGTACAGTGACCATAAGTGATTGAGAAAGACCTCCTGATGTGCATGAATACATGACGATGAGTGATCCTTAGTGTGGACTTGTGCTGGCAGCACTTAAAACTTGAGTATTGCACACTTACTAGTACATAGAATGAGGTTTAACGCCAAGCCTGGTTTGTTGACTCGGTGTGAGGGCTGCAAGGTACACAGGACAGTCTGCCAGTCAAAGAAATCCAACAAATGTCGCCGTGGCATATGCTCATATGCTTAACATCCCCAAATTTCAAGTTATTTGCGAAGAGGAACTGCAATACAGGGCCATCGCCTTGTCACTTATTGACATCACTGAAATGTTTATTGCTCAGGTGCCATGTCGACTGTCGTCACACTGCCTGCACACTTTGTCGTCACACTACCTGTCGTCAGACTACCTGTCGTCAGACTACCTGTCGCCACACTACCTTTCGCCACACTACCTGTCGCCACACTACCTGTCGTCACTCTACCTGTCGCCACACTACCTGTCGCCACACTACCTGTCGTCACACTACCCGTCGCCACACTACCTGTCGTCACACTACCTGTCGTCACACTACCTGTCGTCACACTACCTGTCGTCAGATTACCTGTCGTCACACTACCTGTCGCCACACTACCTGTCGTCAGACTACCTGTCGCCACACTACCTGTCGCCACACTACCTTTCGCCACACTACCTGTCGCCACACTACCTTTCGCCACACTACCTGTCGTCCCAATACCTGTCGTCAGACTACCTTCACACTTTGTTTTTCTGTGCAGGCGGCTTTCATCCAGGCATGCATTGCTGCTGACAGGTACAAGTCTGCCAAGAACGCTGTGTACGCCCTGGGACTCCAGGACATGTTTCCCAACGTTGAAAAGGTGATGCTGGTACACCTACTTTAGGCGTTATGAAAGAGGAGGTGTAGCACTTCCTCAGTTTGTGTTTTTGCTGTTGCTTTTATCCAAATATGTGTACGCAAGTTACAAGAATGCGGATGTTTCACACCACAAAAGCAACGTAGAGACTGATCACATGCACGCACTCACATGAGCTCTCTCACACACACACACACACACACACACACACACACACACACACACACACACACACACACACACACACACACACAGACAGACACGCACACACACACACACACAGACACACACACAGACAGACAGACAAACAGACAGACAGAAAGACAGACAGACACATGCACACTCACGTGTAATCACAGGCACAGCTCCATGCAGTTATATAAAGAAACAGATATATAGGAACAGATATATAGTTAGTGCAGTTATATAAAGATAGTGCAGTTATGTAGCTATATAAAGATAGTGCAGTTATATAAAGAAACAGATATATAGTTATATAAAGAAACAGATATACAGGAGCCAGACATGCACCGCTGACTTTTTTGTTGCGATTGTTCAACTGCACAGGTTTACAAGCAGCGCACCTTTGCACGTCTCATGGACCGTGGCTTGTGGAGCGTGGCAGCCACGTTTGCAGGTGCCAAGTGTGCAAGGAGTGGTTGTTTGCAGGCAATGTTTCACAATCACGTGTCACTCATGCATTTCTTCGTGCTTAAACCATGCTACTGTCAGACATTAAATCCGGTAGAAACATGTTCCAAACTTGCCGCAGCAAATGGCGTTGTCCTTTGCCTTTGAGCGCACGTGCAGGAATTGACACTAGTATGCACAAGACTTTGGCGAGCATGGATCTCAAGGCATCAACGCCATCTGCCATGTATTCGCAACTACAATTGACATGCACGTGCAGGCAACGACACTGAAATGCAGGAGGCTTTAGTTCGCATGGCTGCCCTGCATGACCTGCAGCAGGCTGACATCTTAAGGGCACAGGTGAAGGCAGTGACATTTTTGGGGGTTCAGGTTGTGTAATAGGGTAATGAATTGAATTTGCTAGCTAATGTGCTATTCAAGAGTGCCAATGTCCTACGGCAAACTTTAGTTTGGGCACAAAAGATGTTCTGCAATGGATAGTTACAAAAGGGCTCCATGATGTTAGATAAGAAATCCAAGTGTGATGATTGTTGACAGCCAATACTAATCAGCTGTTTACTCGTTGGGAGTTCAATGTCGCAAAGGCATATCAATTAATTGTCATTCAGCCCCCTTGCCAGCTGAACGAGAGCATCTTGTTGCCACTGCTTTGCAGTTTGGCCTGCCTGAAGAGTTTTTGGATCCTGCAGAGGTCGCCCAAGCCCTGGCCGAAAATGAGGCAGTTAGGGCAGGCACGTATTTGGCACTGGGAATGCCTGTGTCAGAGGTCGTTATCGTGGACAGCAGGTAAGATTGGCCAATACGCTTGCATGGCGAAGCAAATAATTGCCATGCGAGCTGCTGGGATAAATGTTTCGTGGTATTAAAATTCAAAATGGAGGTCCTGGCTGTAGGCAGCAGGTAAGACTGGCCCGTACATTTGCGATGGCTAAACAGGTACTTGCCATGCTAGCTGCTGGGGTGGTGTCTGATTGGCATATAAAAATCAGAGATTCTGATCATGGACATCAGGTAGGCTTGGATTTGCGTATAGGATGGTACTTTTATGCTCAATTTTTGCTGTTGTGTGGCTGGCTGTTATATGTGGATGTCCAGGTGCAAGCCTCTAGCTGTGGACAGCAGGTAAGGCAAGAGAGCGCAGTAAGAGTGGCTAGAAAAGATGCATGCTTCTGGTATGAAGTAAAAGACTGGCATTTATTACTGGGCAGGTAATGGTAGGAAGTGAAGGACTGGTATTTATTATAGTGGTATGAAGTGAAGGACTGGTATTTAATATAGTGGTATGAAGTGAAGGACTGGTATTTATTATAGTGGTATGAAGTGAAGGACTGGTATTAATATAGTGGTATGAAGTGAAGGACTATTAATTATTATACTGGTATGAAGTGAAGGACTGGTATTTAATATAGTGGTATGAAGTGAAGGACTATTAATTATTATACTGGTATGAAGTGAAGGACTGGTATTTAATATAGTGATATGAAGTGAAGGACTAAAATTTATTATAGTGGTATGAAGTGAAGGACTGGCAATTATTACTGGGCAGATAATGACCGGAATGTTAGGTGGCAGCCAGGAGCAGCGGATGGGTACTGTTAGACTTACATCGTGTCATTTTTCACGTGCACTTGTGTGGACTAAGCGTTTGTACAAACCGGTAGAGCTGCAAACGCTACCTCAGAGTGGAGCTGCAACTGCAACCACAGCAATTGCTGCCCTGCCTACATTCTTTGACATTTGGATGAGTGCTGTTGCTTGTTCAGGAGCTCCAGGAAATGTCTTTGTCAAATAAGTACGTATGTTCTTGAGCATGTCAATGCTCCGGGAAGAGCTTTGCGGCTCAAACCCAGCTTTGTGGCTCAAACCCGGCTTTCTTTCGTAACTCAGGGCGTCCCCTCTTATTATACACTTGGCAAGCAACATGCATACTGCTCTGCAGGGAGGGGCTGCAGCTGGCCTCTGAAATCTTGTCCACTGCCACAGTGGTGGGCATTGATGTGGAGTGGCGGCCCACAGGAGGCTCTGGCAGAGCCAGCCTGATGCAGGTGTGGGGTGGGGTGTGTCTTCAGGTGTGGGATCAGGTGTGTGGGCTGCAGCCTGATGCTGGGATGGGGTGTGGCTGTCCCCATGAACGGCCCACCTCTTTGTAAGCCAAACAGTCCCAATTAACTTTGGGTCGCCATATCTCTGTAACCCTTGCACCGTTTTGCGACCTGAGACATGCGCTGGATAGCTAATTTTCTGCGCAACATGTCTACAGGGTTCAACCCCTAAACCCTAAACCCTAACTCTATACAAAAAGGCTCAGGTTTGTGGGCTGCAGCCTGATGCAGGTGTGGGATGGAGCGTGTCTTGAGGTGAAGGCTCAGTTATGTGGGCTTCTGCTGGGGTTGGGGTGAAGCCCCTTGGGGTAGATTCCCTAGAAGCATATATGTGTCTGTTTTGTAGAAGACAAAGTGGTTTCATGCAGCTCTTCTTTGGCTTGCTTTCGTTTCCATCAGTGGAATTAGGTGAGACTGTGTGAATTAGGTGAGACTGTGGAATTAGGCGAGACTGTTTTCCAACCCATGAATGGTGGAGCCAGTGGAATTGCCCCTATATATTGGTCTGATGGAGTAGGGTACAATAACTAGGCAGCTGATAGACATTTGCAAGATAATACACTCTGAAAGCTTGTATCTGCAGCTGGACCTTGCTATGCTCACGCAGTTCTAAGCGTTTAATCAGCAAAGGTGGTCACTTTTAACCTGAACAAGTAGCTGCGTGATGCACACAAGCATTAGTTAAACAAACCTGTTTGAGGCAGCGCCCGTGTTTAAGGCAGCGCCCGTGTTTGAGATAGCACCCGTATATTTTCCAGAGTTTAGTGGCATTTGCCTCTCAACAAGTTTTTCACACATGCAACACCTCTTTCTTGCAATAAGAGTGTATTCCATACGTACCGTTCCGAGGTGGCCTAATACATTTGTGCAACCTTGTTTTGGGGCCTTAATTTCCTATTACATGCATTTAAAAATTTATCACTCACTGCTACACTGTGATGTTTGACCTTCACCCTACGCATTATTTAGCGCGTGACGCAAATCTTTGCTCACTGCTACACTGTGTTACACTGTGGTGTTTGACCTTTACCCTACACATTATTTAGCGCGTGACGCAAATCTTTGCTCACTGCTACACCTTTTCGTTCGACCTGTGCTCCTGGGTTTTACTTACCTGCCAAAACATGCAACACATGGCGCATGACACAGGCAGTTTTTCACAACCAACTGCGTCGTGTATGTTTGACCTGCCTCTCTCTGGCCCTGCCTCCTTCTGGCCCTCATTGCATGTGTTCTTCTGGGCCTGCCTTCTTCTCTTCTGGACCTGCCTTCTCTCCTGGTCCTGCCTTCTCTTCTGGACCTGCCTTCTCTCTCTTTTGAACCTGCCTTCTTCCGGCCCTCATTGCATGTGTTTCTGCACTGTACTCCCATAGGCGGCCGCGCATGTTTGCGTTGTGTTGTTTGATCTCTTTTCTTTGAGCCTGATCTGAAATTAATGCGGATGGTGCACTCACAGGTCGCCACTCACGACCGCGTCTTGTTGTTTGACCTTTACTCCCTGGGCTTGGACAGCAGAAGCGGGGCGTTGATTACACACAATCTGGAGCTGCTAAACGATACATTGAGGCCTGTCCTGCTCAGCAGCAATTGCCTGAAGGTGGAAACATGGCGTTGGCGTAGGATGTATACTTGTGTCATCCATTCGAAGGATTGGTATGATTACAAAGGAACCAGTATTTTGCCTTCATGGTTCTGAAAGCTAAGTACTTGTCAACTTGTAATGGATCAAGCACCTTTTCTGATTGTGTGATTGACATGAAAAAGTCGTCAGACTTCCTTCAAAATTGTATGGCATCCATTTCCCAATCTGCAACCCCCTTGATTGCAGGTGGGATTTGAGCTCATGGGCGACCTGAAGAAGCTGGCCAGCAGTTGGCCCATGGTACCCGCATTCTTGAAAGTTTGCAGCGTGTTTGAGATGCGTGAGCTGTGGGGGGTGTATCTGAGGACTCGCTGCCGCCCTGGGGTAGGTTTAAAAAGCAAAACGTGCTGTGGTGGGCCAGATATACGATGTCCATGTGGATTTGAGACTTGGATCCGTGCACGTTTTTGCCTGGGTTAAGATAACAGTCAATCCTTATAAGCAAAAAAAATGTTCATGATGCCTTGCTCAAATTAAGAAGATGATATCAGCGCAGCTCAAAAGAGGACCTGACGTTATTGAAGAGTCCTCGTGCCATTTCTGCTTCCCTTCTTTCGATCATCTACTTTTGACTGGTTTCTGTTTGTGGATTGATAGTGATGCAATTTACTGCAGCTGCTTCTGGGCCTGTCTACCACGTGTTTGCCTGTCTTAGGCCACCAGGGACGAGATGGCAACCTACAAATTCTCCACCCATTTATTTCGGATTAGTTAAGCCCTGCCTCTGCCTCTAGCTTCCTTGCCTTCATTTCATTATGTTTTTGCGTAGTAGCTACCTGCATACAGACGGCAACTTCCGGCTGCGGTCCTCTGACTTGTCCTCCCTCACAGAACTCTTTCATTTGCCTTCAATCCATTGTTTCATTTGCTTTGTGGATACCTGCATGCAGACGGCAACTTCCGGCTGCGGTCCTCTGGCTTGTCCTCCCTCACAGAAACTCTTTCATTTGCCTTCAATCCATTGTTTCATTTGCTTTGTGGATACCTGCGGTCCTCCGGCAACTTCCGGCTGCGGTCCTCCGGCCTGTCCTCCCTCACAGAAACTCTTTCATTTGCCTTCAATCCGTTGATTTCATTTGCTTTGTGGATACCTGCATACAGACGGCAACTTCGCTGCGGTCTTCCGGCCTGTCCACCCTCTCACAGACACTCTTAGGAAGGCCTTTGGACAAAACAATGCAGGTGAGAGATGTTTGATGCAACCAAAACCAAGAGCCTTGTTCCGCGCTGTTGTATGTTTAACGCACGAGACTCTCTTACTATATCATAGTCTATTTGAATGTGTGAAGTGGATATATTTCTGCCTGCAAAGTTGTTTTATTTGCTTGGGTTGATGGCATGTCACCTCTCTGCCCCTATTTGCTGTGTATGTTGCTCCGTGCGTGGTAGATTATAGCACATTCGCTCAAATACTGTTTACCTGTAAACATCTGTCTGTGTTTTAATGTCTTGAATTGCATGTGACGTCCTACCACTTCATCTTGTTCATGCAAACTTGTCCTTCCTGCATTCAGATGCTGTCTGTGCTGCACTTATATGTTGTCGTTGCTGCATTCAGATCTCGGACTGGGAGCAGCGTCCCATGACCGCACGACAGATTGAATACGCTGCACAGGTGAGAATAATGAAGACAGAGGTGAAGTTACAAGCAATCAGAAGCTAAGCGCCTTAGTCCAGGCTTTTTGAGTCGAAAGAAGAAGCGTAGTGTTAATTTTTTTCTCTAGTTAAGCTCTGGCTGGTGTGAGCACTAGCTTGAAATATCTCCTTGTTGCACGCTCATTTGTCACCTTGTTTTGTGATAAGCTTGGTTTATTTGTAGCTTCCAAAGCCTGCTGTCGCACCATTTTGAAGAGGAAAATATTGCTCCTGGTCGTCCCCGCGGCTGGCCCACCCAGAACACGGGCAGTTCTGTGCCAAACACTTGGCACAACTGTACCCCTCCCATCCTGGCTAAATCTATGAAAAACAGTAGTGATAAAAACCTGTAATGATAATAAGGCCGTGACCACCAGAATAAGGCCGTGAATAATAGGGCCGTGAATAATAAGGCTGTGACCACCATAATAAGGCCGTGAATAATAGGGCCGTGAATAATAAGGCCGTGACCACCATAATAAGGCTGTGACCACCATAATAAGGCCGTGAATAATAGGGCCGTGAATAATAAGGCCGTGACCACCATAATAAGGCCGTGAATAATAAGGCCGTGACCACCATAATAAGGCCGTGACCACCATAATAAGGATGTGACCACCATAATAAGACCGTGAATAATAGGGCCGTGAATAATAAGGCCGTGACCACCAGAATAAGGCCGTGACCACCAGAATAAGGCCGTGAACAACAGGAAGCACAAGGAGCGACAGCCAACTCATACTTATTGATTTCCCCAAATCCTCAGGTTTGAAGGTCTTCCACGTATTACGTTCAAAAAATTGGAAGGAGCTGTCGTTGTGCTTCTGAAAAACAACCGTGTAAGGGTAAGGGTAAGGGTAAGGGTTAGGGTTACACAGCTATATCCGCCAGCGAGGGCAGTTGAGCTATAGCATAAAAAAGCCAGCTTCAAGAAGAGAAAGAGGCCAGACTGAACAAGACACCAGAAAAAGAAGCTAGAATAAAGTGAATAGA
>Ga0307948_1001750_pt1 | contig 15514 bp, 10 predicted proteins | sample OrgLakmetagen280_FD_201824 | JGI IMG/M metagenome (GOLD analysis project Ga0307948, IMG submission 201824) | Saline water microbial communities from Organic Lake, Antarctica - #280 | ecosystem: Environmental > Aquatic > Non-marine Saline and Alkaline > Saline | place: Antarctica: Organic Lake...
CCTGCTCGTGGCGGTTGGCTAGGTGTGTCGTATTGCTCACTGTCATGTGTTGCCTCTTGTACTGGAAGTGGTTTGATAAGATTGACCTGTCTGTTCCATAGTTCAAAGTTGCCTGTGCCCTTGATATCGTATTGTGGGTCAGTAGGCTGCATGTCGAAATGAATTTTGTCCCTGACATGTTTGCCTAGCGTAGATTTCCATTGGGAAGTACACCTGTTGGGATCCTCCAATCCGTACCTGGCAAGGTTATCCATGTTTTTGTCTGTGGATTAAATTCTTATGCCAGAGGTGGACATAGTGCCTTTCTCATACTCTTCTACTCTGCAGCCATTTATACATAGGGTTTGATCTGACCAGCTTTGCTGCTTCCCGTGTTGGCTTTCAGTTGACCAGCCATACTTCACTCTCTGTCCATCTACGCTGAGTTTCCCGTTGCTCCTCAGAGAGGTACTGGCAGGCTGGACAGTGCCAATCTTCTAATTGGTCTGTACTTGGGCAGGCATCATGGTTGTGTTAACAACCAAGTTGCATAAGGCAATCCCAATGGTAGATGCAAATGCATGTGCTGCATTGAAGCAAACCTAGCTTGTGATCGGATTCTACTTCATTTGTTCTTTCCTTGCTATGGGGTGTCCAATAAATTTCACAGCAAGGATCTTGAAGATCCTTGCGTGCAGTTGAAATCTTGCTTGCACATTTAAAGGATGCTTTACATGGTATTGAGGGGCCCATTTCTCAATGACACTAGGCTTCCAGTGGACCAGACACTGCTCCTGGGATGATGGTACTTGCCAATCGTTTTACGCTCTTGCCTTCTTTTGGGGCGGATCTTTTGCCAGTCAGTTATTTTGTAACAAAGGGTTTACAAAGGGGGGTAACCCAGTCAGTTATTTTGTTAATGCCGTGGTCAAACTCAAACATCTGGTTTACAACTTTGGATGCCCCTGACTTGTTTGCTAACTTTTTTGCACACTCTCTCTTGTATTGCCAGAGCATGTCTGGAGGGTTGGATATAGACATAGATAGGGATAATTCCGACCTCTTGCTCTATTGGGGCGCGATAGTTAACTTTTGCGCCCCAAAGAAATTCAATTTACTAAACTATATCTGCCACTAATGCAAAGAATGTTACCTTTAAACATACAGATGATTCTATTAATCCATAAAACATTTTACCTAACAAACACCACATACATCTATTTGATATAAAATATTGTCCTACCAACAAACAGAAAAGGCACAAGAACAACATTGAGCACAAAGGGCACCACAAAACCACAAAACTCACCACACCATCCTACTAGGAGTGACACACATCATTTACAGGAGCCATATAACAAACCTCTTCCGGCCTAGGAGCAAATGGTCTGCATGCCACAATACGCATGAGAAGTGTAAGCTTTCATGCCATCAGGTCCATAACAGAAATCATTTAAATTAGACGTAAAATGATATGCGGTAGACTACACAGTCTGCGTTTTTTTCTCTTATTTTTTCTACAAAATTTTATCCTAGGAGGCCTGGTAGTGGTTAAAACCATCTGCGCATATTAGGGATTTTTGATTCACTGAAGAGGCAAAACGGCACGATTTGAGTTGCTTAAACTATTATGTGTGTGTGGCTGTGTGCGTATCGAGCATGAAAAGTATAAAACTAAGCCGTTTGAAAAGTAATCTGCACTAGGGGGGATTTCTTTGGCTCTCATACATATGTTGTATGCAGCCATGTGATGTGCCCCCCATGCCTTATTTTTAGGTTCCAAAGAGAAATCTTTAGTGAAAGAGTTGGGAGCGGTCAGGAGAGTTGGATAAGCTCCCTAAGTCTATCAGAGACGCCCAAAATCCGAAAATATTTATACATTCGTTTTAACATTAGAATTCAATGCCACATTTGGTTTAATGAATTAATGGATTGCTCTTGCATTTACAACAAGTGGATTAAAGGCTGGGTTGTTGACTTACGCGTTTTTAATTAATCTTAATCCAGGGGGGAGGGGGGCAATTTAAATGGTGTGGATAAATAACATAAAGTGGCTTTGACCACTGTGTGAACTGCCCTTCGACCTAAACCAATTCTGAGCACAGAGCCCTGGAATCTCGGGCCAAATTTGCCTCTGGCTCAATCGATGACCACTCAAACATACACTCTTCCGACTTCCTGCAGCCTGGTTATGTCAGCAAGCTAAGCTGCTCAGAGGGAAGGCAGCGATATGGGGGTGAGCAAAAGTGGGGAAGTTGAGCTGCATTGTTAACATGCATGGATCTTGGATTGATGTTCATTTCGGCACCGATTCCGCACCAACTAATTCAAAACGTTGAGATGTGCCATAATGACCGGAAATTTCAAGGCAAGCTGCTTGAATGAGAAGTGACTTCATTTTGTCAATATTTAAAAAGCACCACATGCAAGCTAATGAGCCCCTATATTGTGGTATTTTTTCGGCTGGCTGGCTGGCTGGCTGGTTGCTTGATTTTGCTAAGAACTTGATATTCATTTAGGTGGCGCCAACTCCATCCTCCTTCCCTTCAAAATATCTTTCCCTTTTGCTCTGGTTGCTAGGCTGCATCTGTTACTTTCTTTGACGGCTGCCGGTGCATCCATTTAGATGATGACCTTTTTAAATCAGACCTGCTGTTGATGTTTCAAATTTCGTCAATTTCTCCTAACTGAAAATGCTTAACCAATTATTTATGGTATCTAGAATTGAAGAGTGCAGACCTCTAGTCTCTCGTGGCAAGATCAGAGAGGGTAGATGGGCTGCAATCTGCAATGCTTATAAGTAGGGTACTTCAGTAAATTAAAGTAGGGGGGTACTTATAGCCAGCGCCTTTCAAAAGGGGGGTACTTAAAAGGGAATACTTAGTAGGGGCTGAAAGGGAAGTGCTTAAGAAAGGGTGCTTCGCCATACCCCCTACTTAGTACCCTACTCTCAAACACGAATTATGGGTACTTAAGCAGTTTGAGTGACTGTAGTAGGATGGAAATCGAATATTGCATCGACTAATGCTTGGATGTTATACATCCACCCCTGAATTATGGCGATTTGGTAAGTTTATGTCGGTTGGCAAACTTTTTCTCAGACGAAAACTGATTTCATTTTGTCATTTATCAATAATATTTATCAATATTTCGATATCACGGGCCAAGCACCACAAGCCAAGCATCACGGGCCAAGCACCACGGGTGTTGATGGCCCATAAGCTTAATGTTTTCCCCCTGTTGCTCCTGGCATCTGGAACTGCGCTGGCTACTCTAGCTCAACACATAGTCAACATGGTACGCCTAAGAGACAGAGCTTGCACAAACTGCTTGCAATGATCCTGACAAAACACTGCTCCTGCCATTCGCAACAGGGAGTTTCTTCCCCTGCAGCACATGTTATCCCGTTTTTGAAGTATGCTTGTGCAACCCTTGTTAGCTGCAGCCTATCCTTTGTGAACAGCAGTAGCAGTAGAGGAAACACAACACACGGGCAGCGAAAAATGAGGAAGAAAGCTGAGTTGGTCGCCGTTGGTGCAGGGCTCATGGTGAGTTTGGGCGTTCATGGAAAATAAGTATAACTAAGTACAAGCATTCCCTGCAACGGTCTGGGGTGGGCACGCACACACAAAAGCTCCGAAACCAACCATTGCATCTGTATGTCGTCACCCGACAATTTTGCATGCAGGACACAAGTGCATATTGCTTAAACGCTTTAGGTTTCCCCCACATTGGCTCAGCGCTGTCCATGTATGTGATGTTTCAAGAATTGCTTTATATATACCCTGAAACTTAATTCCTGACAACCCTCAACCACTGAAAACAACACAGGGTTGTATTTGCAGCGGCAGGTCAAATATTTACTGCCACAGCCAGAGTGTTTTTGCTGAATAAAACGATGAGCGGCCTCCAAGGCTTGGCGGTGAGCACGAGTGTATGCAGACAAGGAAAACCACCTTTTTTCCAGATGCCATCTGTCGGGCCAAACTTGGGCTTTTAATAAATGCTTCTTCACATTGCATTGAACAGAGCTGCCCCCCCCCCCCCAACTTCTTATTTGCCTGAAGGATTTCCCAAACACCTGGCAGGTGGCCGTCGTGATAGTCGGTGTGATGATTAGAAGTCTTGGAGCAGGATCCCACCTCATTACAACTGACAAGGAAAGCAAGGTCGCAATGGGCGTTGCGTATACCATTGCCTCAGCCGCACTGTACAGTCTGCTGGGAGTCACGTACGAAAACCTCATTACTAAGGGCACGCTCTCACACGTGCAGGTACACGTGCTTTTCAGTTGATTTAAAATCGAATAATTATAGCAGCATAACGTACTACTGCCTAACCTCGTCGTTTGCACTTTTTTGGTGCAGATAAATCTATGCATGGCAGCCACTGGCCTGGTTGTCATGTTGTTGTATCAGATGTTCTACACTTGGCCGCGCAGGGAGTCACTTGTCCTCCAAGTGAGTGGGACATTTACAAACTCTCCAAGTAAAAACAGTTCAATATACGTGCAACTACTTTCTATGTGATCCCGTGCTTTTGATTTCTAAACGTTAGAAGGATTACCTTATAAGTCGCCGAGTACAGATTGCTTTCAATCCTGCCCTGCAGCCTCTGGATACATCTGGTCTTGATTGGGGTTACGTGGCTGCGACACACCTTTTATTTGGCTTGTGGTTCAGTGGGCATTCTCTGGTGCAGGTAAAGGCTACTACTACTAGGTCACTTCACGTTGTCCCCACCCCTCTATTTCACTGTTTGTGCACTCAATTACAACTGGTATCAGACTGCTATGTGCTTCAAAATGCTTGCTCTTTCAACATCATCAATATGAACACATCGTTATTTGTATACAGGGACGGGTCTTAGAAAGAAGTGGTGCGATGGCTGTGGGCGTCGTGAATGCGATGCGTGCGGCTTCAGTCTCCTCTGTGTCGACTGTTCTTTACTGCAGGTACAGGTCCTTTTGACATCGTTTTATCGAGCCGTAATAAGCATGATGTTATTACACTGTTTGCCTTTTCAAGACATCAGTTTATCAAGCCGTAAAAAGCATGATGATGTTCACTGTGTACACCTTCTTCCTTCCTCCTGTTTCTGAGCAGCAAGGCGGCGCCACACCAATGCATGGACATCCAAAAGGGCATTTCCACGACGGTCATCAGCTTGGGGTGAGTTTGTAACTTGTTTGCCATCATCAGTCCTTGACGGTGTATTTTGTATTTTTCTTTTGTCGTAGCACTGCGATGTCAAAAGTACTCACACAACTAGCTTTGAGCAGGCTGCAACAACAGCTCCTCACAATTTGTCTTATTGCAGGGCACTACTTTGGGCTGTTGCCCCACCCGTAAAACCCAATTCAGGCGCAATCAAGAAAGAGTGAAGCTGATGAGTTGACATAATAAAAGAATTAATGCTTGCTGGATTTACTTTTGAACAAATCGATCAAACAAGGTTCCTTCCCACTCACAAGAGGAGCAACTTTAATCTGGCTCGAGGCCCAGCTTGGACCCCTTGTGTGTCTCTGTAGATAAGTTTTATTATTGAATCAGCGGCATCAGCCCAGTGGCACGGACGAATTGTGTGGGCTCTCCTGGGATATGAGGAATTCCGGGAAAACTCACATTATTTGTCATGTAATCTAGGGTCTTTGCTCGTGCCTTAATTCCATGTTAAAGCTGGTACGTTGGTTAATCGTAATAAGAAGCTTTTTGCTGGTAGAAAGTTGTTCCGTTGCCTACACAACATGCATGCCTTTGCTTTCAAAGCCAAAGCACAGGCTTCTTTGTTCAGTAAGGATTAATGAGAGTTCTTCGTCAGGATTCTTTGGCACGCGGCTGCAAGCGGCTGATGCGGCTGAAGCGCGGCTGAATATTTTTTCAGCCGCTTGCAGCCGCTTGCGGTTTGTTCCAGCTGCCTTCAGCCGCACATGTCTTTTTTGGAATTGCCGAACATTTCTTTTTTTGGAATTGAATTAAATCCTGGTTAGGTTGCACGCAATAAGCGAGGAGGATTATTCCTTATTAGCCTCATTGTGCGCCATTCTACCTTGTACCAACATGGATTATTCGCAAAGGCGAGTAAATGAGAAGCATGCCAATTGTGCCCTACATCTTATCTTTGGGTAGTTGACTCTGCCCCGTCCCTTGGACTTGTTTGCTCAAGAAGCAAATACACATCAGAAAATCTGGCATAATTCGGGTGTAACGTTTTTTTGATGATACAGACAGTGAAAGACCACTCCCCACATTAATTGAGGAAAAGGAGCCACTTTGGAACCGGGTACCTCCACCATTAAAAGGGAAAAGATCAATGGGGATCAGGAGGGTTGCAGACTTGACCTGAAACCGGCTCCTATTGACAGTTGATAATAGCGTTGGAAAGGGTACGTCTGGTATGGACAAGATTGGCTGCGTAATTGATAGGATGAAGCAACATGAAGCTTGGAAGTTGGAAGCAGGTTTTTCAACTATTTGAGAATCAAGACCCAGCTCCTTAAAAAGCTCCAGCGTGTGATTGTTGTATACCGCGCCATCCACTCCCAAAAGGATGGTGTGGAGGGTAACGGAGGCTCCTTGAAGGGTGGAGCAGAGGCCTTTATGCTCCTCCTGCGCGGCGCCCAGCTGGCTCTGCGTTCGAGTGTCTTCACAGTACTCAATCTCGATGAGGTGGATGTCAAGTTGAAGAATGATGAGATCTTTGAATCGGTGCTGTCTGGAGAAAGTGGATCTGCTGGTGGCGGCTGGCGGTGCTGCTGAAATGCTTCCGGTCTCCTCAATTGCCCCCTGCCACTCTTGAGGACAAACCACCCTTCATTGCTAGTCTGTTACTTTTTTGTTCTCACACGGAGATGGGAGCAGTCATTACAGCACCCGGACAGCTTGAGGTAAACCTATTTTTGTCAGGGAGGCGGGGTGGAAAGAGCCTCTTTGGTATAATCCTAGTTTCAGCCGTATCGAGAATCTGCCTGGAGATTCTGAGTAGCCAGCCGTTGGCTTGATAATACCTAGTGGGGTTTGCATACTCCTTCCAGCCAGTCTTACGTGCTCTCTTACCTGCCTGGCTGGTTAGTACACTAGTATCCGCAATTTCTTTTTGAATAGGCAAGTGCGCCTCCTTATAACTTAGAAGTAATCTGGGGCAAAGAGGCTAGCAAGGCCAGTTGGCTTGCTTCCTAGCATATAATTTGAAGTGAGGCAGGAGGCTGTAAACAAAATCCCTGACAGTCACGTGTAAAATTTGGGCCCAAGGCCCAAAATAACCACCAGCCCCCACAACCCCCACAACCCTGCCCCTGCCAACTAACTTGATACCTGAAGAGTTATAGGGCTAAAAGTGATATGCGTACGCTCTTGCACTCAGTTCTGGGCTGACCACCTGTTTAGTGCACAAATCAAGCCGAAACCTCTGTCAATGCATATTTTTACTTTTTTTGCGCAACCAATGCATAACACACATAATACAATACATGGATTGCAAGTTTGGAATCATTTGCTGGTAGTTGGCCTAAACACATCCCACACCCTCACGGCCTAGTTACTTGGGGGCATCCCATGCATTTCTGTGACTAGGCACCCAGTCTTACCCCTTTAATCATATCACCCAACAAGGGTACCAATCAAACGGGGCTTGAGCTGAGGATCCCAAATTTTTATTTGCTGGAAGCGGCCCAGAAATATTCTGGAGCCCCCCCAAATTTCAGAGCCCCCCTAAATGACAGCCCACCAACCGACCCCCCAGAATCGACTCACTTATTTATCAATCGATAGCTGTTAACGCCATGATTCCGAATATGTGATTTATATTCCAATTGGAACGACACGCAAAAAAGTCATGAATTAATCCTACAGCCTCCTGAGTGAGGATACAAATGTATAATGCTCTTAGTGCGTAGGTACTGACACCCACGTCCTCCTTCCATGCTGGATGCGTCATACTACCGTGCAACAGTCCAGGCTCCTTTTTTTTTCCAATTACAAATCATTCTAAAACACACACACTCTAGAACATTGGTCGTGCACGCAAGACAATTTTCTGATGCAACACAATGCTAAGGTTAGTGTTTACACTATCCAGACGCAACAAAATGTCAAGGAACAAAAGCAGGGACAACTGCCAGTCTACAATGTGGCGTTTGACACACTCCTACGTCCTTTCCTTCTATGTCGTTCTACTGCTGAATGCTGTTATGAATGCTGTTATGTCGTTCACGCGTGACAAAGAAATTCGATCGTCCAGGCAACAGGAGGTCGTGATCACGTGTTGGACTGCTTGTACCTGTGTAGCACAGGTTTATTTTAATCACGAATATTTTTGACCTCATCACCTAAAGTATCATAATATTTAATGCAAATGAGCTTGCCTGCAAGGCAACAAAGCTGAACTATGACCATGTATAGCTTCCCCTAATGCAGCAAACAGCTGTGTGTCAAAAACATCAACACACATCTGAACCCCAAATACACGACTCACTTTTTGACGTCTAAGATCTGCTTTCCACACATCTCGCACAAGCCCTTTTGGTACGCACAAGTGTGACAGTACTGCGCAGATAGTGCATAGGAAAATATTTTTTATATAGCCACACGATTCGCCTGACACCAGACTCGCCTCCTTAGCATATGAGATGGTACTAAGTTTGGCTTGTACTTTTAAGTGCAGCCTGCTGCAGTGATTTTGCTGCTACAGGTCTCCCACACGAGGAGGGAATATCATGTGAAATTCATTAAATGTACATAAAGTAAAAGAGGGCAAGGAACAGGCAAAAGAGTTGAGGCTGAGGCTTATACAACTCTTTCCTACTGGCTGCTCTTGACACCAATAGAATACAAATGAGAGGTGCCTGTGTTTTGAGTCGATGGGGTTAACTTGCACCAATGAAGAATTGCAAATTCTCACCTGGTGGTCGGGCTTGTGCAACCCTGTCTTACAGATGGTGCACTTCCCACCACCGTAAGGCGTGTACCTGACACGGATAAGAAGAAGTATGAGTTAAGCGGCATGCTTACTTAGCGAGCAGTTGGATACCGTCATAATCTGGGCAAAGGATTGTCAGAGTTTAAACTGCGCTGCTCCTCACACTAGGCGACGATTTATTAGGTGATACAAATTTTGGCAAAGAAATGCAGTGAGGGAAGCAAAGCTGTGAGAAAAGAGCAAGTGCTGGAAAACTCGCATCACCATATTACGGTAATTTCTCCCCCTCCAGGACAACCAAACAAATTGAAATTGCGCAGGAACACCTACCCCTTCCCCCGCTGTCCTCCTCTATTCTTACCTGCTTTTCTTGGACAGAAGCTTGTTCTCGTTCACCTTGACCTTCCCACTTTGCATTGTGTTGCTTGCACCTGTGTGTATCTCAGATGCAACAATCCTCTGGTGTTTGCGCACTACACAACGCCTAACATGCAGAGACGCACATGCTCAAGACATGCTCTTTCACATGCTCAGCTGGTTTTGCGCGTAACACCTGGCCTTTGCATATAATAAAAGATATGCTCTTTTTGTAAAATGCTCAATGTTGCTTCTCTCTCGTACACAGAGTGAATGTAATAAACAAAACCTACCGTCCTTCCACTTGTCTGGGCATGCCTGCATGCACACGGAGAACACGAGGAGTTTGTTGTGAGTGACTACAGTGCTATCCCGGCATTTTAATTGTTGTGTGTGCGCACGTGCCTGTGTATGTCTGTGTGTGTATGTGTGTGTGTGTGTGTGTGTGTGTGTGTGTGTGTGTGTGTGTGTGTGTGTGTGTGTGTGTGTGTGTGAGTGTGTGAGAGAGAGAGAGCGAGAGAGAGAGAGAGTGAGAGTGGGTGTGAGTGTGTGTGTGTGTGTGTGTGTGTGTGTGTGTGTGTGTGTGTGTGTGTGTGTGTGTGTGTGAGAGAGTGTGTGTGTGTGTGTGTGTGTGTGTGTGTTATGTACGTGCGTATGTGTGCTGTGCGGGTGTATGTGTATGCACGTGCGTGGATAGGATGCTAAACATGTTCTTCTCTCACCAAGGTCACTCAGCACAGAATCTTGTACTTTCATTTTGGTATTCAAATTAGTGATTTATTTTGATTTCTTCCACGATTACAACTCCACTGTCACTGCATCAGCAAACCTCTTTGGCTGAGTTGGAGTAATGGAGGACGATGACTTGTACAGCATGAGCCAGCATGCTCATGTAGGTGGTAGATCAGGAACATGCATCTATGCTCCTTCATTTCTCTGTTGGGAAATCCTTGTCATGCTTACTTGCATGATTACCGTGATCACGGTTAAAAAAGCTTCCCATGCAACTGATCAAGCAGGTGGCAGACGTCTCCCGCGGCAGCTTGGGAGTAGGTTTTGCAGCTGGAGTGTTTGACAGAGGAGATGGAGAAGGAGGGAGGGGCAGCGGAGGAGCCTTTCCCGCGAGTAGGTGAGAATTGACTCTCTATCTCCCATGTTGCGCACGCAAGGTTTGCATGCGGCACGTGCAAGGACAGTGCGAATACATTGCTTCAGTCAAAGCCCCGACCTCTGCAGGCACCCCAAAAACAAAACAAAACCTTTTGGCGTGCCTCCTGACATTTTTCATGCAGGAGGCACGGCAAGACTTTCAACGACCCGCTGCACGGCCACATCTGGATGCACCCTACCTACCTGGAATTTATTGACACGACACCTTTCCAGCGCCTGAGAAGCCTGCACCAGCTTGGATTGACGTATTATGTGAGCTGACTTTATTCCGTGAGACTGCCTGTCAACCCATTTTTCCAGTTACCCATGTCTTTAGTGACTGCACTACCTGCGATCCTTCATTCTTTGAGAGAACCTTCTTGGGGCATGGTATCTGCTGCGTCCGTCCAAGCCAAAGTGTTTCCTTACGATCCCTCTCCTATTCAACCCTGGTTGGCTGATGTGCGAGGGGAGGCGTTTCATTTCTGACCTGGTCAGGATCAACATCGGACATATTCAGTAGAAATTCATAACAGTACAGCACGAGATGCCAATGCCACACCATGCCCTGTATTCATCATGGACCAAGTGGGCATTAAATAGCATAGGTACATGCTTCTTGTCTTCATGTGTCTACCTGTGAGATCAAAATCAGCATCCTCAGGGCCTGGAAGTTAATGGAAACTTCTATACAAGCCAGCCTGTACAAGCACTGTTTTCTGGTGCTCAGGCTAAATCCTGCACCCACACACCCCCTCTTGCACACCATTGTTATGTAAATGTATGCATCGCACGAGGGACAGAAATGGCATCTGTCAGTGTTAGTGCCTTCCTCACCTGTCCTTTGTGTTGCGTGGATATTGATTCGTACAAAGCACAGAATTCTGTTCCCTTTTAGCAACGTTTTAACCTTCTATGTCGCCCTTCTTGTTTGCACCTCATGTGCCTGCCTAGCAACCATACACCTGCACCGTTAATAATTTGCACTAATTTGCACACCCAACACATTACCCAGGTCTACGACGGTGCGTCCCACAAACGTTTTGAGCACTGCTTGGGTGTGAGCCACATCGCATGCTCAGTAGCTGAAAGGATCTGGATGATGCAAGGCTCCAATAAGGTGCGCATCCCGCACACGCTTTGGGGGGAAATCCAGCATACTAGGGTTTAAGCCAGGATGTGTATATATATGTATGCAAACAGTTTTGGCTGTCTTTGTTTCCAGGGCTATGGCGTAATCCCAGGAGACACTGTGGATATCAATCGAAGAGACGTGCTGGTGACCGGACTAGCAGGTACGGTTATGTAAAAAGTGTGCTTGTGTGTGTGCATGTGTGTGTATGTGTGTGTGTGTGTTAAAGAGAGCAGCGGTGCTGTTCTGGGCAACAATATTAAGAAGTTGACAAGGACGCACTGGTCAGTGGAAGAGCAGGCAATTAAGTGCAAAAGAGGTGCTGTTTGTATGAGAGAATGCTAAAGTGGATGGGGACGCCTCTCCGGGCGAAACAAGGTGTCAATAGTCAGTATTGATGCCCTGTTCAGTGGAAGACAGGTGATTAAGTGCAAAAAGGTGCTCAATCTATGTGTGCGTCAGTAGGCAAAAAAGCCATCATAACATGCCATCATCTCACGCAGTCATAACATAAAGAACAATAACAAGGACATATCTGTCACCAGTTTGGCAGGTGTGCATGCAAAGCAGTGTGCTACCACGATTATTCCTTTGGGGGTTATTGTCTTGCCAAGGGACAAGGGCTTTGTGAAGAAATAGGGCTTTGTCAAGGGACAGGAGTTTGGCTTAGTTTTGCAATTGCTGAGCAGTTGCAGATGCAGCGGATGACAAATCTTGATATGATTATTCACGGCTGGCACATTCCGATAAAATAAATAAATACATGACAAGTTGAGCCTGCGCACATGTCTTATCATACCATGTGTATGTGCACTCCCCGCCCCCCAAACAACACCAATCTGTTGCCACCCTACTCTCACACTTGAAAACACACATAGGCCTGTGCCATGACCTCGGGCACGGTCCTTTCAGCCATGTATTCGATCGGGAGTTCCTCAAGGCCAAAGGCGTGCATGGCTGGTGCGTTACGTGTGCTTGTGCTTATTATTGCAAACATATACATCATTCTATCTATATACATGGCAGTGTTGGCTGTTCTTGAACAGAGGCATGATTGCTGTGGACACTCACTTCTCAAAAAGTTTCTGCATTCCCCCTTTGTGATCCCTCCTTTGCGATGTCCACCAGGGATGATGAGGACATGTCCTGCAAAATATTCAACTGGATCCTGCAACAATTTGACTCGTAAGTACAACTGTCATGCACCTATTTGTCTTTTCCTTCTGTGCAATGTCCATCCAGGGGCCACGAGGGCACGTCCTGCAACATGTATTTGGATCATGTACAGGGTTGGCCAGAATTGTATATATACACCGTATATGACCGTATATTTGATGATTTCCCTGCCAAAAGTACCGTATTTACACCGTATATACCGTAGGTTCACGATCACTTCGGAAATTAAATAAATATTTGCCAAAAAAATTCTAAATATTTCTCGGGGCCCTCTCCGAACTAAATTCGAAGTGATAAATTATTTATTTTATGTGGTTTTGAGTGAGCTCCCAGCGTGCCCTAGTTGTGAACCCCTGACCCGTTCTTGAGCCCCTGTCCCCAGCTGAGAGGCTGGCCGCTCAGCAGAGAGACCATGAGAAGCTGCAGAGGGAGAGGCAGCTCAGGGAGCTGGCAGAGGCATAGGCAAAGGCAAGGGGCGCAGTTGTGAAGAGGCGTGGGGCGTCCATGCATGCTGCTCCAAGAACAAGCCTCCTCACAGTCCCTTCAGGCCCTTTCTTTGGGGCATACACACAGAGTTAGTGAAGATGGCAAGTGGGTTAGAGAGGGTTGCTTCTCTGATTGAGGGAAGCACAAGTGCAAGCACTCAGCTGTGGTCCCCCCCATGCAGCAAATGGGCAGTCTGCCCATCAGCCTGCACAGCAGCAGCAGCAGCCAACAGTGGGGGGCTCGAATTCACAAATTAATTCCCGACAGAGCCTGCCCGAACTGGATTCAAACTCGATAATAATCCCCAGACCCCCCCACGAACTAAAATCGAAAATTTAATTAATTGTAAAAAGTATGTTCCCGAAGTGATCGTGAACCTACGGTATATGGTTCTGGCCAACCCTAATCATGTAAGCTTCTTGAACTTCTCAATCCATGCACATCCTTGCCTCTACAATTGTCCATCCAGGGACCATGAGGACATGTCCTGCAAGATGTTCGACTACATAAGAGATCTGGTGAGTGTACACATGTCCTGCAAGATGTTCGACTACATAAGAGATCTGGTGAGTGTACACATGTCCTGCAAGATGTTCGACTACATAAGAGATCTGTGTGTGTACACATGTCCTGCAAGATGTTCGACTACATAAGAGATCTGTGAGTGTACACATGTCCTGCAAGATGTTTGACTACATAAGAGATCTGGTGAGTGTACACATGTCCTGCAAGATGTTCGACTACATAAGAGATCTGGTGAGTGTACACATGTCCTGCAAGATGTTCGACTACATAAGAGATCTGTGAGTGTACACATGTCCTGCAAGATGTTCGATTACATAAGAGATCTGGTGAGTCTACAGGAAGGTTGAGGAAGTAACACACTGCTCATGGTATGTGCTGGACATTGCTCACGGCATGTGCAGGACATTGCTTGCAAGATGTTTGACTGTTTTCGAGTTTTTATTTAGTGCTCGATAGATGCTCTCATCATGATCTGCAACACATTTGACTGCATTACAAAACGCTATGCAAGATGTGGTGATCGATGTTCTAAAGCTGGTGGGTACGAAACAAAAGAGGAAACAGTTGTCTCTAGCAGTGCTTTAGGGCCTTACATTATATAGCGCATGTTTTGCAGCATAGGTAGATGATTCTTGAAGCTGTGACTTACAGGCCACGATACTCAAACATGTGGATGTAACATGCGAGACGTTGAGATTTTGGCCTATACAAGTGTAAAAGAAGTATGCACAAAGGAAGGGTATATAACATTGTCCGACACAGTATGGATACATTATAGATACAGTATAGACACATAGATACAGTATAGATACAGTATAGACACAGTATAGATACATGTATTGAGGCTGGCACCTGGAGAAGGAAAGGAAATGCTTCACGTCACAGTTGTCATATGATATCACGGAAAGTAGTTATGTCCGCAGGTATCGTCACAAAAGTAAGTCAATCGGGAACAGTTAAATGGGGGAATTCCATAGTGATCTCACCCAAAACATGCTTTCTCGGTACACAAAGAAGTGTGTTTTGGGCTCACGTATGAGCTGCATGTGACTCTTGGTTTGTGCGCCTTGCTCTTTCTGCCATTAATATGTCCAACATAATTAGGGTTGGCCAGAACCATATATATACGGTGTATATACGGTACTTTTGGCAGGGAAATCATCAAATATACGGTCATATACGGTTCTGGCCAACCCTAAACATAATGTAACACACACGTACATGCATACACATGCATAATGCAGAACAACAGCAATAGCAGGGGAAGTATTTGGTCGTGCCTTCCACAATTGTGCTACATGATGACACACGCATATGATGTGCTACATGATGACACACGCATATGATGTGCTACATGATGACACACGCACATGATGTGCTACATGATGACACACGCATATGATGTACATGATGTACATGATGTGCTACATGATGACACGCATATAATGTGCTAAATTATATGCTACATGATGACACACGCATATGATGTGCTACATGATGACACACGCATATTATGTGCTACATGATGACACACGCACATTATGTGCTACATGATGACACACGCATATGATGTACATGATGTACATGATGTGCTACATGATGACACGCATATGATGTGCTAAATTATATGCTACATGATGACACACGCATATGATGTGCTACATGATGACACACGCATATAATGTGCTACATGATGACACACGCATATGATGTGCTACATGATGACACACGCATATGATGTGCTACATGATGACACACATATAATGTGCTACATGATGTGCTACATGATATGCT
>Ga0307948_1001765_pt1 | contig 15420 bp, 22 predicted proteins | sample OrgLakmetagen280_FD_201824 | JGI IMG/M metagenome (GOLD analysis project Ga0307948, IMG submission 201824) | Saline water microbial communities from Organic Lake, Antarctica - #280 | ecosystem: Environmental > Aquatic > Non-marine Saline and Alkaline > Saline | place: Antarctica: Organic Lake...
CACCTGCTTTCTGCCGGTGCGTAATTAGGCAGGAAGTAAAACGCCATATACAGCAGGATCACAATGGCAGCCAGCATGAGCGCCCACGTAAGGCTCTCATACGCCACCACACACACACACACACACACACGCACACACACACACCTGCTTTCTGCCGGTGCGTAATTGGGCAGGAAGTAAAACGCCATATACAGCAGGATCACGATGGCAGCCAGCATGAGCGCCCACGTAAGGCTCTCATACGCCACCCAAAAAAGGCTGGACCCGCTCCCCCGGTACACCTTTGCTGTGACTTGGGAGGCCTGGCTGCCACTCTTGTGCTGGCAGGCACCTGCACACGTGCGTGATGGCCGCAGGAGGCAGTGAAAATGTTCAGCTGCAAAAGAATGAAGCAGGAAAGACCGTCTGCATTGTGTTTTAAAGGTGGCAGGCACCTGCGCACGTGCATGATGGCCGCAGGAGACAGTGAAAATGTTCAGCCGCAAAAGAACGAAGCAGGAAAGACCGTCTGCATCGTGTTATAAAGGTGGCAGGCACCTGCGCACGTGCATGATGGCCATAGAAGGCAGTGGAAATTTTCAGCCGCAAAAGTACGAAGCAGGAAAGACTGTCTGCATCGTGTTTTAAATTTGGCAGTGAGGGCTCACTGTTGCTAAAGAGCTACCGAATTGCGTCCATGCCCCTAGCAAGTCCCATCACATTGCCATCAACCCTCGAGATGTAATCACACACTCATCTACGCCATCCTCTAAAATAAGCCATCCTCTAAAATAACCAATTTGAACATGTCCGCTAACAGCAGCTTTCCGTGACGTCCAAATTGCGTGGGAGCCTCGACGGTTTTCCTTTTATTTTTATTCTTATTTTTGAGGAAAGATCCCTTTTATCCTCGAGGAAAGATAAGTAGTGCTACAGCACCATATGGCGCCCTGAATGACTTGCAGTCCACAATCAGGCTTAACTATTAGGGGTTGCAGGTTTGAGTCCACCTGGTAGCATCTGTACTAGTAATGCGAGTCCTTTGGATTTAAATCGGCCTGGTGACACAGTACTAGAATCATGAGTCCTTTAAAAGTTTGCTTAGTGACATCAGTACTACAGTAATGTGAGTCCTTTAAATTTGAATCTGTCTAGTGACATCAGTACTAAAAACATGAGTCCTTTGGATTTTGATCCTGCCTAGTAGCATATGTACTAGTAACGTGAGTCCTTTGGATTCAAATCGGCCTGGTGACACAGTACTAGAATCATGAGTCCTTTAAAAGTTTGCTTAGTGACATCAGTACTACAGTAATGTGAGTCCTTTGGATTTGAATCTGTCTAGTGACATCAGTACTAAAAACATGAGTCCTTTGGATTTGATCCTGCCTAGTAGCATCTGTACTAGTAACGTGATCCCTATGGATTTGAATCTGTCTAGTGACATTAGTACTAAAAACATGAGTCCTTTGGTTTTGATCCTGCCTAGTAGCATCTGTACTAGTAACGTGAGCCCTTTGGATTCGAATCTGCCGAGTGACATCAGTACTACAGTAATGTGAGTCCTTTGGATTCAAGTCTGCCTAGTGACATCAGAACTACAGTAAAATAAGTCCTTTGGGTTTAAATCTGCCTAGTGACATCAGAACTATAGTAAAATAAGTCCTTTGGGTTTAAATCTGCCTAGTGGCATCTGTACTACAGTAATGTGAATACTTTGCTGTTCGACAGCTACATCTCCATTTTCTTGGTCTAAGCTTGGGGTTTATTCACCCCTTGCAGATCCTGGTTCTCTGTTTCGTCGCAGCACCCACCACGCTCAGGCTTGCCGTTGGTCGCAAAAGCGAAATGCGCACGCTTCTGCAGTTCTGACTCCTGTGCAACTTCCTGGTTAGACGCTTTGCCTTGTAGGGCTGGCCCAGCCTGCCTTTGCAGCGTTGACACCAATCCTCTGCTTTTACCTGGGTCCAAGAAAAACAATGGTGAGCCGTGTGGGGGTTATGGCCTGGGCATGCTTAGGCAGTGACAATTGTGATAATTCATTGCTGCCGAAACAAACTGCTGTTTCCAGTGTCCAATTTTGATGGTGGGTTGTGTGGGGGCTATGAGCTGGGCATGGTTTAGCAGTGGCATTTGTGGTGATGTTTATTGATGCTGTGCCAAACAGCTGTTCCCAACTGTCAGTTCTGACTATTTGTGACATGACATAATGATGTGCTTAAATAAGCACAGTGATATTACCAACATGAATGGTGATAACGTGAATGGTAAATTACGCGTGACAACTTTTCCAATTCCTGTTTCATTCAAGCTTGCTGTGCAGCCTGTCTGAGTTACCTGCTTTTACCTGGCTTGGTTCAAGCTCGGAATTCCCGTTTTGATGCACATTGTTTTCATCTATGACCCTGCCATTGTTCAAGAACTCGACACCAAGAGGGCAGAGAAGGGATGGGAGGAAGAGAACAGCGTACCAAAAGCAGACGAGCGGCTTATGCACAGCTTGCGGGTCTGGGAGGCTGGGCTGGCCACAGGATGGTGGCACACCATCGAATCCTCATACTCCAATACAACTGCAAAGGAAACAAGACACGCACATGATGTCACACACTGGTGAACCGTGAGCTCCAAGATCATTACAATGCAAATGAGGAAGTGGTTTGTGCGGATGATCTCACACACAAAGGAGTCCGTACGCTCCCAGACCGCTGCAGAGAAAGCAAATGAGGCCCTGGCGATGAGTCACACACATATACATGACAAAATGCACGCACAGAACACACAAGCACACACACACACGGTTTGTCTCTTGTTCAGGTAGGTCTGTCCAAAACCCACCTGGCAATGTGTAGGGTTGGCCAGAACCATACTTTATAGGTATATACGGTGCACATACGGTCATATACGGTGCAGATATACGGTTCTGGCCAACCCTAGTAATGTGACGTCAGACGTCAGACCCTATCCCCTAAAATGCGACATTATGCACCTGTCACTCATTCGGTCAAACTTGCCCCCCAGAGTGGAACCCTGGACATACCCTAGCTGCTATCATCCATGACCAACGTCTCACCTGATCTAAGCTACCATATTTCCATGACCAACGTCTCACCTGATCTAAGCTACCATAATTCCGTGACCAACGTCTCACCTGATCCGTCGCTCACAAAGCCCTCGTCGTCACTGTCAAAGCCTCCAACATCTGCGCCCTCCCCTGCCATCATTCCTGTGATGCTGTCCTTCCAAAACATGCCCCCTTTAACGCTGTCACGTTTGCTCGCATGGGGCTGCATCGTGTCGGTGTCTGCAAATGTGTGCATGACCAGAAGTGTGCATGCTCTGTGCATTGTCATGTGCCTCCAAAGAGGGTAAGCGCTGCGTAACATGTACATTTATGCATGTTGTGGATACTCTAGTGTGTTTGTTTATCGCTGACTCTATTGTGTTAACAATTTGCTGTACACTCTCCCTCTCCCCTGCCACGCATCCTTGGTCGCTGTGCATTTTTTCCTCTGCCCTGTTACGCATCTTTGGTGGCAGTGACAAGTCGAGGCAGTAACAAGTCCTGCGCAATTGGCTGCTTTTCAATTGAGTGTGTGCTAGCAGGTACAGTGTAGGCTGGGAGGGTTGGATATATTTGCTGTGTCTAATATGTTTCTCTTTCTTTTCTGTGGTGAAGGTGGGCGAAGGTGTCTGCATTATTGATGTTTCCCTCTTTACTTGTGTGTGTGTGTGTGCGTGTGCGTTCAGTGGTATTATCTGACAGCCCTCACCTCTGAGTGCCTACCCTTAGCTCAACAGGAGACGCTGCGGTCTATGTGTGCCCACTTGTGTGCATTATGCGTAACCTTCTTGTGTAACATAATAATCAATTGTTCGAGAGCTACAAGAATAACTATGACTCCTCACCCTCACCTGCAGGACAATGCTCAATTAACTCACAGAACTAGAGAGAAAATGGCATCTCACCCTCTGCTGCAGGACAATGCTCAATTACTCAAGGACTAGGGAGGAAATGGCATCTCACCCTCTGCTGTAGGACTATCCTCAATTACTCAAGAACTAGAGAGGAAATGGCATCTCACCCTCTGCTGCAGGACTATCCTGAATTACTCAAGAACTAGAGAGGAAATGGCATCTCACCCTCTGCTGCAGGACTATCCTCAATTACTCAAGAACTAGAGAGGAAATGGCATCTCACCCTCTGCTACAGGACCAGGCCTTCGGCTCTCTACCCCTCGAGCAGCAGGTGGCAATTGCGCTGCAGGCCCACACAACTCTTTCTGCTTACTGCTGCTGTACTTTGAGTGTGGCATACCACCTGCAGTCGTGTGCGTGTTGTGTATTGCGTATTGCGTGTATATGTGTACATGTGTATTGCGTGTATACGTGTATCGTGTACTTTGTTTATATGTGTATATCGTGTATTTTGTGTATATGTGTATATCGTGTATACCGTGTAATTCGTTTATATGTGTATATCGTGTATATCGTGTATTTTGTGTATATGTGTATATCATGTATATCGTGCATTTCGTGTATATGTGTGAGGCCAGCAGCTTTGTGTTATGCAGTCGATATTGCGGCAAGTTGTTGCTGCTACAAACGTAACGCTTTGTTTAGATACAGAGATGCATTTGGAAATAAAAGCCTATAGATGTCCCTCGGGGCATAATACTTTTGAGTGCTCAATCACCTTTTTATATTCAACTTTAGTGTGTGTGTATGTGTGTGTGTGTGTGTGCGTGTGTGTGTGCGTGTGTGTGTGTATGTGTGTGTGTGCGCGTGTGTGTGGATTACACACACACAAGACAAAGTTGCACAATACTTGGGTATGAGCACCTAGCGTATGGTCATCAATTGGTTTCGCGTACATCCCAGGTACCAGAGTCTTTGTATTTGCTTGTGCCTGTAGGTTTTGATTACACACGCAAACACACACAACAGCAGACGCCCAACCCATACTCGCAACCCATACTCGCTAGGATGTGCATACTTGCAACCCATACTCGCTAGGAGGTGCATACTTGCAACCCTTATTTGCTAGGACGTGCATACTCGCAACCCATACTCGCAACCCATACTCGCTAGTATGTGCATACATGCAACCCATACTCGCTAGGAGGTGCATACTTGCAACCCTTATTTGCTAGGACGTGCATACTCACAACCCATACTCGCTAGTACGTGCATACATGCAACCCATACTCGCTAGGACATGCATACATGCAGCCCATACTCGCTAGGACGTGCATACTCGCAACCCGAACTCGCTAGGACATGCGTCCCTTTACCTTGCACATCATCAGCCGAGAAGGGCCCGTTGGCAGCAGACCCCAGAAGCTGTGTTCCAAGAGGAGGAAGGCATTGCTGAGGCACACTTTCTGCTTCTTGAAGGGAGTTCCAGGCAGGGACAGGGACACTGAGGGCGCTGTGCGACCGAAGTGGTGCTGGGCACAATGGGGAGGGACTGAGGGGTCTGACACTTTTGCCTGTGGCTGTATGGTTTCTTGTGGATGTGCGTGGAGCAGCAGTTGGAGCAGGGCTGGCAAGAGTGAAGGCGGAAGGAGCTAGATCACGGGCACCCTTTTGCTGCTGCGCAAAGGGGCTGGACGAGCTGGGGACCTGTTGTGGGTGTGTACGGTGTGTGGTGGCTTCATAAGTGAGTGCTTGAGGGTGGGTGGACGTGGGTGTTCGGATGCGCTCAAAATCTAATGCACTCGACGAGGCACTGTGGAATGACAATGCCACGTTTTGCTGCATGCAGCGCTGCTTGTGAATATGCAAACACGGGCGTTCAGGTTGTGCCCAGTACGTCTGGAAGGTTCTTAGCTAAAGTTGTTGGGCAAACGCAGGATTGGCCGTAACCGGGCATATTTACGTATGTACAGTGTGTATACAGTATTTTTAGGGTCGGCCAGAACCGTATATACGCACCGTATTCAGCCGTACATTGGTGATTTCCCTGCCAAATACCGGGCATACACACCGCCTACATGATCCTGGCCAACTCTAGGGATTTTAAGCAGGGATTCACGTACGTACGGCCGTATACAGTGTGTGTACACGGTTCAGGCGGACCCTTAGTGTACAATACACACGTAAACCTGTGGCTAGCCCTAGAGAGCAATCTTCATGTAGCAATGCAATCGTCAAGTAGCAATGCAGTCGTTAAGAAGTAATGCAGTTGTCAAGTAGCAATGCAGTCGTTAAGCAGCAATGCAGTCGTCAAGCAGCAATGCAGTCGTCAAGTAGCAATGCAATCGTCAAGCAGCAATGCAGTCGTCAAGTAGCAATGCAGTCATCAAGCAGCAATGCAGTCGTTAAGCAGCAATGCAGTCGTTAAGTAGTAATGCAGTCGTTAAGCAGCAATGCCGTCATCAAGTAGTAATGCAATCGTCAAGCAGCAATGCAGTCGTTAAGTAGTAATGCAGTCGTCAAGTAGCAATGCAGTCGTCAAGTAGCAATGCAGTCATCAAGCAGCAATGCGGTCGTTAAGCAGCAATGCAGTCGTTAAGTAGTAATGCAGTCGTTAAGCAGCAATGCCGTCGTCAAGTAGCAATGCAATCGTCAAGCAGCAATGCAGTCGTTAAGTAGTAATGCAGTCGTCAAGTAGCAATGCAGTCATCAAGTAGTAATGCAGTCGTCAAGTAGCAATGCAGTCATCAAGCAGCAATGCAATCGTCAAGTAGCAATGCAGCCGTTAAGCAGCAATGCAGTCGTCAAGTAGCAAGGCATGCCAGGGCAGCCCCATAGCTACAATCAACTGAGATCACCTGCCCTAGACCAAAGCTGGCTTCTCGCAACACGCTTGATAGTTCAAGTACACCCCCCGCATCAGCAGCAGACGCTGCAGACTTCAAAGAGGAGCGAGGTTGGCAGTCCTTGAAGGCTGCAGTCATATGTGTGGAGACACTGTCTTGACTGTGGGGGCCACCACCAAGTGAGAAACATGCTCCTGCAAAAAAAGTAATTTGTTGTAGCACAGATGGGCCGGTGACGAACAGGCACACTCCTCTGAGGGTCAACATCTTTTATGAGCTTCACACTCGGCTTCAGGAAGGAAGGACGATGATCTCAAATTAACGAATTTTTTTGGCATTCCTGTGAGCCTGTCGCGTGGTATGTCTACCACAACAAAACACGGCCGTGCGAACCAAAACAGGCAAAGGTTCAAAGCAATGCAGTTACAGTTGCTGCGTGCTGATATCCCCATCAAACCAGATTGACACACCCACAAACACACGGTTGTGTAATCGCTCGGCAAAATAAATATTACACACCGTGAGGCGCAGTCACCATCATCTGTTTGACCGCTGGGACGGGAACCACAGGACAGGAAGGTTCTAAGAGTAAAACCGCCTAGGAAGATTCTAAAGGCTATAAACCACCTTAGAAGGTTCTGAGAGGAAAACCACCTAGGAAAATTCTGAAGGTGATAAACCACCAAAGAAGGTTCTGAGAGAAAAACCACCTAGGAAGGTTCCAAATGTAATAAACCACCATAGAAGGTTCTGAGAGGAAGACCAACTAGGAAGGTTCTAGAGGTTATAAACCACCTTTGAAGGTGCTGAGAGGAAGACCACCTACTTTGAAAGGAGGAGGAATTTGATGACATTGGCACCTGGGCGCTGTGCATTTGGGAATCCAAGCAGCTATCCAGAGACGATCCAGCACCCTGGCTTGGTTGCTTCAAGGCGGTAACCCACGAGCGACCCTTCTTGCTAAAAGAAACCAGATCAGAGCCTCTTCCATGCACAGTAGCAGAGTCGCTGAGGTGCACTAAAGGTTGGAACTGGGAGTCCAGCAGATGGGAATCAGGCAAACTGGTGTCTGGCTCACTGTCGGTGACATGGCCTGTGGCTGCTGTGGGCTTTGAAGGCGGCTTCAAGCCCCTTTGGTGCACTTCACGCCAAAAACGGGCGCGCCTCTGGTGGGCCTGGCAGTGGGTGAGGGTGTGGGTGTGGGTGAGGGCGTGGGTGAGGGTGTGAGTGTGAATGTGGGTGTAGGTGTAGGTATGGGTGAGGTTGAGGGTGAGGGTGCGGATGAGGGTGTGGTTGTGGGTGAGTGTGAATGTGAGTGTGTGTAGGTGTAGGTGTAGGTGTAGGTGTAGGTGTAGGTGTAGGCGTAGGTGTAGGTGTGGGTGAGGGTGAGGGTGCAGAAGAGGGTGTGGATGTGGGTTTAAGTGTAGGTGTGATTGTATGCAAATTATTTTCTCTTGGGAGAGAGCATGTGGTTTGGGTCATTGGTGAGGTGTTGTGTGCAAACGCACACAAATGTGTGATGACCGTGTATGTGTCTAGACATCCAAGATGGACCAAGCAGGATGAGATATCAATTGGAGAGGACGTCTATTCTCATGCATCTGCTGGTCTGTGAGGCCATATAAACAACAAGGCTTCACATTGAAAGGCAGCACCAGGGACGGTTGTGCTGGCAACCTCTGATGAGAGCGACCCAAGTACGGATTTAGAAGCAGACCCTGAGACCCAAAACACTGAAAATGGGCGAGGGCCAAAATCTTACGCTCATTAACAAGAACGCTCATTCACAAGAAAGCTCATTGACAAGATGCCACTGCTTGTGCCAAAACCTTGCGCTCATTGACACGAATGCCCATTCACAAGACGTCACTGCTTGTGCCAAAACCTTACACTCATTGACATGAATGCTCATTCACAAGATGCCACTGCTTGTGCCAAAGCCTTACGCTCATTGACATGAATGCTCATTCACAAGACGTCACTGCTTGTGCCAAAGCCTTATGCTCATTGACAAGATGCCACTGCGTGTGCAGCAGGCATAAAATGGTGAAGCTGCGAGCTGCACGGCATGTGAGGTACACACACATGCACACACATGCACACTCACACACACACACACACACACAGGCAGGACTGATGCAAACCCACCTTTTTGGATCGAAGGACATCGCTGATGGCCGCAAAAGGGTAGGCAAGGATGATGCAAAGGAGTACAAGGTCAGTGGCCATACGACCTAGCATACCCTTGCTCTGTCTCCCTTGTGCACTGTAGTCTCTGTATTCCAAGGTCTGCGTGCAAAACAAGATAAAAACACACTGTGATCTCAGTATTCCAAGGTCTGCGTGCAGAACAAGATTAAAAACACACTGTGATCTCAGTATTCCAAGGTCTGTTTGCAAAACAAGATAAAAAATGCAATGTGATCTCAGTATTCCAAGGTCTGCGTGCAGAACAAGATTAAAAACACACTGTGATCTCTGTATTCCAAGGTCTGCGTGCAAAACAAGATTAAAAACACACTGTGATCTCAGTATTCCAAGGTCTGTGTGCAAAACAAGATAAAAATGCACTGTGACCTCTTTATTCCAAGGTCTGCGTGCGAATCAAGATTAACACATGTGATATCAGCATTTTAGGGTCTGCGTGCAAAACAAGATTTAAAACACACTGTGATCTCAGTATTCCAAGGTCTGTGTGCAAAACAAGATAAAAAATGCACTGTGACCTCTGTATTCCAAGGTCTGCGTGCAATACAAGATTAAAAGCACACTGTGATCTCTGTATTCCAAGGTCTGCGAGCAAAGCAAGATTAAAGCACACTGTGATCTCAGTATTCCAAGGTCTGTGTGCAAAACAAGATAAAAATGCACTGTGACATCTGTATTCCAAGGTCTGTGTGCAAAACAAGATTAAAAACACACTGTGATCTCTGTATTCCAAGGTCTGCGTGCAGGGCAAACATAAAAATTCAAAGCAATTGCTCTTTGGTCTGCAAACAACACAACATCAAGGATGAGCTTATTCCTTGGTCTGCATGTATATATATGCATCAACTATTCTCTGAGTGCTGGTAATAAATTAGCAGCACCCATATTTCCATGACGAATTGTTTGCCGCATCATTTCGTTGCTTGCACAGACTCCGGTGCTCCGAAAAGAAAGATGCAGCTAGCTTCAGAAATGCCCACTAGAGAAGTGAGGACCTAATTAATTCTTAGAAACAAAGAAGCGATGCACCCACCTTCACAGAAACCTTCGCATGGATAGCACCTGCATCTTCCCAGTGCGCATCCACAACCACGTACGCATAGAGCTGCATTTCTACACTGTAGGTGCACAGCCTCAACTGTAATGCAAAGGCGCGAGTGTGTGAAGGTGTGTGTGTTTGTGTGTGTGTGTGTGTATGTGTGTGTGTAAGTGTGTGTGCAAGCGCGCGTGTCAGCAAACGTTTACAAAAAGCATTCTACATGGATGGCGGATGTTGTGACAAATTGTGCATATCGCGGAGTGCTTAAAGTGTCTGCGAATCACCTCCTCCTACTACTACTAATTCCCCACTTCCTTGAGGAAATATTGGTGGTGGTTGTATACAGAAGGCCTGGGTTGCTGAGCTGAACGACAAGCTTTGTGACACGGTCAGCATTCTGTTTGCAACCGCACAACTTGCAAGCACTAGCAAACAACACATTGCAGTGTCTGGCCAGCTTTTCACAACAGCCCACTACAGCCTAGGCAATGCAGAAAAGTGTACTTAAACTCAACAGCACAGCTCCCAGCTGTGACACGGTTTTTGATTTGCGTCCTTGCCTGCAAGTTCTTCGTGGCTGCTCGCTCTAGGTACGCGCCTTCTAGCAAGTACCTCAGTTCCTCCTTCAGGCCCTTAGCCCTCAGGTTGATGTCAAAGACGACAGGATACGCATTGTCAGGCTGGCCTGCTCATAAAACGTAATGGCCGACAAAAGGGAGTTAGGTGTGACACACCGAAATGCATTCCAGCACTCCGGTGAATAGACCTTGAGCATTGTCTGGCTGGCCTGCTCATACAACCTGATGGCCAGCAAAAGGGAGTTAGATGTGAAAACGTGATGGCCAGCAAAAGGGAGTTAGATGTGACACACCGAAAGGCATTCCATCATTCTGGTGAATAGAACTTGAGCATTGTCTGGCTGGCCTGCTCATAATACGTGATGGCCAGCAATAGGGAGTTAGATGTGAAAACGTGATGGCCAGCAATAGGGAGTTAGATGTGAAAACGTGATGGCCAGCAAAAGGGAGTTAGATGTGACACACCGAAAGGCATTCCAGCACTCTGGTGAATAGAACTTGAGCATTGTCAGGCTGGCCTGCTCATAAAACGTGAAGGCCGACAAAAGGGAGTTAGGTGTGACACACCAAAAGGCATTCCAGCACTCTGGTGAATAGACCTTGAGTATTGTCAGGCTGGCCTGCTCATAAAACCTGATGGCCAGCAAAAGGGAGTTAGATGCGACACACCAAGAGGCATTCCAGCACTCTGGGGATAAGACCTTGAGCATGGCAGGATGATAGCGGCAGTGTCCACTATCCAACATTGTATCCATTGCTCACAGTACAGCGCAACTCCCTCTGCTCGCCCACAAGGTTACAGTGATATAGAAGCTTCTAGGCTTGCAATTGCTAGAAAATGGGTGTCACGTGGTTGGGTGCATAGACAGTGTACTGGTTGTGGCTCGAAGCACGCAGTGCTGCATACCAAGACCACTGTTGTTGAGGTCACATTCAGTGGGTCATGTGATCCCAGGCCTGTGCATGTGAACACACAAATGCACACGCATGCACACACGCATGCACACACGCACACACACAGACACACACACACAAACACCCACACACATGCACACACGCACACATGCACACACAAACACTCACACTTGCACACACCAGCACTCACGCATTGAGAAAGCCTGTGCTGGTCCGATCGTCAAGCCAATCACTCTCTTTATCTATACCACCGCCTTCAGGCAAAACAGACATGCAAGTTACCTGGCACAGAATAGGGAGCAAATCCGTAGGGTATGCCACGCGGGTTCACGTCAATTGGTGAGCTCATGTTGTACCAGCCACTAACAAATTGAGACACCTGGGCACACACATTTTGAGGCACATATTGAGACACACCTGGGCACACACATTTTGAGGCGCATATTGAGACACACCTGAGCACACATTTTGAGAGACACCTGAGCACACATTCTGAGGCACATTTTGAGACACACCTGAGCACACATTTTCAGAGACACCTGGGCACACATCTGGAGACACACCTGGGTACACATCTGGCACACACACATGCACACACAACACACACACACAACACACACACCCGCACGCACACACCTACATCCACACACCCACACCCACACCAACACCAGCACCCACACAAACACGAAACACACCACGTAAACCAATCGCCATAGGATAGGGCACAGTTTGTTTACAAGCCTGCGAAAATTCCACGCTACACCAACAACCATTCAACTTTCATTCACTTTCACAGCAGCAACTCGCGCACAAAGCTTGCGCACATCTGTGCAAGACCAGCTGGCAGTTTCAAACACTCCACATTCACAGCAGCAGCTACTGCACAAAGTGTGCAAACGTCTGCGCACGACCAACTGGCAGTTCTGAACACCCTACATTCACAGCAGCAGCTGCCGCATAAATCTCGCGCAAATTTGTGCAAGACCCTGTGTGCTTTGCTTGGCCATGACGTTTTCAAGCGTCTGCTCTTTTGAGACCCTGTTTGCTTGTACCCTGTACCCTGTTATCCTGTATACTATTTGCTTGTACCCTGTACCCTATTATCCTGTTTACTGTTTGCTTGTACCCTGTACCCTGTTATCGTATATACTGTTTGCTTGTACCCTGTGCCCTGTTATTCTGCATACTGTTTGCTTGTACCCTGTACCCTGTTGTCCTGTATACTGTTTGCTTGTACCCTGTGCCCTGTTATCCTGTATACTGTTTGCTTGTACCCTGTACCCTGTTATCCTGTACACTGTTTGCTTGTGCGAGTGAGCCTTTGTATGAATGCAAATATGTGCATGGCTTTTGCTTGTACCCTGTACCCTGTTATCCTGTGTACTGTTCGCTTGTACCCTGTACCCTGTTGCCCTGTACACTGTTGCTTGTATGAGTGAGCCTTTGTATGAATGCAAATATGTGCATGGCTTTGAGTCACTGTGTGCGTTAATTGGCATTGACATTCACAAGCATCACGTGCTAATATGAATCACACCTTGTTTCAAAAGCAGAAACACGTGCATGATGAAGCAATGTGTGCATGGCCTCGTAAGCACCGTCACCGTGTGGTGTGATCTCACACTTTTGAAGTTAACCAGAATCATATATATATGGTGAATATACACTATGTTTGGCAGGAAAATGACCAAATATGCAGTCATATACGGTGTATACAAACGGATCTGGCCAAACCTACATGTTTTGGTTCAATTTGGGCCATTAAAAGCAGGAGCTACCGTGCACTTTGTAGTTGAACGTGATTGGCCCTGTCTGTGTACTTCATGTCCTGTCTGTACGGCGTACTATATGTCCTGTCTGTGGCCCTACACACACACACACACACACACACTCTCTCACACACACACACACACACACACACACACACACACACACCCAAACACACACACACACACCTCAGGGTTGTACATGCTGCTGCTGATGACAAACGTTGGGTCCACCCCAATCCGTTCAGCTGGAGGGCGGGGGTTGGTTTTGTCGTATTGCTGCAAGCGGCCTTTTGAAGATCGTAGGTGCCCACACTCAGAGGCCAGATGCATGGCCAGTCCTCCGGGTCTGCAGTGTGTGTGTGTGTGTGTGTGTGTGTGTGTGCGCGTGTGTGTATGCTGCAGGACAGTCTAGAATGATGTAAAGATACAACTAGGTCGAATGATGTACAAAATACAACTCGGTCAGGGTGATGGCATGGCGGTGACACTATTTTATTAGAAGAGGTATTCAGATGCACAGAGAATGTTAGGCAGGGCATTGCCATCATTTCTACTCAGCACAGGAACGAACGTGCAACCACACACTTAAGGCCAACCCTGCACTCGACCATATAATTAATCAGGAAGAAAAGTATCAAGCATTGCACATACGTGCACCATTATTTTCAAACGATGAGAGTGCCGTTCTCAGTCCTTGCCATTGATATAAAGTACTTGGGTGATAAACCATGATCAGTGCGTGATGAAGATGATGCAAATGCAGAGATGCCTGGCGTCCTTTCCTGCTTGGTCAAGTAAAATCAAGCGACAGTCTCATGCTCAAAGGCAGAGGCAATTTGAAGCCGGAAGTCACGACCGAAGAGGCTGTGTGCAAAACATGCAGCAGAAATCAAAAATTCTGCTGCTGAAAAATGGCTTCATGTGTTTCTCCCTTGTTATTGTAACAATTTTCATTACAGCATGTTTCTCCCTTATTATTGCAACGGTATCCATTACAGCACCAGCCTTACCTGCAAAGTTGGGCGTAGCGCTTGCCACCCACTGCAAGCTCGATGCTTGGGTAACGCTCCTGCACAACCAGCGCGCCGCTCAGCACACGGTTGCCTGCAGGCAGCATCGACGAGTGCAACATCAAAATATGTTTTATGGTAGCATACTTTGGTAGAACCCATGCGCAAGTTTGAAACCACAGACAGCACGTTGCCTGCAGGCAGCTTCGACGAGTGCAGACATCAAAACATGTGTTTTGGTAGCACACTTGGGTAGAGCTCCAACACAAGTTTGAAACACAGACAGCACGTTGCCTGCAGGCAGCTTCGAGGAGTGCAGACATCAAAACATGTGTTTTGGTAGCACACTTGGGTAGAGCTCCAACACAAGTTTGAAACCACAGACGACACGCTGCCTGCGAGCAGCAGGCAGCATTGACGGGTGCAGACAAAGTATTTCTAAAGGTAGCACACTTGGGTAGAACTCCCACACAAGTTTGAAACCACAGACGACATGCTGCCTGCGAGCAGCAGGTAGCTTTGACGGGCACAGGCATCAAAGGCTGCTCAAGGGGATAGGCAGCAGGTGTGAACATATTTATGGCTTTGGCAAGACTGTTTCTGTACACGGCTGTCGTCTGTTATTCAAATCCTGCATGCTCGCGAAAACGCTTGTTGAGAGAGTGTTTGGATCCTTGACAGCAATGATGTGCTGAGAAACATTCATAGAGACGTGTGTTTGCACAGACAGTGCGAACCCCACTTGCATCACAATAACAAAGTGGCTTTGGGGCATACTGTTTATATGGAGGTGCGTCACAGACAAGCATCGCAACCCTTATTCATATGTCATGAAACTGCACTCCTCATATTTGGCGTTCACCAAGACACCTTGTAGCTGAGGCCATGCATACCTGTGAGGCCATGCATACCTGTGAGGCCAACATGCATACCTGTGAGACCATGCATACCTGTGGGTCCATGCATACCTGTGAGACCAATATGCATACCTGTGAGGCCAATATGCATGCCTGTGAGGCCAATATGCATACCTGTGAGGCCAATATGTATACCTGTGAGGCCATGCATACCTGTGAGGCCAATATGCATACCTGTGAGGCCAATATGCATACCTGTGAGGCCAATATGCATACCTGTGAGGCCAATATGCATACCTGTGAG
>Ga0307948_1001766_pt1 | contig 15413 bp, 12 predicted proteins | sample OrgLakmetagen280_FD_201824 | JGI IMG/M metagenome (GOLD analysis project Ga0307948, IMG submission 201824) | Saline water microbial communities from Organic Lake, Antarctica - #280 | ecosystem: Environmental > Aquatic > Non-marine Saline and Alkaline > Saline | place: Antarctica: Organic Lake...
CCCCCGCCCCCAGCAGCCCACCGCGCGCCACCAGCAGCCCCCCCGGCAGGAGCAGCAGCAGCAGCAGGCCTGGCAGCAGCAGCAACAGCAGCAGCAGCAACAGCGGCCCCGAAGGGACGCTTTCAGCGACCCGTCACAAGCTTCTTCAAGGCACCAGCGACAGCAGAGGAGAAGCAGCGAGCAGCAAGCAGGCCAAGGAAGTGGGAGCAAGCCGTGGAAAGCTGCAGGAGTCAGCGATGGAGAGGGAGAAGAGACAGCTAGAGGAGAAGGAGGCCTGCAGGGGTCCTGGCAGGCCAAAGAAGAACAGATTCTTCTCCCTTTAGGGTGAGGCTAAGTGAAAATGTTAACCAGAACAGGGTGGTGCGCCCTTGCTGAAAAATATCTTTTTGGGGGGTGCGTGGTTGTGCGGGGTCGCCAAAAATATTTTATTTTGGGGTGCGTTATGTGCGGGGTTGGCCATAATTTAATATTTTTTGGGGGGTGCGGATTGAATCCAGGGTTGTACGGTATTCTGAATAACTCGGATGTTCTATAATATGCTTACGATGACATAAACACTGGAACAAACGGCAAAATGCACTCTTCATACCCACGGCTTGTCAGATTCATCTGCACCGTAATAAACACCTTTATTTTATTGCCGAAGAACTTGTGCCTTCCTGTGACCTCAGACTCACACCAGAGTTGCAGGATAAATTGTCAAGGCCCACCAATTGCAGAGAGCGTGGATTGGTGCAGTGTGCCAGCAATGAAGCCTGAAGAAATTTAAGCTTGTTGGCACTGTTTGGTCGGGGAACGGGGTGGAGGTAGCATGGGGACGACCTTATACTTGTCAAAAAAATCAGCGCACAAGCATACCTTTCTTCTCCCTGCTCCTCTGTGCCGTCCTCCTCCTCCTCCCCACTCTCCTCCTGTCCGCTCTCGTCTATAAACTCATGAACCATAGCTTGGGATGCAGGTGCAAATTCAGGTAGGGGTTGAAAGCCCAATAACTCCCTCAATTCCTGTTCAGTGTGGGATCTTTGCGTGAGTGTAAAAGTTTCCGTAAAACCAAAGGTCTCTTAGGCGTGGGAGCTCATTGCCCAACAATTTCAGCAGAGCTTGCAATCGTATTTCAGCACATACACACCACAAATTATTCATCGAAACACACGCATATACTCTCGTTCTTACTCACAAGCACACACACACACACACACACACACACACACACACACACACACATCCATCATACATTCAACTGTTTATGCTTTGAAGCTGGTATACATATGTTTTCCCTTATCAAACACAGAAGATCTGATGAGCCCAAGGCTGGACATCGTAGGCACCATGCATGAAATTGACCATGCCATGAAAAAACGCGTGCTTTGAAAAAACTTACAGCCCAAGTATAATCTCGTTCCTGTACTCCTCGTCTTTGGACTGGGTGCGGGATTTCGGCCTCCCTTTCTTGTCCTATTTCATCACCATCTTCTTCGGATTCCTCAGATCCCTCACTGCTGCTGCTGCTGCTGCTGCCGCTGGTGCTTGCACTTGGCTGTGCCTGGGCGTGGTCATGGTTGTGCATGCCCCACGTACCCCCCCCCGCACCGCCTGCCCAACGCCTGCGCAATAGTGTGTGCATGACAAATTTAATTGAGCAAACGCATGAGCTGGGAGGATCATTAGGTGTCTCTCTTAGCAGCGATATTTGCCTGTTGAAGAAGTGGTTTTTTACATGAGCACGAGGGTAAATTTACAGATGCAACGCAACACGCATATACAGACACAGGGTCGTGCATCGCGTGCAGACGAAGGACACCTCGTACCTGTTTAAAGCAACAAGAACTGCACAGAATCGTCACAGTTGCATTGGCGTGCAATCATGTGTCCGTGTGTCAAGATACAGACTATCCACGCTAAAAATCACTTACCTGCGCACGCGTGGCTCGCACACTGGAGAAGGAGACCTGTGTCTTCTTTTCCTGCCTATGCTCTGCATGGCATTTGGTGATTGTAGTGCCCAGTTGACAGATGCAGATTAATTGTTGGCAGATTAATTGTTGGCAGATAAATTGTTGGCAGATTAATTGTTGGAAATGCCAACTGAAACGCTATTAATAAAATAAGTAGAAAATGTCACTGCTCAATAAATCGGACTTAGTACGGCCATCATTCTCAAAAAGTCTAAAAGCACACGTTTTACCCAGTAGCAGTAAATGTATTAGAAGAGCTTACAGGGACAGCAGTAGCAGGGCATCAGTGGTCAGGCGGAGCCAGAACAAAGATGCACAGCCGAAAGAGGAGTTTGGTCTCCAGGACGACTTGTTGGACTTCGTGTTAGGTAGGTGCAGCTGGATGATCAGGGTATCCAAAGCACGCTGCATCTGCTGCGGTATGAAATCAACTCCACATTTGTGTTCACAAGGCATCGCTTGCGCCGCGTGCTAGGGTGGGCCCTCAGGCATGGATGAAATTTGAGCGAGATACACTTTTTGTTCACATTCCCTTTTTTCCTTCCTTTTGCATGCAGCTGGACCCAAGGTCGGTGCACACCTAGAACCAAGCATGTAGAAACGGGGAGTAATGTAAATGTCAAATGGCCCACATTGGACGGCTTGGTAGCTCTTGCTCTTCCTTGTGCACGGATCATGTAGCAACTATGAGATAGGGGCGGTAATATTGATTGAGGGAGAAAGCAGGGAAGTGAATCTCAAACCAACAAGTTCTCAGTTATTACCGTTGGTTTGCAAGCACGTTACTGACAAATGAAGAGAGGCTTTGTCTACCAGAGGCAGCATCACAGGTTGCGTGTCTTATATTATGACGCGATAGGCGGACCCTGGACGCCGCATGTGCCCCTAACACACTACAATCGCTGCACATACACATATTTCACACAGTTAAGGAAATGGTACGGCCAGGGAGAGCGAGAGCTGCCCAAGGACGGAGGGGCTGATGATGAGGACCAGGTATGCAATATGGATACCAGTACCCTGCTGGCCAGGACTGCGTTGCTCGTGTCTACCAATGAGAAGCAGTTCAGCAATGTTGGCCTGTACACAGTAATAACACACAAGCTTCAATCTGGCACTGGCATAGAGACAGATTGGATCCAGGATGGTGCTCAAACTAATGTAACAGAGCGATAACTCCAGCTCCTGTTAAGTGTTTCTCGAACACAATTAGCAGTTAGGGGTGCTAAGACCTGTTTGTGAACGTGGAAAGAACTAAAGCGCGCGTCTTGCTAATTAAGACACTGTGCCTAACAAGATGCTGTTGGTGTGTGCTGAACACATTGAGCTCATTTGCATGCGTATACATTTCCAGGCTTTGATGCACGCAAAGCGATGGACGGAGGTTGGGCATGAAACATGTCACCAGTTAGGACGCGACAGTGTAGGAAACGCCCTTCCTGGGGGCCCTCCCTCTGAGGTGGCCCTGCCACACCCCTGCGTTCTTTATTTGACATGGTTTAACTGCGGCTGCTACCCTCCTTGGTGGAGCTGGTTGCAAGTCGCTACAATATATTAAGGAAATGATTATGATTTATGCACCCCCTGCGTACCTGAGTGTCTGAGTGTCTGTCAGTGCCAAATAGGGAATAAAGATGAGGCACGGTTTTGACCAATATCACATCCAGACAGGGTGAGGATGGGGAATAGGACACAGTTTCAACCATTGTCACACCCACACAGGATGAAGAGGGGGAAGAAGACGAGGAGGGCAACGCCATCCTTGTGACAGATGCCGATAGCCCAAGTGGGGAGCAGGTCCTTCTACAGCTCATCCTAGCGAGGTGAGCACTTTTGTGAATATGTCAAAATAAGTAGATTTTCACTCCGCTTGCATCCGCCTGTCCACCAGCTGTCGATTCCTTCTTTTGTTGGTTCTATTTCACTCGACAGACAAAGTTTTTGTATGCGCAATGTGCGCGGAAGCTTGTTTTGGTAGATGGCGTCCTATGCACGCTGCCTGCTGCCACTCGTGACTCTTTTCTTGCGTCAACGACAGTGTGCTGTGTTGTGTAAGTGACTACATGCGAGCTGTGTGATGAACTCCAAATCATATTGTTGTGCAAGTGACTACATGCGAGCTGTGTGATGAACTCCAAATCATAGCAGTGTTGACAGACGTGCAACATCTGGAGCTTAGAGCTGAATGTTGCTCTCTAAGTAGGTACTCAAAGGATCGCTTGTTTGACCGCAAACAGGCTGTGTGGGATATGATGAAGGTGCGCATGAAATGGATACAGCCCCTGGCAGGAAAGAGGAATGAGAGATGAAAGGAGGAATTTAATGCAGGAGTAGACAAGACGTTGGCTTTTGTCGGCGCTCTGCTTGACCTCTGGCGCCTTGGTTGTGAAGATGCCATAAAGTGTCAGTTATGACAGGCAATTTGAGGCACATCACAATTGCAGCAGAGGCTAAAAGAGCTCTTGCATCTGATACTGCTTCAGGGCCGCCATCCGCGTGCTTGTCAAGGACCCTGTAAAGACCCAAGATGCATACGGTCCGTACGTGTACCCCATTCGAAGCGATACCAGCGACCCACGTATCATGAGCCGTGCGCTTAAAGATACGGGCTCGGTGGTGTGCTTGGGGAAACTGGGGGCCATTCCTGAGGTGAGTGAAGAAGGCACAGGCTTGATGGTGCGTTTGGGGTGACAAGGGGCCATTTCTGAGTTTGGAGGATGTGATGCCTGACCTTGCAAGTTCCCAGGCATGTCCATGGGAGCAATGTGGTGTGCTGTGCCGTGCCTGCAGTTGGCAGCCGTTCCAAATGCTTGATGCGAGAAATGCAAGATGAGAAATGCTTGATGCGAGAAATGCTTGATGCGAGAAATGCTTGATGCGAGAAATGCTTAATGCGAGAAATGCTTGAGAAGAATCTTGGAGTAGGATTGGTGCAAGCAGTTGTGTTGTACGTAGCACACTTTGCTTCCGTCATACAGTGCTGTGAATCACCTCATGCTCTAACCTTCTGGCCTACTCTGAAAAACACTACTAGCTCAACGCGAACAGGCTCACCCGGCTTAAGGAAGCGAGCATTGTCAATGGCAGCTTCTCTCTCCTTTCTTCCACGATGCCTGTAACCTTGCCTGCAGGTGGCCAAGCCTGCGGGCCTGTCCCATATCGTGCTGCTGTCGTCTACCGGGATACCGCAGGAGGTCTGTATCAGTGAATGAATATCTATGTTTTGTTATCACCTGTCAGTGTTTTGCTGGAAATTAAAAAACAGAACGAAACAGGCAGTGAGACAAATTCCCAGCACCATTTGGAAGCAAGGAACCATTTGGTACCACACGTTGTAATATCCACCAAAGGAAGAAGTAACGTGAATGTCATTGGGGACCAGAGAAGGGCAAGCTAGGCCTGAAATCTGCTTTTTCACAAAAACTATGACGGTCCTGATTTACCGTGTCTGGTCCGTGGACAAGATTGGCAACGTAATTGACGAAGGGTGTACACAGGGCGCAAGGGCTGGTTGGCTTTTTGGTAGCCAAGCCCCTTTTCCTAAATGCCTCCAGGACGTGCAGATGTGCTAGCCTGAACACATGAAAACGAGCTTGTGTCGGGCACAAAAAAGAGTCAAATCCGTGGCAGAAGGCAGGTTGTTGTAAAGGAGCCCAGGATTTGAATTGGACAGGAAAGAATGCATGTATTTGCATGCAGCTTGCTTGGGTATACCTACACTCACTTCCTGCTTTCATGCATATGTCTAGCTAAAGGAGATGTGTGTATGTTTGTATGCGTGTGTGTTTGTATGTATGTTTGTGTGTTTATGTAATTGTATGTGCTTGCGTGTGTGCGTTTTTGCATGCATACCTCTTGTGTGTGTGTGTGTGTGTGTGTCTGGGGCAGCGCTGCAAGGGCTAAACATTCTGGACCTTGTCCGTCCTTGTTCTTGTCGTTGATTAATAGACACTCGTTTGTTTGGGGTACTCAACTAGTCCACACACTGCTTGAACAGAGCGGCCTGATGGCCATGCTTAGTGGAGATGGCGGAGTGGGGGCACTGCGAGACCCTGCACGAGAGGCAGCTGTTATCAAGTCAGGCAAGCTCGTACACGTACTCCCGCATGTATTGATGAACTGAGTCCCATGTATTGATGAACTGAGTCCCATGTATTGATGAACTGAGTCCCATGTATTGATGAACTGAGTCCCGTGTATTGATGAACTGAGCCCCATGCATTGATGAGTCCCATGTATTGTTGAACTGAGTCTTGAACTTTGTTGTGGCAGTGATTTGATCCATGCTCATACAGAGTGTGCCAGAAGCATGAATGCATCGTAGATTGATTTTCGAGGTGTCACCATATGAACGTGTTTAGGGCTGGCCAGATAAATGTATGCATGTAAACAATGTACACACGCAATATTTGGCAGTGACGTTCTCAGAGAGGAGCGACTGGGCAAGTGTCCCGATGCGCTACCTTTTTTATTCACAGGGCAACCACACCCCTCACCCTCACACCACTTCCATCTTACTGAAAGGCATGCCCATTCTTGGCCTCAGTCGCCCCCCTTGAAACATTTGCCATATCTGCAACAATGTACAGTGTGCATATGCAGTTGTGGCCAAACCTGTTTGAGTGGAACTGGCCAACTGCGCACGCAAAGGCAAACGTGATGAGTGGAAGAAGCCTACAATGCCTATAACAAGGCTATCGATTCCACCCTCGTTTTGAAGGAAATTGACTGCTGCAAGGTTGTCATGACTTTATTGTTTTAAACTGTCTTTCAACCTAATCAGTTACGGGTTGTCAGAGGCCTGCTTCGCAACTGCTTGTTCTACTACAAACTACAGGTGTGCCGTACACCATTATTCGCGTGGCCGGTCTGCTAGATGTGCCCGGAGGTCAGCAGGGCATTGCGTTGCTGCCCACAAGTGTGGAGGTGAGCAACAGCCTGTAAAGTGAAAGTGAATCCAAGTGTACATTGGCCGCATTGACTGGGAGTGTGGTGCTGTGGCACCTTGCATGGTGAGGCCCGTAAGTGTTAATTCGTGCAAGGCTGCTCACCAGATCTGATCCATACCTATTGAGCTCTCACTCATCTTTGGCACAGTTGTATAGCGAGTTGATGCTGGTGTGCACATTGTACTGGATGGGTTGTGCCCCTTTCTTGCTTGCAGGGCATGACTGTGAGGGTGCTGTGCAAGTACTGGTGTATATATCGAAAAGGGTGTGAGGGCGTAATCAGAGAAGTACACATGGTGCTGCCCAAATTATTCAGGGGGGCCTGGAACAGCCTGTAAAATTTTCCAGGGTTCCCCGGAACTGCTTTCAATATTATTCAGGGTGTTATAAATTTTCCCAAGCACGATGTTAATGCTTGTGTATGTGTGTGTGTGTGCATACGTGTGTGCGTGCATGTGTGTGTGAGCATGTGTATGTGCGTTTGTGTGTGCGTGCGTCTGCGTGTGTGTGTATGTGCGTATGTGTGTGTGCTTGTGTCTGTATGTGCGTGTGTGCATGGTTGTGTGTGCCTATGTGCGTGCTTGTGTGTGTATGTGTGTGCGTGAGTGTGCGTGTGTGTGCGTACGTGTGTGCGTGCATGTGGGTGTGTGCGTGTGTGTGTTTGTGTGTGAGTGTGTATGCGTGTGTGTGTTGTGTGCGTGTGTGTGCGCGTATATGTGTGTGTGCGTTTTGTGTGTGTTTATGTGTGTGTGTGATGTGTGAGTGTGTGCGTTCATTTGCGTGTTGTGTGTGAGTTGTGTGTACACTTTGTGCGTGTTTATTTGAGTGTATATTTGTGTGTGTATGCGTGTGTGCATGTGTGCGTATGTGTGTGTGCTTGTGTGCGTGTGCGTGTGCGTGGTTGTGTGTGCCTGTGTGCGTGCTCGTATGTGTGTGCGTGTGTGTGTATGTGTGTGTGTATGTGTGCGCCTTGTGCGTATGTGTGTGTGCTCGCATATGCTTGACCATCGCTCGAAGTTCGCGCATGGCTGCTAGTTGAGGCCTCATCAGGGCCTGGGGCAGGGGGAAGGGGGGTAGCAGAGGGAGGAGGAGCGGGGGGCTTCCATCTGGAGAGATTTTCATTCAGTCAGTTTGGTGCTTGCATGCAGCCATGCAAGATGCAAGCACTCAAGCCCAGCACTCGCTTCGTAGGGAGGCCTGGTCAGGAGGGGGAGCCTCTTGCTGGGATGGCTCACTATCCCCCTTCCTGGTGGCTGACCATTCCCTCTTCTTCCCATTCTCACAGTGTCATTACTGTCATTTCCAAAATTCACGGAACTACATATAAAATTTTATCGGGTACCCCGGAATCGCAGGGGTTGTCGTCCCTTCAAATTTCCGGGGTACCCGGACCAGCTTTGGGCTACCCCTCCGGGGCAGCCCAGAATTTTGTTATTTATTCCGGGCCCCGGTCGGTTTGTACTTCCCTGGGCGTAGTGTAATATTGGCCAAGATTGCATTGCATAACGCATTACGTACTAAAATGACGTAGTATCCCGCAGAATCAGATAAATAAGGTAGTTGTAAACGGGATGAGGTATTAATTCCCAAACCCCTCAAACCTATTGCTGATGTCTGGGAGATGGGAGAAGGCATCAGAGCATAAGTTGTGTAAAAAATTTGCCCTCTGTGAAGTCCTGTTGTTCAAGAAGCATGTATGCCCGATCTCTATTTTGATCCAGGATTCAAAAGCTTGCATTCGATTTTTAAAGGCATGCAAGCTGCAGCCAAAATACGCATTGATGCTTTCCTCCACCCAGGAACCATTGCACTGCTGGTTCAAACATGCACAATATAGTTGCACTAAACAATTGCCTCGAACACCAGGTATAAGAAGCTAATGTGGTCGTCAACGTCAAGGGCGATTAGCTTGATGCATGTGGTGACAAAAAAAATTGACAAAAATTGACTGGCTAGGCCTTGAGGAATAAGGAGACCAAGAGTCTTGGCAAATGTGCAGACCTGAAGGTAGAGCAGGACACATTTCCAAGGCGCGCAAAATGGGCTGTGGGCTTATGGCAAAAGCCTATGCTACATATTTCTTCCAGAAATAACAGATGCATACGACAAAAATTATCACAAATACTTTTAGCAAGCATGCACACACAAACACACAGATGCACGCGTGCGCACACACGCACTCTCACACTGACACATACACACGTGCACAAACATGCGCAGTACATGTACACACACATACACCCACACATACACACATACACACTCACACACACGGCACACACACATACACACACACGCACCCACCCACCCACAAACACAAACGCATGCACGCACGCACACACGCATTCAGCTAGGAGGTACTCACACCTAGGTTCTTTATATGCACACATCTTTAGGGGGGTCTACAGGGCTCTCTGGGTAGCAGTGAAGCTCTTGGTGGCAGCAGTGCGCAGCAGCATGTGTCACGTGAGGACGTGGCTGCAGTAATTGTGAACGCTTTGCTGCGACCACCATCGTCTCAAGGGAGAGCCTTTCAGGTGTGTGTGTGTGTGTGTGTGTGTGTGTGTGTGTGTGTGTGTGTGTGTGTGTGCGTTTGTGTTTGACAGGACGCACTTAGCGTTTGAAGGTGTGGTTATGGGTGTGGTGTGAGCACAAAGCCTTAAATTTAGGGTTGGCCAGATTCGTATGTCTGCACCGTCTATGGCTGTATGTATGGTATGGTTGTTTCCTTGCTAAAAATACTGTTTGAACACCATGTATAGGTACCTATAAAGGTATGGTTCCGGCCAACCCTACTTTTTTAAATAAGGCTGCTATTTGGCCTTCTGTCACTCCCTCCCGTTTATTACCACCCTCAGTTGTACAGCACATAGACGTTATTCCCCATATTCAGCCCAGAGGAAGAACACGGTAAAAGGATCAAGGCGCTTGACTTGAGAGCAAGTGCACACATCAAACCTGTGTCCTTGCTTGGATAGCAGCGTAGATGAGCCTCCATGCGGAGTCAGAAATGCAGCTACCAAAATTCATGCATCATGGGTAGCCTAAGCAATGCACAAAACTGTCAACCTCTTTTTATGTTTCTGTTACTTCTGCCAATTGATGAACAGGTCGTACCAAACAAGGGTGCTCCATCCCTGCAGTCCACAAGCGAATGGACATCTTTGTTTGAACCTTTCGGGTGTTTGACGTATCAAGATGTGGAGTTAGAGTAGTAAAACAATGCTTGAATAACTGCAGTGTCTGTGATGTGATGTTTGATGCTCGTCAAACTATGTGTGTAATTATTTGCCTCACTCGCTCTGCCATCATGATTTCAATTTCAGCATCTCAAATTTTCTTATTGTCAACAACTGGCTGGCTTGTATGATTTCGTGCCGGCTCTTGTCAACTTGTTGCTGTGTAGTTGTAGCTGTGTTGTCTCGTGCAGTGTTGATTTTTCTTTGCTTGTGCACTGGAAGGGACCAAGCTGCATTAGTTTCCTGCATACCCCTATTGACGATTTTGTCGACCACTTGACCAAATCCAGAGAAAAGGAAACAGGTAGAGAACGCGTGACCCTCCGGCCTCAGTAGGTAGCATGAATGAAAAAGAGTGTACTATTCTTTTCTTTTTGAATTCGCCAGCGTCAGAATGTTAGAAAGCCTTGCTAGGATCTATTGTTTGGTTTACTGCTCGCTTATTTGATGAACAAGCGGCTAGTAAGCCAGCTTGATTACTACCTAGGAAGCGGACAGGAAGCCAGGAGTAATGCTTTCAATAAAATTCCAAGAAGCCACGAGTGCCTTGACAATCCAGCTATGGAGCGGTGGGTTCTTACTGGTGCAGGAATCCAAGGAAGCAGGCTTGGCAAGCCCAGGTAACCCACACAGATCAGCAAGCAGTAATAAGCCACAAATAAGCGGTCAAGGAAGTCACTGTAAGGCTGACAAACAAGCGGCAGTAAGCCAGCTTAAGAAGCATGCAGTAAGCCTGATTAGGAAGCCACAAAGAAGCAGGCTAGGAAGCCACAGTAAGGCAGACAAACAAGCGCCAGTAAGCTAGCTTAAGAAGCATGCAGTAAGCCTGATTAGTAGCTGACCAGTAAGCCGCAAATAATCAGGCCAGCAAGCCACAATAAGCCAGGCCAATAAGCGTGGCTTACTAATCAGGCTTACTGCATGCTTTTTAGGCTGGCTTACTGACGCTTGTTTGTCAGCCTTACTGTGGCTTCCTAGCCTGCTTCTTTGTGGCTTCCTAATCAGGCTTACTGCATGCTTCTTAAGCTGGCTTATTGTCACTTATTTGCCAGCCTTATTGTGGCTTACTGGCTTGGTTATTTGCGGCTTATCGGCCAGGCTTATTATGGCTTATTTGCCTGGTTCTTTGTTACTTATTGCAGGCTTCTTACCGCTTACTGGTCTGGTCATTTGCGGCTTATTGGCCAGGCTTACTGTAACACACTGAGCACTTACTGATCTAGTTTCCACCCGGCTTATCCAGAGCTTCTTAGGCTTACTAAGCAATTCTTCAACATCCTTATTTTGTGCTTACCGTACAGACTTGGGTTCAGTCCGCAGCCCCAAAAAAATATTTTAGTTTCACACTCCCGCATCAACCCTGCACCCTGGAAATATTTAATTTACACCAACCCCGCACAGGGATTTTTGCCTGACAGGCTCCAAAATACTCCAAAAATCCCCGTTTTTCAATCCCGCACCCCCAAAATAAATAGATATTTTTCGTGCGCGCAGTCACCCCGCAGGGCAAAAAACGATATTTTTGCGCGGTGATATAAAGTCTGTACGGTACTTGAGAAGCCAAGGCACATGATCACGCTTACTAATCCTGGGTTACCTGCTTGGCTTTCTAATGGTTATAATGGTTACAATGGGGGGGGACCTTCAGCCAGGTTGTTTGGCTGATCGGCTGCTGACTGGTCTCGGCCAGCCGCAAATAAATCCATAAGCTTTAAAAGAAAAAGAAAAAAGTCTATTGTCCTGCTGAGAAAGGAAATCATGAACAAGTTGGTTATTGACCTGTTGCAGCAAAAATGGTTGGGCTGCTGAAAAGTCCTCAAAAAAAGGTGTAAAAAGAAAGAAAAAGGTTTCCTCAGCTCACAGCTCACAAGTCTGCTTGGCTTTTTAAGGAAGGAGGAAGCATTACCAAGCACGAAGCCATATATTGAATAATCCTTACTTGCTTGGATTACTGCTGCTTACTTGCCGTCCCGGCTTCTTTGGCTTACCTATTCGACTTCTTCAGTAAGCCAAAACCTAATTTTTTAATAAGCACTCAAGAAGCCTAAAGAAGTCAACAAGTAAGACGTTCTAACATTCCGACGAGATATGTATGCTGTGGCCTCTTTTGTGGCTGAGTGCCTAGCCCTTTTCCCTTGATTTTTTAGCGCCTTGTTGGTTAGGCTGTTTCCGAGCTTCCGCTCAGATGCCCCCCAGAGGCATATATAGCGATGTAACGAACCCTACCTTACCTAAATACTACTCTTAGAAGTATGATTGACATTGCTCCAATTCAATTACTTTAGAGCGACAGTGCAGTAGACGGCAAATTGAAAAGAAGCAGGCAATAACTCCAGGCCAGGCAAGAAGGCCTCAAAGTGCAACAAACAAGAGGCTGAAATGGTTCGCCATCTTACTATGGCCCCTGGTCACCAAGAAATTAGTTCTGTATCTGCTACTATACTTGCTTCTGCTCGTGTCAATGGTCAATAATATCTAGAAATTAAAGACAAAAAGTTGCGTAAACCAAATATGCAAGTACGTGCCTTAGTCTCACACCTTCTACGTCCGGGAATATTTCTGATGTAGTGCCACATCAGGAGTTCCAATTGAGGCTTCTTGCCGACTGCTCTTGACACCAACAGCGGGGCAGAGCTGTTAAAGCCTCCCATTTCAGTACTGTGAACCACGATTGAGATGCTTTCATTCAGGATAGAAAAGAAAAGACTACGCTACTAGTAGTGATGCCACAGCCAGCATGATCAACAAGGAGTGAGTTACATAGGTGCCCGCACCAGGCAATCGCACCAGGCAGATTCCTTTTTTTTCCACGTGGAGCTTGACTTCCCTATATCCCTGTCTATGTAGGTTGGAGAAAAGCACGCTGTGCTGTGCTTTTGCTTTTTGATACTGATGATCAAAACCAGTGTCTTCACATAATTTAAACTCAATCCAGCGAACCTCCCACTGGTTTGGATTCAGTTTCTTGTCTGTAGCAAGCTGCTGAAAATCTAAGTTGCGGGTGGTTACCCAAGAAGATCATACAGTACTTGGTGAAATAAGATAGCGTCGGGACGAGAGGAGGCTTCCAAAGCATCTGCTGTTAGGTTTGGTAGCAACTAATAGGGCATTGTTTTGTTGGCAGTGTTTTTCAGATCTAGGTCCTGTTCTGCTAGATTTTCTGCACTGCCTATGTCAGTGTAGGCAATTTGGTTTGCACCGCATTGTCCCTTTTGTAGGGCTTGGACTAACAGTACACTTGCCATATAATGACAAAAATAAGAAATTAAGCAGCAGTTTTTTGGACACGAACTGGGGCTATGATTTTTTGACAGTCTCTGTAACAAAATTGAAATGGAGCTAGCGCTAAGGTGTGGTAAGATTACATCGCTATATATGCCTCTGGGGGCGTATAAGCGGAAGCTTGGTGAAAGCCTGTAACCAGACCAGAAAAGGAGCCAGAAAAAAGCAAGGGAAAAGGGCCAGGCACTCACAAAAGAGGCAACGCCAGATGCACCTTGTAGGTTCAGAAAGGTCCTCAACCAAGTTGGGCCATCCTCATACTGAGGTGGGAAGACAAGCTGGTGCTGTGTGCGAAGGCTGACAAGAAGTTCGTGCTGACAGTCCAGCAAAACGTGTGCTTCACCCTGAACAGTGTGCTAGCATCAAGCTGCAGTGCTGGGTTGTTTGGAAAGAACGTTGGAACGTTTGGAAAAAATGTTGGGAAAAATATGCTTCACAACTATTGAAGTTGATCTAAACATTAATGTGCACTGAGCCCATCTATTGCCTTGAAAATGTGTGCACTCCCTCCTGCGGGTGATACCATGGTGATATTAGGGAAATCATGCTTGTGTGGAAGGCTGTGGTGGAGTGAGTTGTGTGGCAAGAAGGATTCGAGCCCAGAGAGCAGTACAGACCCCCGCAACAATACAGCCCCCCAAAATAAAGAGTTGCATGAGTCTGATGAGTTGCTTGCGTGAACAGGCTGACATGACCAAGCATCCGTCTATTGCTGTACCAAACGCGCAAAAGCGTACGTACTCGTTGGGACTGCGCCCTCCTCGGTGCGTCCAGTTCATAATTATCATCCTTGTGTAAGCCTGGAACTAGTATTGATAGGATCAAGAACCAATGGAGTGGAAATATGGAGTGGGAATATGGAAACATACCAGCTTGCAATACTGCTGCCTCGCTGGGCGTGATACCAAATTGGTAGAATGTGGGAAGGTACTCAGTATAAACTGTAACAAATTGCTGTGACAAGTCGAGATTTTTAATACTGTATTTTCGACTTGGACCAGCATGTTTTAACATTTTCAAATATATGTTAGGGTACCTTCTCGGCACCTCGGATGGTTGCTTGCAGCAGTGCTTTGATTAAATGCCTTGCGTGGCTGAAACGAGACTGAAAGAAAGCAGAGAGAAGAAAAGCAGCTTTGCTGGCTGGTCTGAATGCAGCTTGAGAGGGGGAGTTCAGGCGGAGGGCCTCCTCCACGCCCGAGCGGGAGCACAGATGGCTTTACAATGCAGCGGCTGTCTTTGATTTTCTCCCAGCCAAGTGAGTGTCCAATATGCAGTCGTGAGACTTTTGCAAGCACAGGAAGCTGCACGGCACGCTGTGGTGGCCACTTGCCACCAGGCCGTTCAGTTTCTGTGCACACTGTGGCAGAACACAGCACACATTTGCATGTTTAATAGCACTTAGTCAATCCAGAGTTGTCTAGCGCGTGAGAGGATAGAGAGACGTGCTGAGGTCTCACATTATCATAAGCTCAACGCTCCCTTTCACCACGCAATGTGAGTGAATAGTATACTCTCTCCATGCAGGCGTGGAAGGAGCTTACCTGCAGGAAGTGGCAAGGTATGTGGTCAGTTTACCTTGTGGTTGTCCTATGCTGTGGACAAGAGGTGTGCTGAGCTCCAAGGACCCGCCACGCCTTCTTTCCCCTTCAGCTCAGCGCGTAAATTTCCTTGGTTTTGTGGTGACTTATAAATGTCATTCCTGTGCCAAACAGGACGCGATGGCCAGTGCTGGTCTTCATCTTTGCATTCGACGTGGCGTGTTACCTTTTTCGTTTCGTTGTCAAGGTCATGCGGGGAACAGATGGTGAGTGGAAATCTCTCCAACCTGGCAAGTACCACACAGACACACACATATATACACACACACACACACACACATATATATACACTCACAACACACACACAGCACGCACGTACGCAAGCACACACAAACACACACACACACACACACACACACACACACACACACACACACACACACACAC
>Ga0307948_1001773_pt1 | contig 15392 bp, 14 predicted proteins | sample OrgLakmetagen280_FD_201824 | JGI IMG/M metagenome (GOLD analysis project Ga0307948, IMG submission 201824) | Saline water microbial communities from Organic Lake, Antarctica - #280 | ecosystem: Environmental > Aquatic > Non-marine Saline and Alkaline > Saline | place: Antarctica: Organic Lake...
TTTCTTCGTGGTTAATTTATTATCAGAGTTAAAAACTACCTGGCTGTTAAGTTTTGCTCTCTCCAGTATAAATTCCCAATCGTTTATGTTGTATTTTGGTAAAAATGGGTGTGTTGTATTGGTGTCTTCTATATCGGTTTTTAGTCCGCTCACGTTTTGAGTCAACGCAGTAAATACATCACTATCCAATTTATCTTCGTAAAGGTCTGTAGTGTAGGAATTAGTTAATTTAATTGCTTTATCTACCGCTTCTATAATTAGTAAACTTCTCCATGGCTTGGTTACAAAACCCTCTTGTAGGCTGATTCGTAACTTTTCTATAATTCCTTTAAAAACAACTTTATTCTCTTGGCTATATCCTACTTCTATTTCAATTTCTGTTCCCGGTTTAAAATCATCTTTTTCACTTTCATCGAAAGTATTCAAGTAAGGATCCCCACCTGATATAGAAAACTGCGCTCTACTTATTTTATTCACTTCTTTTTCCACCTTTAGTTTAATAACCACAAAGGAGGAGTCTAATTCACTACCATTAACTTTTAAGGTAAAGGAAAGTGGTTTAAATAGTGATTCTTCAGGAGATTTGCCGTCTTCAGCCATTAGTTTTTCTTTTTAATTGGAGGGATTTCTAAACTACTTCCTTTTTTTAATCGCCTAAAAGAACTTAAATTATTAACTGCAGCTAGTTTTAGGAAGTATTTTTTATTGTTGTAGTATTTCTCGCTTAAGCTTACGATGGAATCACCCTCTATTACTGTAGGTAATTTGGTAATGTCTGGGCTTTGAAAAAGTGTTTTTCCCTCAAATTCTAATTCTACAACCGTAATAGAAACCTCGGCACGTAAAGGAATACCATCTGCATTAAAAAAAGTATAATTATAATTGAACCCTTCTACATTTCCAAAAACGGTCAGCTTTCCCATGCCCCAGCTTACCCTTACGAAAGGAGGTCTGTGGGTAGATTCTACCGGAATTACGGTTAACTTTTCTAGCTTGGAAATAGAAGATGAAACAGACCCCATATCGGAGCTAGATACACCATCTGGTTCAAATGGGATGGCGCCAGTATTGTCTATTGTAAATTTGAATTGTACTCTTCTTCTCACAAAGGTGATAGCTCTACTGGTAATCGATGAGCCTTCTGCATCTACTTCTTCTGTAGATTCTTGTTCGGTTCGTCCTACTTCAAAAGAAATGTCAGACGGATTTAATTGTAATCTATAGCTGCCCAGTTCCCCCATGGATCCACCACTATCTGATTCATATCCTGTTATTTCTAAGCTATTTATTTTCATAATTAGTAGCTTAGTTTATCGTTTAATTTAGATAGAACTTCATTCACACATTCCGTCACTAGCGCCCTTTTTTCTGATTCACTTAAACTCCCTTTGGATTTATTCGCACTGGTATTTTCCCTAATTAATTTCATTAGTTCTTCTTCGCTTGCAGCGCTGTTGCCATTTACTTTTCCTTTAATCACCAACTCTTTAATTACTACTACCATAATCCAAAACGAGTTTAATTATTAAAATATTGATTAAAATGTGTGTATGTAAGTTTCAAACGTTCCACAGCAATTTCTGACTTATCAGCATTAAATGCTCCAATTTCTAATCCTTTTGGGTAGCAATTAAAAAACGACCAAGCCATTACTATTCGGTCCTGATTTTTTTCATCTTTCTCCATTAAAAACACATTCACAGTTTTTAAAGTTACTTGATAGCTAAAAGAATCGTTGGTTAATAATTTGCTAACCCATTTGGCTATGGGCGATTCGCTTTTAATTAATCCTCTAGAAAGTACCAAATCTGTATAGGTCGTAGTCCCTGGTAATTGATATTGCCTATTATTACTACCTGCATCCGTAATGGCGCTCGTACTTAGATCAGCACCTATACCTGATACGGATTGAAAAAATGATTCATCAGGGTCAAAGAAGACACCAGAGAGAGGTCCTAATACACCTTTCATTTGGTTAGTAGATGTTACCTTAAATTTAAAACCTAATGCTGGGTAATCATTTTTATCGATGTGCATAGATGGCGGTAATTATCAACTTCAATTGAAGCGTTGAGAATAATTCTAATTATAAGAGATAACTATACACTGTGTCACTTTTAAATGACACAGCGTATAATTTTGTTATCTAATTGACTGTTTTAGTTAAGCCACTTCCGAGGTCATTCCTTCATGAGCTAGAACCATTGTTTCGATTCCTGCTTCTGATGATTGAGAATTCATATCAGTTGGTGTAACTTTCTGTGGGAACGCATTCGTTAATGTCCACGTCATTCTTGGGCTTGCTGTTTCATCCAATAAACGAATAACCACTGTTAAGCGCTCATACGTATTTAATGATATTTTCGAAATCCATTCAAAGAATTTATTATCGTCAGCAAATACACCTTTTTTAAGTGTTACATCCCCGAACTTCATTAATCCGGGCATTTTTATTAGTGTATGATTAGGACTATTTCCGTGTCTGTATTCGATTACTTCAGTTTCTACATCTAATCCACTAACTTCCTGAAAAGGTAAGTCGGTAAAGTCGCCAATATCTACTGAGAAATAAAACTTTGGTAAAGGCCAAAATTGATCTTGTTCTTCACCTGTTCCTGCTGTTGGTAATGCCATTTTTATCTAGTTTTTTATTAATATAGAAATTATGATTTTTGCTGCTGTTGTTCAAACGTAATTACGATAAACTCAGCAGGTCTAGTAATAGCTACTTTGATAGTCATTTTTAAAACTCCATCTAAGATGTCGTTAGCTGTCATAGTAGAACCTAGTCCAATTTGAATTTCATAAGCATCTTCAGGAGAATTTCCTGCTAGCAAACCTGATTGCCATTGGTTACTTAAGAAGTTAGATACAGTAGCTCGAAGTGTAGACCATGTAGTGGAGTTATTCGGAGCAAAAACAAATGCTTCGGCTGCAAATTTAATACTCTGCTCTAGGAATGTCATTGTTCTTCTAACACTAATATAACGGTAATCTTGTGAGTTTCCATCTAGTGTTCTAGCACCCCAAACCAATACACCTTTACCTGCAAATCCTCTAATAGCATTTACGGCTTTACCGTTTAATGGTAAGTTAAGTTCTTCTTGGTTATCGTTGTTGATATCTACTGATGGTGCTACTACAGCTCCTAAACTTATGTTAGCCGGAGATTTTGCTACACTCGCAGAATTATCACACATAGTATATGCTCCTGCAATAGCAGCACTCGGTGGCATCAGATTAATCATACCGCCCATATCTTCAACTATTGCGTTTATAGCAGGGCTAACTACTTTTAAAGTAGATTGTAAAGATTTTACTGCATCAGCGTTTGTTATATCCCCTATTTTTGCAACTTCTTTTTTAATTCCTTCTGCTCTTGCTTCAGTAATTACACCATTAGCTAGATTTTTGTCTACCTCTGCATTTAGAATCTCGATCAATACATCTTTATTTTCGATTCTTGTAAAATCTAAATCTGAAGATTTTACGATGTTAGTTTGTATAAAAGGATAGTAAGCGGCTCCCCACATTAGAAAGTTTGAACCTACCCCTTCTCGAAACTTATCAACTACGTCATCTTCATCGAAAGTACGCTCTTTATCACCATCATAAACATCCAAGATAGCGAAACGATTCTTCATTTTGTAACCACAATGATTTAACATTTGTGTCTGCACAGCAAAGCAATCATCAGCAGAAAGTAAAACCGAATCAGGAACTACTAATAGTGTAGGCTCTAATGATTTTTCTAACGCTGCTATACCACCGTTGTTTTTAGTGGTTAACTGATCGCCATTAATTTCTTCTCCATATAGTCCTACGGAAACGATGTAGCAATCTGCACCACCATTTGCATAAAATAAACGAATAGAATTAAATAACATGTATCTGCTAGCATCTAAAAAACTCAGTTGGAAACCTTGAGCATTTGATTCGTTGGATTCAATGATAAATTTAGTATCCGGAGCTCCTCCGAATAATTCCACAAACTGACCGAATGAAGTCACTTTTGTAGGTTTGTTAATTAATGATTTTGACCCTCTCGCTGCTTTGGCCGTGTATCCAACAAATGCAGGTAACGCTGTTTGTACTGGGACCACTGTAGAACCGAAGGAACTTTTTTCTTCGATATAAACACCGGGAGTCGCTAATGAAATAGACATGTGATTAAATAATTAGTTGTTTATTGAATAATAATTTTCCTAGCTAAAGTAACAAATAATGATGTTTATTACCTATTTTTTTATTAACAATTGATTGATTAATTGTTAACAAAAAAACCGGATGGTGTTTTGTTATTAACAAAACAACTGATTATTAAATGTTTATGTAAACATCTGATATGAATGCATCTTGAATATTACTGAAACTTAAATTGTTAATTGTTGGCTGAGGGATGTATTTCATGTAATTATGAAAGGTCTGATCTTTCTTTTTTAAATAGTATTTATCAGTTTGTTGTTCCTTTAACGTTATTATGACGGGGGATATGGCAGAAAACACATTCTTACCACTGGATAACTTTCTACTTTCAAATGTAATGTCAAGCGCTTCCCTGCCTTCTTCTTCTATAATGTAATCGGTGATTTCTTTTGCGTCTTTGATATTGGCTAAATTATAGCGAACCATTGTTTGTCTTGCGTTAAACCTAATGGCATAATTAATTGTATCCTCAAGCCTGTTACCCACCAACTCTCCAAAAAATTCATTATTTTTATTTAAGCTCAATGTTATTTTCCCTGTTATCCCTTTTCCAAAATACTCGTCGGTTTCACAGTCAATGTCGGTGTAGTCTGCACTATGCAGGTTAGTTCCTGAAAAACTGTTTGAAAATATTAAGCGCTTTTCGGTACTGTAACTTATATCAGTATAATTTAAAAAGTAGATATCATCAACCAATAGGTAAAACTCCAGTTGTATTTCATTATTAAAGCTCGCACTGTTGAAGCGTTCTGAAGTTGCACCTAATAAAACAATACCTCCGGGTATTACTTTAAGTTTAATTTCATAATCTCTTAGCAATTCCGTAGTTTCAACTGATGGAATTATTCGTATTTTCTCAAGGATTCCACTCCTGAAATAACTGTGGTACATAGTAATTGAAGCTAACTTCCTGTGATTACTGCTGTATTTAAAACTCTTCTGAAGCATATTTTATGTATTAACTCAGTACCAATGCTATATCTTCAGTTAAGTTATCGGTACTAAAGTGAATTTGTTTGAATTTATAAGCTACTGATGGGATATAGTTTGCGCCAATATTCCCCCAAAGCTTGCCAATCTCTTCTATTGAAATATTTAGCATCTCTGCATTTATTTTGTTTACCCCTAAAGGCATTCCAGGAGTATCTGAACTTGTAAACGTATTGTGCGCCTGAAAAAATTCTATAACTACAGAAACATACTTTAATGCTTCCAGATAATTGAAATTAGGGAAGTGTGCAGAAAACATTAAGTGCAGGCTTATCTTTACAGCGGGGTTTAATCCTGCATTAGCACTCAAATTAGCATTCTTTGAAACCTTTTCTTCTTCTATATTCAGTAAAAAAATGGTGATTTTATTTTCAATTTCCTGATTTAAATTACCTTTTACATCTACTAGGCTACTTACAATTACTGCATCCTCATTTAGCGAAAGCCTATTTTTTACATACTCGTTTAGTTTATTCCCGATAGAAGTAATTACATGATGAATCATTGGTCCTTATTTTAATGCATTAATTTGTAAATACCTTTCACTACTATTCTTATAATGTAAATAGAAATAAGTGAAATAACCCAACTCACTGCATATAATTGGATCGTGAGTATTTTTTCTATTTGATTCAGTTGACCAGAAACAGAAGTTAAGCTAATCATCCATAAAATTATGAATGCAATAACCACTGAAAGTAGCGCACTAATTACAAACCAAAAAAGTTCTCGAATAATTGTTTTTTTCATAAGATAGTTTTAAGGTCGTTCGATTGATTTTAATTTCAATTTTTGAATCAAGTAAAGCGCAACCATACCAATTATAAACGCGATATAAATTTGCCACTCAGGTTTTATAAATAGGTTTATATAAGGCAGTATATTATTGAGACCAACGTAAACAAATGCGGTAAGTGGAAGAATGAATATGATAGCCAATAGTAAAAACATCCATTGATAAAGTTTGTTTTTAAGTATAGAATCTCGCACTTTCCAGTCGGTTAGTAAATACGCAAAACCAATAACTATGGCAATCAAAAATGCGATAGTCGCTGTGACAAAAATATTTACATATTTTAGCATAAACTTGCTCCACTTTAAAGGATATCCCTCTGCTTCTGCTATCGGATTTTTATACACCTTAATATCTGTGGCAAATTTATTTTCTATCACATCCCATAAGTCGGCAGAACCGTTATCATAGCCTAAAGCCCATATCCCGACTCCTTTTAGATTTTTACTCATGGCATAGTCATACTTTTTTCCTAAAGTATAAGCATCATCAAACCATATTTCTTTTGTCGAATTGTCGGAATAAGTGAGGTTATAGTAATTAGTCATACTGTATTCGTCTAATATTGGAATTGTATTGTACTCCTTATTACTGAGCAGTAGTTTTTTCACCTCACTATAGGTTACTTTGCGTTCCAACTTAGATGCATTATAGGTTGCCATTCCTTCCTGTGTTAATTCGCCATCCCACATTGAGCCATAGTACGGCAAAGCCAATACTGTTTTATCTAAATTAATTCCCCTATCTATATAAAAGTCAAGGGTTGTAGATAGACTAATTCCTGATTCTTTAGAGCGTAAAGGAGCTACAGGGCCTTGCACTTGATTGCCCGTATTGTAATCGTACCCCATTATTACCATTAGGTCAGCTGACTTTTCAATTTCTTTGATATCAAATATATCTCTGCTATTAACTGCTGGAAGTGTAATTGATAAAAAAAATGATTTTCCATCTTTTTCATAAGCTGCGGTTAATTGCTGATCAAGGAATTCCACAAACTGGTTAAATTTTTCTCGTTTAAAATAGGAAATAGACTCAAAATTTATGTCAACTCCATTTGCATCTCTGCTAATTAACAAAGTAGTAAGCGTTTCTAATAATGTGGCCCACCTATCAGGGTTGTCTAAAAAGTTAGACGTATTTTCAACACCGTGGCAAGCAATGGTCAGCAGTACTTTTGTATTGTGCGCTTTTGCTGAATCTATCATCTCGGTAGTATTCCATTCCTCTATCTGCTTCGGATTGGTATATAAACCAGTTTGTGGATCAATTTTATACGAAAAATAGGCAATCGTGGTTAATAAATCGAAGGGATACTTTTTCCATGTTTCCCCCATCCAATATGGATGCCATCCAAATACCTCTGTTCCTTTTTGTATCGCTTTATATGTTATATCTTTTACTTTGTAGGATGATTCAGTAGAGTCATAAGTAAAATTAGTGCTTGAAATTGGTGCATCGCCGGCATTTAGCGCATCATAAATATACCCATATTCATTCAGCATACTCTTCTGAGATCTTGGCGCATAAATGGAAGTATCTGCACTTGCTGTATCTTTAAGTTTACTGAGTTTATCTAATCCAAAGCCTTTCTCAATTTTACTTACCGTACTTTTAAATAGCCGAGTTTCTGTCTCGGTTTTTCGAATACTGCTCTTTAACTTCACAGCTTCCCTGCATGATGAAACAAGCAATGCAGCCGTTAGGGTGAAAATAAGAAGGTGGACTTTTTTAATCATTTTTGTACAGTTGAATTTTTATCGACTTATGAATAACGGGAACTGTTTTTTCTACCATTTTATTTGTCTGAATAGAGCTCACTGTTACGAGTCTGTAATTAATTGGGAAGTCATAAATGGTCGATTTATTCATTAATCGGACTTCGGCTTTTTTACTTGGTCGTACAACTAATAAATCAGACTTGTAGAAGGCAAAATTTCTATCAAAGTGAGCGGTTCGTGCATCTAAACTTTGATTTAGTATAGAAATAGATAAATCTGCACCCGTGTAAGCAGGCATTTTTAATCCTGATTTAGTTTCTAAAAGTTCTTCCTTTGCAAATGTAATAAGGGCTTCCCCATCAGCATTTGCATAACTATCATATATTTCTTTGTCGCTGTTAGAAGTGCCAAACCAATAGCCCCAGCCCAATAAACGATCAGTGGAAGAGATAATTATCGGGAAGGTAAACGCGTTACTTTGGGTTATATTTAGAGTAGGTTCTAGTCTAAACGCTTTGGTGTCTTCTATTTTGTAAATGGTATCTGTAATTAACTCATTCACCATTTTGGTTACAAAAGTGGTATCGTTTACAAATTCAATTGAGGTACCTTTTCGTTTTATAGGCTTCTTTAATACCAATGTAAGATTAGAAGCAAAAACACCTTTATTTCTTAAAAATCCGGGATTAGAAATATTTAAAATAAGCTTATTGTCGCTCATTACTCTAAAAGCGCCATCCACTTTCTTCTTACGTTTAATATTCATTAAGCGCATTCTTACCATTTCACCCTCTATAAATTCAATTGTTTTTATTTTATGTTTGCCATTTTGAAGGTTAAAAATAATTTCATCTCCTGCCAACACATCGTAGGTGAAAGAAGTAACACTGCCATCTGTGGGTGTCTTTAAATTCAAATAAGACATTACGATGGTATCAAGTGTTTTTTCTTGTGTTAAGTAATCGAGAAGAAATAATTCCGCTTCATCAATTTTAACCTCTTTTTGTGTTATCAACAGATTTCTAAGGCTGTCTATATAATCTATTGTATAAAGTTTTTCAATACCAGATTCGTTTTCTAGTCCTTTCTTCGTTACCAATAGTTGCTTCGTCTCTTTATTTAAATTATTAATGGAGTTAGAAATATCCTTTGCCACCAATTCTTTGTTCAGGTTATTAATAGCGATGGTATTTGATTTCACCAGCTTTGTAAGATCAGTTGCTTGCTCAGATAATTTACAACCAAACAACAACATCAAAACAAACAAATAAGCCGTAATATTTAAGATTTTTGTCATCATTTAATGTGTTGATTTGGCGTTTACTTCTTTTTGCATTTTTTCATATCTGGCGTAAGCTTCCTTTTTTAAAGTTTGTTTCATTTCAGAAGTTTTACTTTCTAATTCAATTTCTAAAGAGGCTTCTTTTAGTTTGCTGTTTTTAATTCGTTCGTAGCTAAAGTTATCTTTTGCCTTTTGCAAATTCATTTCAAACGCCAACTCACTTTCCTCCAATAAGCTTTCATAAGGGCCTTTAGAGGATAGTAGTTTGGTAAGAATTGGAGCTATTTCTATCATTATAAAGATACAAAGAATAAGCAAAGAGGATAGTTTATCAATTTCATTAAGCGCTCTAATTCGATCAAAAAAGCCAGACTTAAATTCTGATGACACCGTTAGTAATTCAGCATTCATAAGTGTTCTAGTAGTAATTTGCTCATTGCTCAGCACGTTAAGTAAGGAGTCTGTTTGAGCTTTTTGCATTTGAACCTCTGCAGCGTAGGTCTCGTATTTCTCTTGCCTACTTTCACATTCCGATCCTCTACCTTTTTTGCCAGTACCACAGGTGCCGTCGCACTCGCATTTAAAGTCGCTGTAATATGCATCTCTTATACTTATTCTATTCTCTAATTTATTTACTAAAAGGTCTTTACGGGTTGTTATTTCATCAATTTTACTCGTATATTTTATTTTAACATCATCTACCACGGCTATGCGCTCTTTTTCTAAGTAGGTATTGATTTCATTTTTAAATAGTTTTATTTCAATTGGCTTAGAGATAACCAAAGCGATTAATACCGCAATTATTAGCCGCGGAATAGCCTTAAAAAACTCGCCCTTTTTACTATTTACTGATCGTAAGGTTGAAACAATGTATCGATCTAAATTAAAAATCATTCCACCCCATATCAATGAAGCGCCTAATACAATCGGAAATGAATCAAATATTAAGGAAAAAGCAAAAAAAGCTGATATGGAGGATAGCAGCGTAGTAAAAACGATGGTAAGACCAATACTGCTGTATTTAATGATTTCATACTGCGGGCACATGAGCATCATCTTCATACTTACTCCAGAGCAGAATAATAAGAATCGACTAATTTTAGATAGATTGTTTATTTCTTCAGTCATTTTTATAAATCGTATTAGTTACTTTTTTATAAAAACCTTTTAAGAGATTACGCATATTTTCGCCTCTTTCTGAAGCAGTCGCTATGGCTTCTTTTTTTCTAATTTCTTCTATGTTTTCAAACGTAAAGAAGGTAATAGCATGTGCAGTTTTACCTATTACACTGGTAAATTCAAAGGAGAATTCGGTGTCTTCAGTCGTTGTAAAATCGTGTTTACCTCTAGAAGGTAATGATCCTAGGGTCTGTTCCTCTAATTTCCCTGCTGATTCTGACTCCCATTTAACCCGTGCTTGTTGGTTTAGATACACGCCAAAGTTCAAATTACGCTCATTTACTGATGTTAACTCTATATAGTCTTCTAAAATCGGGTCATAAACTTCTACCACAAAATGAATTGTATTTTCAGAAAGTACCTTAACATAAAAAGAGCGCCTAACTTCTGAATTACTATTTTTGGCTACGATTAGATAATGTTGGCTTTTGCTAAGCGTGAAACTTGTGCTCCCCGACATATTTACTTCACCTATCTCAGGCGTAATGAATACCGTATGCGCATTAGTTGCTTTCCAACTAATTTCTACCTTCTCACCTCTGTTTATAAATGGTTTATCAACAGTGTAATCAAGTTTTATTTCACCTGAGAACATGCTTATTTTTTCAGATCTCTTTAAAAGACGATTAAATAAATCAACTTTCGAACGTATAATTACCTCTTTAGAATACGTTTTATTTTCCGTTTCGCTGCTAATCAAATAGACTTTATCGAGCACACAAAATAGCTTTTCACTTTCTGGATTTTTTGATTGATTTAACCAATAAATGTCTGCTCCACTATCTATTAGTCGTTTAATAAGATTAGTGGTCTTTATTGATTTGTTGTCTGATATTGAGTATATTATTATTTCTACCTGTCTATCTTTTTTGGTTAATGCCAATAATTTAGGCGCTAAAAAAAGCAAATCAGTTTCATCGGTACACAGTTGTAATGAAAACAGAATACGTCCTACTTCTTTTTCTATTTCGGTTGCTATATGTTGTGTAAAATAGGTTCTTAACATAGAGATTTTGGGAAGTAATTATTTGAATTAGCAATATAGCATGAAATCAACTTTCTGCGAAAGAAATTTTCAAAAAGTTATAAACATCAATTGTTTATAAAGCTTTTCCATTTTTTTAGAGAAATTTTAATGCTTTTACTGATTCATGTTTTTGGATCATGTATATCGAAAATAAAAATAAATACTTATCCGTTTGTTTACCCAAGATAGTTTTTGAAATCAGACCACGATACAATCTCGCGGTAGCTGATTTGCTAATACGCGTATAATATAGCTGGATCTCATTTATATATTATATTGAAGCCCATCCGCCTTGTGATGATATCTTTATTAAAATAATAGTTACAATCTCCTTTTTTAATCCAAATTGTTTTAGGTAAACAAGCGGATAAGCATTTAAAAATACTGTGGGACACTTCTAAAAACCCTACTTCGGTTGCTAATTTGTTATTTCTTCCAAACAGCGTTATTAGAGATGCCCTATGGTTTAATTTCGACTAAGGTCTTACTCAACTATTTTTTTTATCATCGGTCCACGTTCGCCTTTGGAGGAACTTATTCGCCTTCGGATATTTCGTCTGTAAAATGTACAAACCCTAAAATTGTTTTAAAAATCACGTAAGAATTGCCATAATGTTGAAAACATCTTTTAGTATCATAGCCTATAACATGCTATAATTTTATAAATTTGGAACTTAACACAAAAAATCTTTTGTGCGGACATTAATTTATAAAAATTGACTAGAAACCATAAATCAAACAATCCCTTTGTTGGGATGCAGCCTTTTGGTAAATTAGACCAACAGCATTTTTATGGAAGAGATAGAGAAGTAGAATCGATACTCTCTATTCTTCAATCCAATAAATTTGTTTGCATTACAGGCCCTGAAGGTTCGGGTAAAAGCTCTCTAATCAACGCTGGTTTATTGCCCCGTTTGCTAAACGGATTTAATGGTATTGAAGGTAATAAATGGTCGGTTTGTAAATTTAGACCTAGCGTTTCCCCACTTGAAAACTTTACCCAAGCACTAACTTTTGACGGTGTATTGTCAGTAGAAAATAGACCGAATACCACTGATTATTTATCTTATTTTGAATCCATAAAAACCGGCGGAGCAGACGCTCTGATGACTATTTATAGCGAATCAGAAATTGTAAACAAGCAAAATTTATTAGTAGTTATAGATCAGGTTGAAGATATTTTTTACCTGAGTGATTACTTTAACTCAGCTAGCTCCAAAGATGACGATATTCTGTTTGATATCGTTAATAAAACTGCTCGAATAAGGAATATTCCGATTTATTTTATTCTTTCTATCCGTACCGGCTACTTGAGTAATTTGTCACAGTATAATGGGCTACAAGAACTCATCAGTAAGTCGCAATATGCTATCCAAAATATAAGTTTAGCTAGCGTTAATCAAATGATTCATGAAGGGTTTAAATCAATTAATGTTCAGTTTAGTAATTCGTTAATAGAATCGCTACACGAGGAATTATTAGAAGATACAGCTTTACTACCAAAACTTCAATATCTACTGTATTCATTGTACAAGCATCACTTAGATTTAGAGAGTGATCATCAGGTAGTAATTCAAGAATTAGATAATTATATACCTCTAAAGGAAGTAGTTAGCAACTCCTTCTTTGATTACTTTGAGTCATTAGAAGTAGCGGATAAAGATAAGATAGAGCTATTAATCCGCGCATTTTTTAATTCTACTAATCAGTTAAATACCAACTATAGAATTTGTATCAATGATTTGATAAAAATAACCGGTTTAGATATGGGGTATATACAGCAAATTTACACCACACTAAAAGAAGATTTCCAATCATTAATACAAGTGATTCCTGCTATATGCACACAAATCCATGCTAATAATACAGACTTTAAATGGAAAGGAACAGACTTATTACAGATTAGCTACACTCCTTTTTATTTTCATCCTACCTTTCAACTTTGGGTGCGTGAAGAAGCAACATATTATTGGCGCTTTAAGGAATATGCAAACTCACTGAAGAAATATAAAGATGGTGAAGCTGGGTTACTAACTTCTCCGCAGTTAGATATAGCAGTAGAGTGGATAAATAATAGGTTTATCTCAGCTAGTTGGTCTTCAAAATATAATTTACCTTTTGCCGTTGTGGTAGAATTTATCCATCAAAGTAAGGAAAAGCAGGAGAAAAAGGCCGCTTTAGCAGCAGTGAGAGAATTACGAGAACGCAAAAATGAACGGATTCAACGCCGATTATACATCAGCTTTACAATTATTGCAGTTTTTCTAATGCTTTTTGCCGGTTATAAATGGAGCGATGCCGATAAATCTAGAAAAGCAGCCGATGCAGATAAGTTGATTGCGCAAGATCTAATGCGAGAAAATCAGATCATCAGTCATTTGGTAAAGATTAAAGCCAAGGCTCCATCGATGTTAGTGCAGCTAAAAAACACTGGAAACAACAATAGCCAATTAGAAATTATTAAACAAATACGTGAATTAATCAATACGGAGTTATTATTTGATAGTTTAAACTCTATTTATAAAACCTCTTATGTAAGCGATGACTGGATGCACGATTTGAATCAAACTGCGCTGTCGCTATTAGAAGGCAAAAAGGATTACACCGAAACATCTATGCTGATAGGAGATTTGAAAACGTATCCTATCCTAGATTTTAGTTTATTTAATAATCAACTAGTCGCCTTTATAGGATCAGATAATAAGCTGTTTGTGCTCGATTTAAAAAGTGATGATCAGCCACAACTTATAAATCATTCTTCGCTATTTAAAGGCCAAATAAAGCAGGTGTTGTTCATGGATGTAGAGCACGTTTTATTACTAACCGACCGACATGAATTATTGAAATTATCGTTAATTACTAAGAATATCCAAAATATTTACACCGCTTCTGAGGCTGTGCCGATTATCGATTTCATTTATAATAAAGTGGAAGATATAGTCGTTATCGTAGAAGAGCAAAAAATCAGCTTGTATCATGGTGATGGTAAACAGCAGGTATATGATGATTTAGGCAATCATTACACCGCAAGTTATCTTAACCAAAAATTATATGTAGCCACTTCTAAAGGTATATTTCAATTAAACAAGCAAGGAGAGATTAGAAAGTTGAAGCTTGTAAAAGACATAAATCCAACCTTTGAAGGGCTTTCTATATTAAAAATGAAAGGAAATTACGCTTTTATTGGCTTTGATAATGGACGAGTAAAAATGTATGAGTTCGATCACGAACAACTGTTGTTAAAACATATTTTCTCATTGAACGAACACTTTGGAGCTATTACAAGTATATATTATGATGAGATGGAAAAGGTATTGTATTCCTCTGGAGTGGATAATAAAATTTTTAGATATGATTTAAGGATTGACAATGAAAACGTAGACGAGAACTTTTCAGAGTTAAAAGGTCATGAAAGCACGGTTTGGAAGATTGATGGTTTTGAGAATAAGAGAGGTCAACGCATATTGGTTACCGCCGATCAAAATGGGCACTTATTAACGTGGTACATCGATGATATAGATATGGTAAAGGACCTTAAGAAATTAGTAGATAAAGAATTTGAAAATAAATAACTACCATGGCAAATTGTGTTTGTAACGGAGCAAAAATATCGTGCAACTTTGGAGATGGACCCCAGAGCATGGTGGTACTTCCACTAGGAATGACCACTACTGCCAATGTAAATGCTTTAGCCGTTAACACCGATATTATCCCCTTTTTAAACATACCGAGTTTCGGACAGTGTAAATCCTTAGCCAATCCGATGGTAGCAGCAGCTACAGCGGCAGCATTAGGCGTCCTTACTCCACAGCCTTGTATTCCTGTGGTAGTAGCTCCGTGGAATCCTGCAGCACAGAAGCTGAAAATTGGAAAAATGCCTGCTATTTTAGATAATAGCCAAACTATGTGTGCTTGGGCCGGACAAATAAAGGTTGATGATCCCGGTCAGACAACAATTACTGCAGAATAGTGGTAATATTCAACAATACTCAGAAGATAAACCTTCACTACAATCAATTAAAACATTCGTAACTAATCAGTAACCTTCAATCCAGCAATTGTAAATAATCCAGCAAGAACACTTTGGCCATTTTTGATGGCAGTATCTGTAATAGAACGTAGCTTGGCAAAGCTCATTGCTCCTTCAAAAGATTTGAACTGTCCAGAAATTTTCTGTTTCACCTTAACATTACG
>Ga0307948_1001786_pt1 | contig 15330 bp, 16 predicted proteins | sample OrgLakmetagen280_FD_201824 | JGI IMG/M metagenome (GOLD analysis project Ga0307948, IMG submission 201824) | Saline water microbial communities from Organic Lake, Antarctica - #280 | ecosystem: Environmental > Aquatic > Non-marine Saline and Alkaline > Saline | place: Antarctica: Organic Lake...
TCTGCAAATACACGTCATCATCCACCTGCATCGACCACGCATTTGAATTGTTTGTATGAGCTGCTTACATGCTGGCTCCAGCTGGCACTTGATACCAGGCGAGTGTCTGCAAATACACGTCATCATCTACCTGCATCAACCACGTATTTTTATTATTTGTATGAGCAGTTTACATGCTGGCGCCAGCTGGCACTTGATACCAGGCAAGTAGGCAGGAGTCATAAGAATAGGCAGGAGTCATAAAAACCCTGAAAAACCATAGAATATGGCACGGAAAGTAAAAGCCTGCAAACAGTAACAGCGGGTGCCAAGTATGAGCAAAACAATAGGAAATGGTGCAGAGAGCATTCGTAAAAGCATGTTCAAAGTAAGAGCAGATGTCAGTTATGACCATATTTATGTATGACACTATGACACTATACTACCGCAATTTGGAGTATTTAGTGATCCATTATTCTGTACCACGTGCCATTGGAAGAAGCTTGCTGAAGCACACACGTGTTATGCTAACCCTTGCTGAAGCTATGCTTGCACGTGCAAAGCTAACCCTTCTGGTTCCCTCTGACGATCGTCTCTTCGGAATGTTTGGTACTTGGCTCCTCTTTCCTTTTTTGTAATGTTCTTATCTTGATTTTTGGCGAGGAACCTTTGTTCTCCTACCTGAGTGTTCTACTAGCAACCTTTGTGTTCTACTAGGAACATTTGTTCTCCTACCTGAGTGTTCTACTACCTTCTACTACCTTCTACTACCTTTGTTCTACTAGAGTGTTCTACTACCTTTGTTCTACTACCTGAGTGTTCTACTAGGAACCTTTGTGTTCTACTAGGAACCTTTGTTCTACTACCTGAGTGTTCTACTAGTGTTCTACTACCTTTGTTCTACTACCTGAGTGTTCTTCTAGGAACCTTTGTTCTACTACCTGAGTTGGCTCTTGTACCACAATAACTCACAACATTCTTACTTTAATGATCCATCGCGGCATTCTCGCCAGCAACTCCAAGTCCACCTTCTTCCCAGCAATGCCCTGTTTGGTTGCCACCTATGAATGATTACAACAGGCAGCGTAGGTAGAGCCACGCTGACAGAAATGCTACTAGTCAGGTCAACGCGAAAGGCTATGTAATGCCAGATGCACACACTCCATTGCAGCACCTTCATTTGCTTGCTAGGTCAGGGTACACAACAACCTAACACATGTTTTCAAGACAGTCAGATGATTTACATCATTCAGATCAGACAACTTATATCATTCAGATAAGACAACTTATATCCTGTAACATGCTTAACTCCTTAATATGTGCTCATATCTGCAACATTTGCTCATATCTGCAGCGCAGTTTGCATCATAGCGTCGCATTGTGTGCATGGTATCTATCTGCAGCACAGTGTATATCTGCAGCACAGTATATATATGTGTATATATCCGTATGACGTATGACAGATTGGATCTATCAAATGCATCGTTTGCATCATATCTGCAGCTATATGCGTATGACAGATCGGATCTATCAAAAGCATCATGCGCACATCTGCAATATATGTTCACATCTCCTTAGTTTATGCACATACTATCTCCTTATTATATGCTACAATGTCACTGCAATATATGCTCACATCTCCTTAACTTATGCACATACTATCTCCTTAATATATGCTACAATATGCTCACATCTCCTTAATTTATGCACATACTATCTCCTTAATATATGCTACATTATGCTCACATCTCCTTTATTTATGCACATACTATCTCCTTAATATATACTACAGTATGCTCACATCTCCTTTATTTATGCACATACTATCTCCTTAATATATACTACAGTATGCTCACATCTCCTTAATTTATGCACATACTATCTCCTTAATATATACTACAATATCACACGTGTAATATATCACTCGGGTCACACGGTATCACACGGGTAATATATCACGCGGGTAATATATCACACGGGTCACACGGTGTCACACGGGTAGTATATCACATGGGTAATATATCACACGGTGTCACACGGTGTCACATGGTATCACACGGTCTCACACGGGTAATATATGCCACAATATCACACGGGTAACCGTTGGTTGAATTGAGCAACTGCCCTTTGTGCCGAGGCACAAAACAGGCACTTGCTTGCTGAAACACAGCTTTAATTAGGGTTGGCCCAAACCGTATATATACATCGTATATGACCGTATATTCGGTGATGTCCCTGCCAAAAATACCGTATATACACCGTATATATATGGTTCCGGCCAATCCTAGGTATAATGCAAGGGAGGAATAACCTGAGTGATCCTAGCTCTCTTGCTTCAACGATTCAACGAGTTGTACCTTTATATGCTTTTGTGCTTAGAGTGCCCTGTCTGGAGCATCCTTTCTATGCGGCCTCATCGACACTTCATCCATCCATGACTCACCTCTGCTTCTGAAGTAAGTTTGGAGGTTCGCATCCATCCATAACTCACCTCTGCTTCTGAAGTAAATTTGGAGGTTCACATCCATCCATGACTCACCTCTGCTTCTGAAGTGAATTTGGAGGTTCGCATGCTGCCACAAATGCAACCTCACCACCGCCTCCTTAGTGTGCAGCTGCCTCTGCTGCTTTGGAGCATGTGCTAATTTGATTGCAACCTTACACAATGCCTCCTTCTTGCACTACAACTGCCTCTGCTTCTATGGAGCAGTGTCTGTGTGCCACCATGAATGAAAACTCACTCACCACCGCCTCCTTAGTGTGCAGCTGCCTCTGCTGCTTTGGAGCAACCATGTGCGAATTTGATTGCAACCTCACAATGCCTCCTCCTTGCACTACAACTGCCTCTGCTTCTATGGAGTGTCTGTGAGCCACCTTGAATAAAACCTCACTCACCACCGCCTCCTCCTCGCGCAGCTGCCTTGGGCTGAAGTTGGACAGTCCCTCTTCAGAAGTGAACATGTGGGTCACTGAAACAAAGAAAGCACGCGTCTTGGATGCCAGACTGTGGTACGACTCCTGCACAAAAAAGTGCACACACAGGTTGTTTGGGAGGCCACATAGTACTGGAGGTGTTTCCCTGCTTAAGCACTTCGCTGATAATTGTTTGTTGATGGAATCCTAGCTATATTCAATTCAATTCGCCCTTTTTCTATGCTTTTCCTCAACAAGCACTTGCTGCTCTTTTGCCATTAACGAGGTTCCAGCTAGAATGAATCGGGTCTTCTTTCTTTGTTGCACGCAAGTCCTTATCAGCGCAGCCTTATACATAGGCTTGGCCAGAACCATGTATATACGGTGCATACAAGGTACTATTGGCAGGAAAATCATTGAATATACAGTCATCTCCGGTGTATATATACGGTTCTGGCCAACCCTACTTATACAGTTATATGTGGTCATATGGGTACAAAAGACAGGGAACTGTTTTGCTGACCCGAACTGGATATGCTGGTGACTCTTTTTGCAAATGTTTGGGGATGTAAGCCTTTTTTTGCAAGCGTGTTTGGGGATGTAAGCCTTTTTTTGCAAGCGTGTTTGGGGAGGTAAGCTTACTCATGGTAATAGGAACGCCTGTGCAAATGTTGTTGAGGAAAGGCTCTCAGCTTTTGCCACATTAGCCAGATCCTCAAAGATGCTCGGTGTATTGAGTCAAGGATATAGATGAAGAGCCAATCTGTCCAATATATTTGTGATGATTCCAAACGCTTCCTCGCCACTGGCTGACATATCACAAATGAACTATTGCAAAATGAAGCATGATGCTCATATGGCGTTTCCTTAACCTTTCTAACTTAATGTTGGAAATGCTTTTGTGATGATCTTTTTCTTGGAGGACACTCCTCAAACGACACGAGAGTGCAGCCATCTGCACGCGTGCTTTACCGCATGATTTGTCAGCCGCATGATGTCTCCATACTGCAGGTCCTCTTGATTCAAAGCCTCCTCCTTTGCTTCTGTTTGGTTGCCACATTTTCCACAGCTTCCAATCTGGAGGACAAGATAGGGGGGGAAATCGTTGTAATGACACATCCAGCATACATAGTTAAGAAAAGACAGTGTTGACCACCTCTTTCTGTGCCAGAGATATGTGCAAAGCGCGGTCAGCTTCTGAAGAGGTGATTGTACATTTCCGTACGTGTAGTTTACTTGCGTTGCTTGCATAATGTTTCTTTGCAGTAGCACATATCACATGTTATTCAAATTCATTGTTTAGTCACACTTAAATCGTTGTATGAGAGGTGCAATCCATATTGTTTGATTCAGCAAAGAATCTCACATTTGTTTGGTGCAGCACGCTGTTTTGTTTTGCAGGATTACTTGACTGCCTTTGATTGGTGATTAGTGCAAACAAATAGTCTAAATGCACCTTAACGACACACTGCCAAGCTCTGTGGTTCTACATGCAGTGCTGTTAGATTAAATTGCTGTCAAAATAGTGTAATACACAATACATCAAACAGTTCATTGCGCTACCAGTTGGGCGTGACAGTGCTGGGCCAACGTTCTTTTAGGTGTATCCTCGATCCAATGCAAATTTTCATTTTCCCAGGCAAATCACTGCAAATCACTGATAAGTTGTTTGATTTATGTTATCAGCATCAAAAACTGGGTCGCAGCCAGGCATCTTCACACGTTTTCAGCAACTTGTCAGCTTCTTACCACAAAACGCATCATGACTCCTAGTTCCCGCTCCAGTGCCTCTAATTGAGTATGGCCCATGGGGAACCACGTCATGCGCATGGCTTGGCGCCGGAGCCGGTAGGCATATCTGAACGCGTGCATATGAAAGTACAATCGTGTTTATTTGTCGTTGTTAAACCGCACATTACACGCAGTCCACATCCATCACTCATCAAGGTGAAAACGTGAGGAACCACGTAAACATTGCCTAGTGTCGGAGACAGTAGGCAAATATGAACGTGTACGTTTGTGCATGAGTGTTATAAAATCACCCATCTATTGCATGTTTCCGAAAGAATCCCAGTTTGTCCACTTTATTAATGCACAGGCACGTGAGAGCCTCTTCATACACATTGCGATGTAGTGTTAATGCACAGGCACGTGAGAGCCTTGTTAATGCACAGGCACACAGCCTTGTTAATGCACGTGAGAGCCTTGTTAATGCACATGCCTTGTTAATGCACAGGCACGTGAGAGCCTCTTCATACACATTGCGATGTAGTCGGTAGGGTTGCCTGAGTGTTTTGTATGCATGTGTGCAAGCATAGCTACGTAGTATTTGTATTTGACTTTTTTGTCCATGTGTGAGAATGACGCAGTTGGCTTTAGGAGGCACTACCACATTCGTGTTGCATGTACAGTTACACAATTTGCAATGATTGGCAAAATAGTATGTGCAGCCACACTATCTATGTAACGGAAAGCACGCCAAGTGAGCAAGTGAGTACTCAGACGCTACTTAAAAGATTAGACCCTTTTCTAGCAACCCTCGTACCTTAGTTTGGCATTGGGCGGCCTGTGTAGCGTGATGCCTTCTTCAAGCTTGCCTACAAATAAAAAGGGCTGCTTTCTATTTGCATCTTTTGCGACTTTATTGATACCACCACCAATCAGTCTAGAATTGCAAAATAAAGGGGCTTAAGGCCGAAACCGCAAGAAACAGCCATTGTGCACTTGGTCAGGAGTAAAAGAAAATCCCAACCCAGATCTCCACCAACCTATTTCTTTGGCATAGGAATAGAATTTGGCTATTAATTATGTCTTGCATATCCATGTATTAAAACCTGATCTTAGACAGGCTTAGCATCGGTTATTCAATTCAAGGCAATAGTGTGTAAATTAACAAAAGGAATGCAGGGACCTAAGCCCAAAAAATTATATAGATACAGACAGATCAGCAACGCAACTCATGGTCAATTTGGAAAACAAGCAGGTGGAATTCCAAATGTTGTTGCTAAGAAGTGTAAATGGGCACCGTTTATAAAGAAGACTGACAAACTCTCCTCGGACCTGAGCTCTTACAGAGCAAATACCTAAAGACCAAAAACTAGCTTTCCGTTTATATAACCACTCTCTCTCTCTCTCTCTCTCTCTCTCTCTCTCTCTCTCTCTCTTTTTTTACCTGTGTTATCAGATTCTTGCGCAGGCACCTGCTCTTCTTTCACAGCCCACGCTTCAGCTGCATGCAGACAAATAGCTTAATAGCTTTTGCCATAACCTAGTGGGAAGATAATTTGGTAATTGGTCCATTCTCTTTAATATTGCAGCAGATGAGGAGCTTTTGGGGGTATTGAAAACATCAGCAGAAGATCAATACCGTTGCCTTGCTTTACTTTTGCATGTACTTTCTTATGGAGGAATGATGAGAGCTGAGTGTGCACGTGAGAGCCAAAATGGTGTCCCTGTCTTCTTGCTTTACTTTATTTGAAATTTGGACTCCGCATGTAGTTTTTTATGGAGGAAGGTTTGACAAGGCGCCCAAGGCCAATGTAAAGCTCTCTGCCAGCAAGGTGCAAGTGACGTACGCACCTGCAAGTGCTGCTGCTGTGTCAAATGTTGAAAAAACTCCCACAAAGACATCAGGCACAGTCTTCTTGCTTGAAATGCCTGCACGTTTGATTCAGCAGAGGTGCAAGTTAGGTGAGATTGTTGCGAAGAAAGTGACTGAGCATGGTAAGCCATGGACATGAGCAGCCATTCTGCTTGTTGGATGCAGTCCACTTTAAGCACACACAATAACTAGGCAGAACTTTCTGTGGCTCTACCACCCATTTTACTCTGCCCACTCAAAGCACACTGAAAAGATGTTGCAAACAGAATATTGCTGGCTCTACCACAACACCTCTGTCAGTCTTTTCTCCGTCATGATTCTGCTGCCGCTGCTGCTGCTGCTGCTGCTGCTGCTGTTGCTTTGATATTTGATCGCCAGAAGGTGCCCTCCAACGTGGGCGACTGGGCAGCGAATCGTAGACCCCAAATGCTGATGCAGTCGCGATGGATGAGTGATCGACAGAGCTCACACCTGTATGGAATTTCCAGCAATGATCTACATCAGTTTGCGTTGGAAAGCAGGAAAACAAGGAAGTTTTGAAGATTGACAAATCCATCATCTACCTGTACCCTGCTAACCCTACAAAACGCAGGTACTCTTCTCTGCTTGGTTTGCGTGACATGCTGTATCCCCCAAATCTTGCTACAGCTGCACATCACCTGCAGCCGCACCATGTTGGAGCAACAGTTGCAGCTCCAAGTTGCGTTGTGCCTGTGATTATGTGCAAATGTCTGGGCATGAGGATCTGCATATTATTAGCCTCATAAGGGGGATCCCGAGGCAAACCGTGTTCCGATTGACAGAACGCAGTCTTGATCAAGACACAGCAGCCAGCATAAGTCTTTGCGTCTTTGCCGGGCGCATACCAGTTGCTGTTGGACGTGCAGCAGTGCTATGCTCAGGCTCAGACAACCGAGGAGGAGAATCACTGTGCGCGCACTGCTCACGATGCTGGAGAAGAAATTGGCATTGTCTATGTGTAATGGGCTATTTGCAGGCTTGCGCATAGGCATAAGAATTATGAGTTCATGAATGAACGGCTGGTTGCTATAAGATGGGAGGCGAAGAGCGAGCTTAGTGAGGCTATAGTAATTAATATATCTAGTTTATTTCGTAAATCTCAAAGCGTGCTAACGCTCGATGTGAGTTATGCTCGCTTTAATAAAAATATAACTCAATCCGTTTTTGAAACAACGTCATCTTGAAAACTTCCTTCTTGGAGGGAGAAATGTAGTTGTCTTAGAGTCTCTCAAATGTAGGCTCCCTAGCCTTGAGGGCCTCATGTCAAGAAAGTTCACTGGTAAGTGTATGCATATCTGGTTCTGTCTGCCAGGGGAATGCAAGCAAGCTCGCAAGCTGAAGTTCTTTAAACGCATGTTTGCATGACTCTATTGGTTTGGCGTTGGTACAGCCATTGCAACGCAAACAGCAGTCAAGCAAATGCCACTTTACAGAACATCACGTGCGCCCGGGTGTGTTCTACTTCTCAGAGAAAGCTCACCATGAGAGGAAAGAAGTCCAGCAGCGCAGGTGTGCAAGACCAATTTTACTTCTTTATAAATGCAGCACAAAACACTGTTGAGCTTGACGCGCGCATCCTTGAGTTTCAATTTTGTCGGTTTGGTTATCACATGTCGTCACTTGCTTTACACGAATCCAGGGATGAGGCACAGGAATTTTACAAGCAGGCCAAGGTATGTATTGCGCACACGAGTCTGCTTAGCTCTAGCATGACTCGCCCAGGCCTGTGCACCGGTCAAAACAACTGAGTCCAAGGTGCACGTCTATTGGGTACAATCAGCATGTGCGGTTTTCAATGTTCTCAGTCATTGCCATTGAAGGACATGTCGGTTGGAGGCAGTTATTGTACGCTTAATGTCATGTGTGCATTTCTAAAAGGATAAACATCGGCCTTTCACAGGAAAAATCTGGTTGCTCTGGAGCTGCTCGCAACGAGTCCTGTAAATGGCTGTTGGGATTTGAAATGTTCACAAAGAGCCACTTTGTAGGACAGGATGAGGAGGGAGCCAACAGGCAGTAAGGGAAAGAGACGCTCGTGAGAAACTCTGCATCACCCTAGTATGTTGAAAGCTGTGCTCAATCGTGTGCACATGTGAAGAACATCGATTGATTAATCGTGTGCACATGTGAAGAACATTGATTGATTGTTTGTGTGCACAAATGAAGAACATTCATTGATTAATCGTGTGCACATGTGAAGAACAGTTTCCTCGCAAAAGGCTGGAAAATGTTTGAGCTGTTCAATCAAGCAGCAGCTACACGACGCCTTACAACACAGCTGTTCAATCAAGCAGCAGCTACACGACGCCTCACAACACAGCTGTTCAATCAAGCAGCAGCTACACGACGCCTCACAACACAGCTGTTCAATCAAGCAGCAGCTACACGACGCCTCACAACCAGTGTTGTGCACATGCGGCGTCCTTCAAAAATGGCACCGTAAATAACAATCGTAAATAACGGCGTTACCGTCACTAAACTCTGACGATTGACGACGTAATTTACTATTTTCACCGTCAATTTGACAAAAATTACGCCGTCAGCGTCATTTACCATTGACGCCTTCAAGCGTCAGGTGCACAGCACTGCTCACAACACACCACATTTCAGTCCCCAGGTTGCACTTCAAGTACAACAGTGTGCAGTGCACCCGTACACACCAACAGCGCACACCGATTTTGATCTCAAGAGTTGCAAATGTTTGGCCCAAGTATACAAAGTTAATGGCATGCTGAATATATAGGATGGCCAGAACCGTATATATACACCGTATATGACCGTATATTTGGTGATTTCCCTGCCACAAATACCGTATGTACACCGTATATATATGGTTCTGGCCAACCCTATGAATATAGCCTCTAGAGGCCAAACCTCGAAAGCCTCAGTCCAGTCTTGCTAGATGCCAGGCCCTACAACACACATCAAAGCATGTGATCATGTACAGGCCCTGGATGCCAGCACCCCTGAGGCAGCCGTGCAGTCAGAGCACCTGCTCTCCCTGGCTGTGGCAGCCTGGCGCAACAACGCACACATGCAATCACACTTTCATACGGATCTGAATACAGGCCCTGGATGCGGGCACCCCTGAGGCAGCTGAGCAGTCAGAGCACCTGCTCTCTCTGGCTGTGGCAGCCTGGCCCCACAACGCCAAATTCCTGCTGGCCCTGGCCAACTGCGTGTGCTTCAAGCGCAAAGACCCGGAGCGTGCATTGTACTGGTGTGTGTGTGTGTGCGTCTGTGTGTGTGTGTGTGTGTGTGTGTGTGTGCGTCTGTGTGTGTGTGTGTGTGTGTGCGTGCGTGCGTGCGTGTGTGCGTGTGTGTGTGTGTGTGTGTGTGTGTGTGTGTGTGCGAGTTGAATGCATTCACTGAATTATATTAAGCTACACGGGCCTACATTTTCTCCCTGACACAGATTTAGATTTAGATTTACATGGGGGGACCTTCAGCCAGACTGTTCGGCTGATCGGCCTGTGACTGGTTCTCGCCAGTCAAAAATAAATCCATAAGCTCAGACACAAAATAATAAAGTTTGTTGTTGTGTTGCAATAGGAAATTATAAACCACCTGGGCACAGACTTGTTGTCGCAAATGAAAAATCATCCGAAAATTGACTGAACAGGTAAGCAAAATTTTCTCCTTAAAGCACAACGGTCACACAAATGAGAGTTTTCATGTTCCAAAGATGCTGTGCTCCGCCTTGAGGGTATGCGCCCTCAGCCTTAAAGGGCTAACAATTCTGACACAGACAGAAGGACATATTTAAGTAATAAATAAAAACAATGATAATCCTGCAACAGTCAACACATAAAACCAAATGAACACCCCCCCACGAATGAAGGAAAAGGAAGCCTACCGTACAGACTTGGGTTCAGTCCGCAGCCCCCAAAAAATATTTTAATTTCACACTCCCGCATCAACCCCGCTCCCGAAATATTTAATTTACACCAACCCCGCACAGGGATTTTTGCCTGACAGGCTCCAAAGTACGCCAAAAATCCCCGTTTTTCAATCCCGCACCCCCAAAATAAATAGATATTTTTCGTGCGCGCAGTCACCCCGCAGGGCAAAAAATGATATTTTTGCGCGGTGATATTAAGTCTGTACGGTACTCTGGTACCGTGTGCTGCAAAATTCCAGCGCCATAGCAGACGAAAGGGGCCTGCAAACAGGTCATTAAACGTAGAAGAAAAAAAATTACGCAGGCAATAATTAAAATGGAAGAAGAACCAGGTTTGAATGGGCTGAGACTATTGCATCTGCGCTCGATTTGTTCATGCGTATATGCCGCATATGACATGCGTCCAGCTATTGAGCGCCCTGAAAGATGCAGCAGACCCAGCCCTCTAATAGGCGTGCTTTGTTGGTCTTTGTCATAATAAACTTTAGTATTGAGGTAAGACACCCCACATTGCCTCGCAAATTCAGATACAACTACCGGATTAGTGCAGCAGACTTAGCCCTCGTAGCCATCCAAGAAACCTGCTTCGTCCATGTTATTATGTTGTCTCGCATCCTTGCTGATCCAGAAGTGGCCACTCCGAAGGTGCAGCCAATCAGCCCCTCAACGGGAGGTGCCCCTTATTTATAATACTGAGGACAATAGGCTATTCTTAGTTTACAGCACTGAGTTGCTATAGGCTATTCTTTGTTGTAGGCTGCTTCTTTGCTGCAGGCTTTTTTTTGCTGTAGGCATCAAAGTTTTGTTAAGTCTGGTTCTCCCCCGCTAATCCAGGTACCACCTGGTTATTGCCGCAGACTCAGCCCCTCGCCGCATATTCTTCGTCTGTGCATTTCAGTTCGCAAAAGGCGCTGCATTAACATTGGCTTTCACCTCCGCCATTTTCAAACCAGGTACGACCACCTGATCGATGCAGCAGACTCAGCCCCTCACCGAATGGCTCGTGCAAGGGCCCTCGCCTGCCTGGCGTGGCTTGACAACGCATTGTCAGACGTCCAATCTGCAGTGGCAGGCGACCCCGAGGTGTGCTGCTTATATTTCTTCACTTGCATTTTTTTAATTTTTTTCTTTGCGTATTTCTTCCAGCACGTGCGCTTGCTCTGAATAGGTGAGCGTGCTGTGTCAGTCGTCCAATCTGCAGTGGCAAACGACCTTGACGTGTGGTGCTGCTGTGTGCCTGCATGTTTGCATCCCTTTTTTAACTACGTAATTATGTTGTTTTAATAGAAAGACGCCCTCTGTCAAACGTACAGTCTGCTATGCCAGACGACCCAGAAGAAGCAGTCTAGGGTATGCATGCGTGCAAAGCTACATTTTAACTTGCTTTGCTTCCTGCAGCAGGTTTTAAGCGCGCATTCTTGCCTGCACTCACTTCTGGCTTCTTTATTTGCTTTCCCATCACAACCGAGGCTCAACTGCATCTGTCTGCAGTAGCAGGCTGTGCTCAGGAGCAAACAGCGTGTGCGTACACTTATTTTCCGACCTTCTGTCCTCACTGCGTATGTAGAACAGGGTGTACATGCCTGCGTGTTTTTTCCCCTTTCTTTTTCTTGTACATGCAGCACCAAATTGTGCTCCAGGAGCGAACAATGTGTGCGTGCACTTCTTTTTCAACCTTCTTTCTCACTTCGTGTCAGGCCAGCCTTCTTTCTCACTGCGTGTCAGGCCAGCCTTCTTTCTCATTTTTCTCACTGCGTGTCAGGCCAGCCTTCTTCTCATCTTTCTCACTGCGTGTCAGGCCAGCCATCCCTGTGAGAGTTCTTGCCCCAGAGCAGTAAAGTACATTTAAGTATGTAGGGACCTTAATTAGATATGTCCAAGCACCCCTGCACACTCAGTTTGTGGCGGGAGGCGCCCAGGTGGGCACGGTGGAAATCCCTATCAGAAAGTGGATTCCAAAAGCTCCTCCCCGGTGCCATCAACTTAACAGGGGTGTTTACAATAGTATTGGGGACATTTTGGTGGAGGTCCGGGGGTCTGGGGTGAAGGTCCGGTTTGGACCCCCTTTTGGCAGGGAAACTATGAAATGCAAAGGCTTTTACTGCACTTGACGGAAACCGCTGGGCCACACTTGGCCACCTGACCACCTAGGTGAAAAACAAAGTTCACTCTCCTTTGCTTCTTGTAAGGTTTGGTTTGTTATGTCCCTGGAAGGAATCTACTGCAAAAGTCGAGAGCAGATGGCACTTGAAAATCTCAGCTGTCGCTGCCCACCACGGCCCAACCCCAGCATTCCAAACCATTATACCAAACAGGACATGCCTTGAGCGCATACTGAAGGGCCTCTGACACTCAGGTAGTGGCCAGAAAGCGTGTTTCCAGGGTTTCCAGAAATGCACAATTTTTGCCCAGGAAACAGGCCCACGAAAGTCCTTTAGGGGCAAAATTTCAAGAGTGAGGCTTGGCTGGGCTGACTGCGTGTGCAGAACAAAGTGTACATACCTGCGTTTTCCTTTATTTTTCTTTGTCTTGTACATGCAGCAGCGAATTGAGCTTCAGGAGTGGGCAGCCCAGAATTAAGGATACCTTGCCTCACTCCTTTTCTTATCTAATCTTGTGCATTCTCTACTGGGTACATCTGCAGAAGACCGTGCTTTAGGAGTGGGCAAACCCGTTTTGGAAACTCAGAAAGCTCACTTAACCCCTGAATACTTCTTGCACAAGTATTTCAGAACAGAACGTACCAGCAGTAGCAGGCCATGCTACAAAAATGGCACAAAAATGGACTACCTACCTAATTTTAGGATCGTTTATGAATCGCACCCTTGATTATTACTTTTATATTATCTTACACACTGCAGAACGGAGTGCACCTGCAGCAGCGGGCCATGATGCAAGAGCGAATGGGTCAGTTTGAGGACGCCGTTTTTGACTACACTGCCGCTTTGCCGTTGCTGAGAGTGAAGGGCGAGATTATGGTGGACAGCATTTTTAACCGCGGCTACTGCTACAGGCAAGAACGTGGGTTCCCATTAACTAGTGTAAGGGTCGCTGCTACCTCCAAGAAAACCTCTGTGAATGACTTTGTTTGTTATTGGGCAGCACTTTTGAAGGCTGGCAAGTCCTTGGATTGTTATGAGCTAGTGCAAGGGTCGCTGCTATCTCCGAGAAATTATCTGTGAATGACTTGACTTTTCGGCGGGCAACACTTTTGAAGGCAGGCAAGACCATGAATTGTTATTGCTGGTGCAAGGGCTGCCGTCGTCTGCAATGAAGGCTTGTGTGGGTGGCTTTATTTCATGACGGGCATGACATGTTGTTTCATGGCTTTGTTTCATGACGGACATGAATGGCTTTGTTTCATGACGGACATGAATTGCTTTGTTTCATGACGGGCATGGCATGTTGTTTCATGGCTCCGTTTCATGACGGACATGAATGGCTTTGTTTCATGACAGGCAGCTTTGACAATAATTAAGAGCTACTGTCACTGGAAAGTCCCTGGGTTTTAATTTAGTGGATGGCTTTGCTTCATGACGGGCAGCTTTATCAATGAGCTACTGTCAATGGAAAATCGTGGTTTTTAATTTAGTGGTGTGAAGGTTGCCATCATGTTCACGGGGGCTGCTGGTACTGTAAAGTGAATAGCTTGGTTTGATATGATGCTACAGTGTGGATGGCTGTTTTTGGTATGGTGCTACAGTGTGGATAGCTTGGTTTTGGTATGGTGCTACAGTGTGGATGGCTGTTTTTGGTACAGTGCTACAAAGTGGATGGCTGTTATTGGTATGGTGCTACATTGTGGATGACTGTTTTTGGTATGGTGCTACAGTGTGGATGGCTGTTTTTGGTATGGTGCTACAGTGTGGATGGCTGTTTTGGTATGGTGCTACAGTGTGGATGGCTGTTTTTGGTATGGTGCTACAAAGTGGATGGCTTGGTTTGATATGGTGCTACAGTGTGGATAGCTTTGTTTGATATGGTGCTACGATGTGTATGGCTGTTTGTGGTATGGTGCTACAGTGTGGATGGCTGTTTTGGTATGTTGCTACAGTGTGGATGGCTGTTTTTGGTATGGTGCTACAGTGTGGATGGCTGTTTTTGGTATGGTCCTAAAGTGTGGATGGATGTTTTTGGTATGGTGCTGCAGTGTGGATAGCTTGGTTTGATATGGTGCTACAGTGCGGATGGCTGTTTTTGGTATGGTGCTACAGTGTGGATGGATGTTTTTGGTATGGTCCTAAAGTGTGGATGGATGTTTTTGGTATGGTGCTACAGTGTGGATAGCTTGGTTTGTTATGGTGCTACAGTGTGGATGGCTGTTTTTGGTACAGTGCTACAAAGTGGATGGCTGTTATTGGTATGGTGCTACATTGTGGATGACTGTTTTTGGTATGGTGCTACAGTGTGGATTGCTGTTTTTGGTATGGTGCTACAGTGTGGATGGCTGTTTTGGTATGGTGCTACAGTGTGGATGGCTGTTTTTGGTATGGTGCTACAAAGTGGATGGCTTGGTTTGATATGGTGCTACAGTGTGGATGGCTGTTTTTGGTATGGTGCTACGATGTGTATGGCTGTTTGTGGTATGGTGCTACAGTGTGGATGGCTGTTTTGGTATGGTGCTACAGTGTGGATGGCTGTTTTTGGTATGGTGCTACGATGCGGGGAATAGTTTGAGTTTCAGTGTGTTGCAGTGTGTTGCAATGTGTTGCAATGTGTTACACGTGTCTGTTAAAATTTTGTATTGTGTTAAAATAATTTTGCTGTGTTACACTGTGTTACAATGTCAGGGTTGCAATGTCAGCACTTGGCGCGCCTAGGGTTGTCTAGGATCGTGTGTCGGTATGTGTATCGCATATGAACGTGTTTATAAAGTTTTCCCTGCTGAAGATGCCGGATATACCTAAACTACGTA
>Ga0307948_1001788_pt1 | contig 15319 bp, 12 predicted proteins | sample OrgLakmetagen280_FD_201824 | JGI IMG/M metagenome (GOLD analysis project Ga0307948, IMG submission 201824) | Saline water microbial communities from Organic Lake, Antarctica - #280 | ecosystem: Environmental > Aquatic > Non-marine Saline and Alkaline > Saline | place: Antarctica: Organic Lake...
CCAGACGGTAGACGTAATGAAATTGCATGGCTTGCCCGGGCGTAGTTTGGAGAGGTGATGTGGAGTCCGGCTCTGCTGCGCGACGCCGGGACAGGCTTCGTTAGCCGAAACAAGTTTCGGACGAAGCGGCATCAGAAGTGCCTTTTGGCAAATTCTCTACCTGAGTGCGATTTAAGATACTTCTCGAATTGAACAGCTTTCTCCCTGTCTATGAAAGCGTGAGCGCTGTCGATCCGCCATGGTCTGAACTTGGCAGTATGTAGAACATCCCCGGAGTTGTGCTTTTGTAGACGAGTCTTTAAATCATCGGTCAGGCCGACGTAATGCTTCTTGGTATTTTTCGCACTTACCAGACGGTAGACGTAATGAAATTGCATGGCTTGCCCGGGCGTAGTTTGGAGAGGTGATGTGGAGTCCGGCTCTGCTGCGCGACGCCGGGACAGGCTTCGTTAGCCGAAACAAGTTTCGGACGAAGCCTGGTGGGAGCGACAGAATTCGAATCTGCGACCTCATCCATGTCAAGGATGCGCTCTAACCAACTGAGCTACGCCCCCCAATTCCAGCTTGGGAAGTGGCGGAATAAAGGTCTTCGACTGCAGAGTAGCAAGAAAAAATTTGCCGTGATTTCTTTTAATGCGATGTTCTTTGCTATGAATATTGTACGGGTAATCGATAAAAACGGGCAAGCTAGCTATGGAGCTGAAAGTAAAGATGGTGTGCGCCGGATCGAGGGAAGCATTTACGGAGACTTCAATGTGACGGATGAATTCCTCGAGCCGCGCAGGAGGCTCGCCCCGATCGAGCCGGCACAAATCTATGCAATTGGACTGAACTACCGGGAGCATGCCGCAGAAATGGGGGTCGGGATTCCTGAGTTCCCCGTGGTATTTATGAAAAGCATTACTTCGGTGGCTAATCCAGAGGAGGCAATTGTCCTTCCCCGTCATTTACACAGCGACCAGGTGGATTATGAATGTGAACTCGCCGTGGTTATTGGCAAGCGGTGTAAGAACGTGTCAGTTGAAGATGCGCTTGATTATGTATTGGGGTATACCTGCGCCAACGACGTTTCAGCGCGTGATTGGCAGAAAGTGTATGGAGGTGGCCAGTGGATTAAGGGCAAGAGCTTTGATACCTTTTGCCCCTTGGGCCCTATGTTGATTACGGCTGACGATGTGCCGGATCCGCAAATTTTGCCGCTGCGAACGATCATAAATGGTCGTATTGTGCAGGAATCCTTTACGGGCGATATGATCTTTTCGGTTGCAGAGTTGGTTTCTTTTCTCAGTGGGAGCACGACCTTATTGCCCGGCACTGTTATTTTGACAGGTACACCTCCTGGCGTCGGTGTGGCTGCAGATCCTCCCTGCTTTCTTAGACCCGGAGATGAAGTCGTTATCGAGATCACCGGTATCGGGATGTTGCATAATACTGTCAAGGCGGAGCGGGTGTGAACGTCGAATCCCGCTCAGCGGGATTCGATGTTCGATCCCTTTCTGCTCGACGGGTTTCCCGACTAGGCTACTAAAGAGTCATGTCTGCGAAAGTTTTCTCAATAGCGAATCAAAAGGGCGGGGTGGGTAAGACCACGACCGCAATCAACCTCAGCTACGCGCTGGCCGATAGTGGTGTGCGCACGGTGCTTGTTGATCTTGACCCTCAGGCCAACGCGACCAGTGGCTTGGGCCTCGAAAAACACGAAGGCGGCAGCCTTTACGGCCCACTCTGTGGTGATGGCGAGGCGCTTGACAAGGTGCAGCCGGTGGGGGCGAGCAATTGCCTCTTCGTTATTCCCTCGGAAGTCGACATGGCCGCGATCGAGATCGAACTGGTGCAGCGCGAAAACTATCTCCTGCAATTGCGTGAGGTGCTCGCGCCGCTTCGCGAATCAGACGACTACGATGCTATCATTCTCGATTGTCCGCCGGCGCTGGGGATGCTTTCGATGAATAGTTTGGCAGCTGCCGACTATCTGCTCATTGCCCTGCAGTGCGAATACCTTGCCATGGAGGGGCTAGGCCAGATTCTCAAGGTTGTGGAGAAGCTCCGGGACGCGGGCGTCAACGAAGGGCTCGAACTTGGCGGTATTCTCATGACCATGTTTGATCAGCGCACCAACCTTGGTCAGCAGGTGGTTGGCGAGGTGCGGGGGCACTTTGAGGATCTAGTTTTCCGCACCATGATCCCGCGCTCGATCCGGTTGAGCGAAGCACCCAGTTTCGGGCAATCTATTTTTGAATACGATCCTTCAAGTCGAGGGGCCGATGCCTACCGCTACTTCGCCGACGAGGTCATTGAACGCTTCAATCTCGGCAAATAAACTGAGTATGCCTCCTGCAGCGCAGAGTAATGGGCGGCTTGTCAAGAGCCCCTGCAGGAGACTCTCTGTATCATAATTTAAGCAGAATTATTCTGCCGTAAATTATTCTGCATTACTTAATGCCTAATTCTATTCCCCATCTCGATAGTTTTATACAGCACCTCACGCTGGAGCGACGCGTGTCTGATTATACGGTGCGGAACTATACGGCAGCGGTGGAGAATTTCGTTGGCTGGCTCGAAGAAGCGGGTAAATGGAGCGAAGATTTTGGATCAGTGCAGCCCGTCATGGTTCGTTCCTTTCTGGTCGATCAGGGGCGTCGACTGGCGCGACGAACATTGCACAATCAGGTTTCCGGCCTACGCGCTTTCTATCGCTATTTACGGACTCAGGCAATCGTGGAGTCGAACCCTTTTACCGGGATTACCCTCCCTAAGCTTGATAAACCGCTCCCAAAGTTCTTAACTGAAACGCAAATGACTCAGTTGCTCAATGCGCCGGTCATGCTCTGGAAGGATGGTCAAATCGGGGAATTTGTAGCTTTTCGCGATAGTCTGATCCTCGAACTTTTATATGGGGGTGGTCTCCGTGTGAGTGAACTCTGCGGTTTGAGGCACGGCGATATTGATCTTGCCCGAGGGGTTGCCCGGGTGACTGGCAAGGGCCGCAAAGAACGTCTGTGTCCGCTGGGTCCGGTGGCGATACAGTGTCTCAAAATTTTTGTGCAGCGCTTCGATCTATGTGCCGAGCTCGAAGGCTTTGTTGTCTGCCATCGAAGCGGAAAAGCCATGCAGCCCCGCGACGTGCAAAGGCTGCTGAAGACGCACCTCAAAGGGGCAGGCCTCCCGCTCGACATGACACCTCACAAGCTGCGTCACTCCTTCGCGACCCACATGCTCGACCACGGCGCCGACCTGCGCGCCGTTCAGGAACTGCTCGGTCACGCGAACCTCTCGACCACTCAGATTTACACGCATGTTTCAATCGCCAGACTAAAAGAGGCGCATAAGCAGGCGCATCCTAGAGCCTGATGCGGCGATCTGGAGTAGCCCTTGCGCTGCTAACTTATCTATAAGCGGCTTCTCGAAATAGTTATTCAAGTAGCCGACCTGTCCGCCGTAGCCTTAGCGAAGGAGGAAGCGCTTAGGCTTTGCCGGGAGGTGCTCGCGTGTTTTGATCGCTCCAAACGCGAAGGCGTTCGGCTACGAGAGTGGCTCGTAGCCGAAGCGCTTCCGCTTTGGTGGACTACGAGAGTGGCCTGTAGCCGAAGCGCTTCCGCTTTGGTGGACGTGGTCGCGGGTATAAGGCTTATCCAAGCGCGAAGGCGTTCGGCTACCCCAAGCGCGACCTGTCTGTCTTAGCTTCGGCAAAGGAGGAAGGTATGCTTCTGTTGCCCACTCAATAGCCGAGCCACTACTTATTTGCTTTGCTCTAAATTGCTCTTTCGATGGGATAAATACATATGGATAAAGCCGACATTGTTGAAATACTGGAAGATATCGCCGTCCTGCTTGAGCTAAAGGGGGAGAACCCTTTTAAAATTCGCGCTTACCAGGGGGGAGCCCGTGTTCTTGAAACCATGGATGCCGATCTCGACGAGCTTATCGAGGCGGGAGAACTGGGCTCGGTCAAAGGGATCGGCACTGCGTTGGTGGATAAGATTGAGACGCTGCGCCGGACGGGCGAATTGGAATACTATACGAAGTTACGGGCTTCGGTCGCCCCGGGCTTGATTGAGATGCTGGACATTCCCGGGCTAGGCGGAAAAAAAGTAAAGCGCCTGCATGACGAGTTGGGCCTGGATACGATCAATGGCCTGAAAGCGGCCTGTGAGAGTGGACAGGTCGCTACCCTAAAGGGCTTTGGTAAAAAGTCGGAAGAGAAGATTCTCAGCGGCATTGAGAACCGCGCCGCGTATGCGCAGCGCCATCTCTGGTGGGCAGCACGAGAGGTGGCTGGGCCAATTCTGGAGGGCCTGCGTGACTTGACTCAAGTGGAGCGCGCCGAAGCGGCAGGCAGCTTGCGCCGTTTAAAGGAGACGGTGGGTGACCTCGACTTTATCGTCGCATCGGAGGATCCGGAGCCAGTCATGGATTGGTTCACTTCTCTCGACGCGGTGCAGGAAGTCACGGCCAAGGGCAGCACCAAGTCCAGCGTTCGGTTTGAGTCCGGTTTGCAGGCTGATCTGCGGGTCGTGCCTGCGGCGCAGTTCGCCTTTGCGCTCCATCACTTCACTGGTTCGAAGGAGCACAATGTGGCCATGCGGCAACGCGCCCTAGCTAAAGGCTATAGCCTGAGCGAGTGGGGGATTGCAGAGGACAGGGGGCAGAAGGCAGAAGACAGAAAGCCTGAATCGCATGGCGTAAAAACAGAGAAGGACCTCTTCGCTTTCCTGGACTTACCAGAGATTCCACCGGAATTGCGTGAGGGAATGGGTGAGCTGGAACTGGAAAAGATTCCAGATCTTGTATCCAAAGAACAAATACGCGGCGTGTTTCATAATCACACCACCGCTTCGGATGGCCGTGCGACGATTGAGGAGATGGCTGCCGCGGCTGAGGCACTCGGCTGGGATTATCTCGGACTGGCCGACCACTCCAAGGCCAGCTTCCAGGCCAAGGGTCTGAATGATGAGCGGGTGCTCAGGCAGGTTGAGGAGATTCGCGCCTTCAATGAATCTGGAGAGTCTCCGGTGCATGTCTTTGCCGGGATTGAATGTGATATTTTACCCGATGGCTCACTCGATTTGGAAGACAGCACTCTTGAAGCCCTCGACTACGCTGTGATGTCAGTGCACTCCAGCTTCAGTCAGAGCGAAGAAGAGATGACGTCCCGGGTCATTAAAGCGATCGAGCATCCCGGCACTACTATGCTCGGGCATCCCACAGGACGACTTCTGCTGCGGCGAGAACCTTATAAAATAGATCTGCAGAAGGTGATCGATGCGGCCATCGCCAATCGCGTGATTATCGAGATCAACGCCAACCCGCGCCGCCTCGACATGGATTGGCGCCTCTGGCGGCGGGCGGCTGATAAGGGATTGATCTGTGCGATTAATCCCGATGCCCACCGCACGGAAGGGCTCATGTATTTCGAGGCTGGAGTGAATGTGGCCCGCAAGGGCGGACTCGGCCCGCAGCAGGTCTTGAATTGTCGGGATGTTCAGGGTGTAGCACAGTGGTTTAAGAAAAGGCTCTAGCGAGTGGGGTATCTCAGCAGAGCAGCGTTGAGATTTTTTCGGCGACTCCTTCCTCGCGGCCGTTTTCGGTGCGGATGAAAAGTTCCTGTAGTCCTTTTGCGCTCTGGATGACTGCTTTCAGGCCGCCGTCCTCGATTCGCTGAATTTTCAGGTCGCCGGTGCTTTTGTTTTGTCCGAGTGATTTGCCCCCGTAGGAAAGGCCGATGATCACGCCAATGACGCCATCCAGGGCTTCAACCTTTTTGATAGTGCGACGGCATTCCTTTGAGGTGCTTTGATGGCGTCCACGCGAGGGCATTCTTGTTATGCTTCACAGATTACGTGCATCTGCCAATCAAGAAACGCCACCGTCCGTTCCTCGGACCAGTATGTGCACTCTTTGCCCCCCATTCTTCTGTCTTCAAAAAATATCTAAACCAATGGATTATCCGTTTTCAATGAGGTGCCCTGGGCGGACTGGTTCCCGCGCGAATTTTAAATTGTCATGACTTGCAGGAGGTGGTTGGGTGAATTGAGCAACATAATCAACCTTCAGAAGAGCTACTAGAGAGTTATCAATTATGAAATACGGTATGATTTTTATACTTCTGGCCTTTCTTAGTGCGACCTTAAGCGCTGTTCAAGAGAAGCCCAATATTATCGTCATTATGGCGGATGACCTCGGCTATGGCGATGTTTCTGCCTACGGGGCCACCGAAATCGTGACGCCGCAGATTGACCAGCTTGCGAAGGACGGGCTGCGCTTTACCAGCGGCTACTGCTCGGCCTCGACCTGCACGCCAACGCGCTACTCACTGCTGACCGGCTCTTATGCATTTCGTAAGCGCGGCACCGGTATTGCCCCGCCCGACGGCCCTTCTGTCATCCAGCCGGGCACCGAGACCTTACCCTCCCTGCTCAAAAAGGCCGGCTACAGCACTGCGGTGATTGGCAAGTGGCACCTCGGCCTCGGTGCACCGGGCAAAGGTCCGGACTGGAATGGCGAGCTGAAACCCGGACCCCTGGAGATCGGCTTCGACTATTGCTATCTCCTTCCCACTACCAACGACCGGGTGCCACAGGTTTATGTGGAGAACCACAGGGTGAAGAACCTCGACTCCGCCGACCCGCTCTGGGTAGGCCGGAAGAAGCCATCGCCGAATCACCCGACCGGGAGAACGCACCGCGACACGCTGAAAATGGACTGGTCTCACGGACATAATGGGACGATTCACAATGGAATCAGCCGAATCGGGTTTTACACGGGCGGTCACTCCGCACGTTTCCGCGATGAGGACCTTGCTGACGAATGGATCAAGCAATCCCGGCGCTGGATCACGGAAAACAAAGACGGCCCCTTCTTTCTCTTTTTTGCGTCCCACGACATCCATGTGCCACGCATCCCGCACGAGCGTTTTCAGGGTAAGAGCGGCTTAGGATACCGGGGCGATGCGATTCTGCAGCTCGACTGGTGCGTCGGCGAATTGATGAAAATTTTGGACGAGCAGGGCATCGCCGAGAACACACTCGTTGTTTTCTGCTCGGACAACGGCCCCGTGCTGGATGATGGTTACAAAGACGGCGCCCGCGAGCAGCTCGGACTCCACCAGCCCAATGGCCCCTGGAGCGGTGGCAAATACAGCGTGCTCGAAGGCGGTACACGCACCCCCTTTATTACCTATTGGAAGAACCGAATCGAACCAGGTGTCTCACGCGAGATGGTTTGCACGATTGATTTCCCCGCTAGCTTCGCAGCCCTGGCCGGTGTCGATCTCGCTGAAGATACCGCTTTGGACAGCATGAACGTGATGGGCGCGCTACTCGGAGAGTCAGGTGTCAGTGGCCGTGCCGCTCTGGTGCAGCAGGATAATGGAACGGGGCGAAACTTCGGTTACCGCAAGGGCGACTGGAAGCTGGTGCGTGGCCGTGCGCAATATGCCCAGCCGGTCGCCGGAGTTAACATACCCAAAGAGTTTCGCAGTAGGCCAAACGTCGCCGACCGGCTCTACTACCTGCCGGAGGACCCGGCGGAACATTACGATTTGGCCGCTCAGGATCCGGAGAAGCTCGCCGAACTGCAGCACGAACTCGACGCGATTATCAAAGCAGGCCGAAGTCGCTGAGGGCTGATCGGTGGGGCCCCCTCCCATCACTGAGCCGCAGTGGCTTACCGCTCTCCTTGGTCACGCCACGATAGGCGACTTCCTCCGGGATGACCTGCGGATGTGGCGCTGGACTCTGCTTTGACTGGTAGGCCTGCTTCATTGGCATACTCATGAGTGGCAAACAGCGCATGCAGCTCCGAATTACCCTGTAGTGCACGGCCGGCCTCGCATCGCATAGCGAGCCACAGATCGCCGTAAATATAATCGCTAGTGAAATGGGTTTAAGAGTGGCATTCAGCAGTAGCAATTGTGGTGGCGGAGTTACGGTTGTCGCATGATCGTTCATGTATTCCAGCATTTCTTCTTGTGGGGAAGTGTGGTCTGTGGATGATGAGGTGTTGGTCGGGAGTTTTTCCCGGTCAAATTACACATATAACCCCTATAATCATATGAAAAAACTGCTAGTTCTACTCCCCGCAATCATCTTGAGCTATTCTGCTCAAGCGACTTCCGCTTTCCAAGCCTCATTAACTCCGGACATCGCTCTTGTTGAGCAAGGTGCTACCGTAAAAGGGCTCGCGCTCAATATTTGGGGCGACAATGAAGTGCAAGGTCTCAACCTCGGTTTCGTTAATCAGCAAAGTGGGAACAGCAAAGGTTTCACCATTTCACTGCTTGGAGGCACGGCCGATGATTACACCGGTGTTCTTTGGGGCGGCTTCTTCACCCTCACAACCGGCGATGTGGTCGGCTGGCAGGGCGCCACAGTAAACATCAGTCAAGGCACTATGACCGGCTTGCAGACCGGCTTCGTGAACATCACTACAGATATGACCGGCCTACAGCTTGGCTTTTTTAATTACGCAAAAAGCCTGAATGGTGTGCAAATTGGACTCGCCAATATTGTTGAGTCCAACCCATGGTTCCGCGAAGCGCCTCAGAAGCTGGCGACCGGCTTTCCTTTTGTGAACTGGTCCTTCTAAGGTCCGGAGCACTCAGCATTAATTTCCGCACCCGCCGTTTTCGGCGGGTGTTTTTTTTGCTGGTGGCCTTCGGTGGCCTTGCAACACTGCCCTAGTTTTAAATGGCTATGCGGAATGCATGCGACTAAAACTCCAGCTCTCCTCCTTGACAAGGAGGAGACAGCTTGCGCGCCGTCGAGGCGGGCAAGCAGAGGTGGTTCCCGCAATCACGTGCAATAAACGATGAAGCATCATGCGGAGGCTGGCCTGTAGCTGCGCGGCAGAGTTACGCATATGCTAAAGCGGTAGAGAATAATTTTGAGCAAGAGGCTACTACCGACGTTGTTACGACTTGCCTCCGCTTATACAGGTAGGTAGCAAGTTACCCATATGGTCAAACCGGATACCAACAAACAGCACGCGATTGTCATGTGGATCATTTGGTTCTCTATTTTACAGGGAGCCTTTCTTATTCAGTGGTTCCTGGGAGAGGGAATTCCTGAAGGTGAGAATGTACCTGAGCCGATGGCGTTATCGTTATGGGCGCTATGCTTTGGGCCTATCGTGCTGGCCTCATTGATACGCTGGCTTGTCATTCCAAAACTGGAAGATGCCCAGCAACAGCTCACGACCATGATTATCGGGCTCGCCTTTGCGGAGGCTCCGATTTTCTTCAGCCTGTTTCTGGTCGGGCCCGACTATCCACAAAACCAGATCGCGGTTCTGATGGTAGCGGTGGTAGCGATTATTCAGTTTGCCCCGAGCTATGCGACGCCGGGGTATGAGGTCGACGGCGGAAAGGTATAAAGGTAGCGGCTTGCGTCCCCGCAAGCCACGTATGCCGTTCGCCACACGGTCGCCATTTTTTTTGAAATCAGATGAGCGCGTAATTCGATCTGGCGTCCGCAAGCGGACACGCCACGTCACCCCTACAGTTCTCCGATCATGGTGGAGGGGTCGACCCACTCGTCGAACTGTTCCTCAGTGAGTAGTTCCAGTGCGAGGGCGGCTTCCTTGAGCGAGGTATTTTCGGTGTGTGCTTTCTTCGCGATCTTAGCAGCGTTGTCGTAGCCGATGTGCGGGTTCAGCGCGGTGACGAGCATGAGCGAGTTGCGTAAGTGTTCGTCGATCCGGGCCTGATTCGGCTCGATGCCGATGGCGCAGTTGTCGTTAAAGGCCTGGCAGGCATCGCCGAGGAGCGTGGCGGACTGGAGCAGCGCGTTGATCATAACGGGCTTGTAAACATTGAGTTCGAAATGGCCGTTGGCGCCACCAAAAGTGACGGTGGTATCGTTACCCATGACCTGACAGCAAACCATCGTGAGTGCCTCGACCTGAGTCGGATTGACCTTGCCGGGCATGATTGAGGAGCCCGGTTCGTTGGACGGGATGATGAGCTCGCCAATTCCGGAGCGCGGGCCGGAGGCGAGCAGGCGAATATCATTGGCGATTTTGTTGAGACTGACGGCCAGTTGCTTGAGTGCGCCGTGTGATTCGACCATGGCATCGTGCGCTGCGAGCGACTCGAACTTGTTCTCCGCAGTGACAAAGGGGTGCCCTGTGAGCTCGGCGATCTTCTGGGCGACTTTCTCGGCGTAGCCCTTCGGCGTGTTCAGGCCTGTGCCCACGGCAGTGCCACCTAGGGCAAGCTCAGTGAGGTGGGGGAGGGTGTTCTTGAGTGCCTTGAGGCCGTGATCGAGCTGCGAGACGTAGCCGGAAAATTCCTGGCCTAGAGTCAGCGGAGTGGCATCCATCCAGTGGGTTCGGCCGATTTTGACCACATCCTTCATCGCCTTGCCCTTGGCATCAAGTGTGTCGCGAAGGGTCGTGACTTTTGGGATCGTTGCCTCAACCAGTTTCTTGTAGGCCGCGATGTGCATGGCGGTCGGGAAGGTGTCGTTGGAGGACTGCGACTTGTTGACGTCGTCGTTTGGGTGAATGGTGCGTTCGCCCTCGCCGAGCGGCTTGCCTTCGATGACGTGGCAACGGTTGGCTACCACCTCGTTGCAGTTCATATTGCTCTGGGTTCCGGAGCCGGTCTGCCAGACGACGAGCGGGAAGTGGTCGTCAAGCTGACCCGAGATGACGTCGTCGCAGGCCTGCGCGATAAGGCTGGCCTTCTCTGCCGGCAATACACCGAGGTCCTGATTCGTGAGCGCGGCGGCCTTTTTAAGATAGCCAAAAGCGTGAATGATTTCGATCGGCATAGAAGCGGCCGGGCCGATGGGAAAGTTCTGAATCGAACGTTGAGTCTGGGCGCCCCAGAGTTTTTTGGCAGGCACTTCGATGGTGCCCATGGTGTCTTTTTCTGTACGTGTAGTCATGATCTAAAATGATTTGAGTTAAAGGTTAACTTATGTTGCGGCGTTTTAAAAGTTGCAATGCTTATACGGGTCGTGCTGGTAGTTTTTTACGAATTAATTGCAGAGTCAGTTAGAATGGCCTGCATTGTAGCCGTTGCGGTTTAGAAGTGTGTTGCGCTTTCGAGCTGGCACGGGCGTCCGGCAAGCGGACACGCCACGAAAAGGCCGGTGTCTGCTGTAGAGCAAACACCGGCCAACTGACTACTTACCTAGATGGAAATGGTTCCGCTTGGCCTTCTAGAAGCGTCCGCTGATGCTCAGCCGGGCATGGATAGGTGCGGCGACCGTAATCTGATCATCGGCGTGCGCAGTCGGGAAGTAGAGTTCGTCGAATAGATTCTCTATATTGAGCTGAAGCCTCAGATTTTCAGTCAGTTGATAGTAGGCTGCCGCATCGACGCGAACGAAACTGGGCAGGGTGACTCGATTTACTGCTGCGCCGTTACTGGCATAGCTCTCGTCCTGATAGATGGCGCCGAGACCTAGACCGAGTTTCTCTGTGAGCTGATAGCGGTTCCAGAAAGAGAAGCTATGCTCAGGTATCTCACGGGGTACATCACCATTTGCGTCTTCGCCGTCCAGATAGCTGTAGCCTGCAGAGACGAACCAGTCATCAGTGATGCGGCCACGGATTTGTGCTTCAAAGCCTTGGATCTCAGACTCCTCGGTGATGCTGCCGCCCAAGCCGTTACTTTGAATAATATCCTGTTGAATTTCGAAAATAGATGTCGTGAGGCTAAAGCCTTGTGTGAAGTCCCACTTGAGTCCGGCTTCAAGATTTGTGAATTCATCCGGATCGAGCCCTGCGTTTCCTAGATCGGCAAACTGTTCACCACTCTGAGGTAGGAAGGTTTTACTGTAACTGGTGTAGATCGAGATGCTCTCCTTAGGCTTATAAACAAGCCCGAGGCGTGGAGTAATTTCTTCATTCCTCTGATTGCCGGAAATATCAGTGATCACAGTCGGATTGCTGGCCGTCTTGTTGATGCCTTCGACCTCGACATCAAAACTGTCGAAGCGTAATCCCACGACCAGTTGTAAATCTTCTAGCAACTGTATCTCGTCCTGTAGGAAGAGGGAGTAAACACTGAGATCGGAGCGCGTGTTATCCTGCAAATCAGTGAAGGGGCCGGCGTCCAATCCACCGGCATTAAAGCCTGCGCCAGGCACGTCACGTTGGCTTATGGCGAAGTTGGCCTTGTCGGCTGTGGTGAGTGGGGCAGGGTCGAAGTCCGGATTAAAGCGGAATTGCTCGGATGTGGTATCGATAAACTCTGCGCCAAAGATCAGTGTGTGTTCGATGTCGCCCATTTCGAATTCTCCGATCAAGTTGCCTGATAGGATAAAGTTGTCGCGGTCTGTTTGGTCGAGGTAACCGTCAAGAGTAACGGTGTCTATACCATCATATCCGGTAGCGTAGAAGTTTGCGTAGTATTTATCATAGGTGCCGTAGGACGCCGTCAGGTTTCCTTTGAGGGCGTCCGCGAAGCGGTGCTGCACGGTAGCGCGAAAGACATGTGCATCCAAGGTCGACTTGTTCGCGTTCGGATCGCCGAAGACGATATCGTCGAGAGCTGTTGCCGGATTGCCATCCGGGTCGCTTGGTATACCGCGGTCTATAAAACGCTCGTGATCCATGTATTCGTAAGATATGTCGAGCGTTGTTTTTTCGCTCAGAATAAAGCGGAAGGTCGGGTTCACTCCAAAGCGCTCTCCGTTGAAGAATTCGCGATGGTTCTCGAGGTGGTCGTAAAAGGTGTTGATACGAAAAGCACTGTTTTCGCTGATGCTGGTGTTGCTGTCCCACTGCAGGTCAACTCCGCCAAAGCTGTTGACCCCAAAGGTGTAGGCATTGAAGGATTCGGTGACTTCGCCTTTTTTCATTACCCTGTTGACTACGCCACCCGCGCCGCCACGACCAAAGAAGAGGGCGTTCGGGCCTCGGAGGATTTCAATCTGCTCCACATTATAGAGTGGGCGGTAGTATTGGACATCATCGCGCACCCCGTCGACGAAGAAGTCAGCCGTGGAACGCACGCCGCGAAAGACGACTGAGTCTCTGTGCCCCTCGCCCTGAGACATATTAACGCCAGGCGTGTAATCGACGATGTCGCCAATTTGGTCAAAACCACGCAGTTTGATCTCCTCGCTGCCAACGACGGATAAGCTTTGCGGCACGTCGATGATCGGTGTGGGTGTTTTTAGTGCGTTGATCTGATCCGAATAAAGGTGACTGCTTTCAACTTGTAGGCCTGGAAGTTCGACAACCTCCGCACTCGCTTCCGGCTTTTGGGCAGACGACTGATCGGCGAAGGATACAGATGCTACGGATAATAATAATGCCGCTGCACTTAGGAGCTGCGGTGTTTGTTGTATGATATGTGGTATTTTCATGTATGGAAATGTGTTGGGTGTTAACGGGACTGAGTCTCAATAGCGATAATATACCCTGTCAAGTGTTTTAGAGACTGAATCTCATTTTCATGTAGGAATCTGGGAATGACTCTGCCGTATTAGCCTGTCTGCTTCGGACGCTGTCGCAGGTCTGTCGCCGTAAAAGTCCTCCTTGGCCGTAAGGGCGCTCGGCAAGCGAGCACGCTACAATTGGAATCTAAGGCTGCCTTTTCTGATAAAAAACGGCAGTCGGCTTATCTTTGCCCTTCTTTCCCAGGCGGCGAATTACATCCCAACCTGTGAGATCGAGATCCAGATTACCCGGCATCTCAAAACAGACCACCCCGTCAGGGCCGACGACTTTGGAAATATGCTCTTCAAAGATTTGTGGCATGCGTTCTTCAATCATGGCGTAGGGCGGATCCATAAAGACAATGTCGAAAGGCCCGAGGCCCACCGGAATCGTATATACTTTTTGCGCGAGCACGCGCCAATTGGAAGAGCTTGCTCCGCAGCTTTTTGCCACAGCAGACAGATTCTTTTTCAAGCACGCCATCACCTCACGGCTATTTTCAACGAAAAGGCCGCTGCACGCCCCACGGCTCATGGCTTCAAGTCCATAGGCACCGGTGCCGGCAAAGAAATCGGCGATCCGCGCACCTTCGACTCGGCTGCCCAGTGACGAGAAAACGGCTTCCCGTAACTGATCTGTTGCGGGCCGTGTACCGTCGCCCTTGGGAGCGGTGAGTTGAATGCCGCGGGCGGCGCCTCCGGTGATGCGCATAGTGCGAGTGAAGGTGAGGGTGAAAGTGAGGGTCTAACGCACGGCTTTCCAAACACGGATAAGCGACTCGACGAGTTCCGGTAATTCGCCGAGCGGGATCTGGCTGGCAGCATCGGAGATGGCTTTCTCCGGATCGGGATGGGTTTCGAGGAAGACCCCGTTGGCACCGGCGGCGAGTGCGGCGCGGGCGAGTGGGGCCACGTATTCACGTTGGCCGCCACTGACTCCACTAGCACCCCCGGGAATCTGCACGCTATGGGTGGCATCGATGATGGTCGGGTGTCCGTTGGCCGCCATGATGCTGAAGCTGCGCATGTCGACGACGAGGTTTTGATACCCGAAGGTGGTGCCGCGGTCAGTCTGCCAGATCTCTGTAGCGCCGGCCTCTTCCAGCTTATTGGTCACAAACTCCATTTCATAAGGTGAGAGGAACTGACCTTTCTTAACGTTTATTGCACAATTTGTGGCTGCCGCTGCGACGAGAAGATCCGTCTGCCGGCAGAGGAAAGCGGGTATTTGCAAGGCGTCCACGACCCCACCAACGGCGGTACATTGATCGGGCAGATGAATGTCGGTGATCGTTTTGAACCCGTATTCGCGTTGAATCGTTTGAAAGATCTCCAGCCCCATTTCAAGCCCGGTCCCCCGGTCGCTGCCGATTGAGGTGCGGTTTGCTTTATCGAAAGAGCCCTTGAAAAGGATGTTCAGCTCCGGGTGCTTCGCCCGTAGCCCGGCGAGCGCATCAGCAACCTGGAGGCAGGTATCCAGACTTTCAAGTGAGCAAGGGCCGGCGAGCAGTAAAAGTTTATCGGGATCGTAGATCATGCGCGCACTTAAGTTGAAAGGTCGGCATAGGCCAAGCTTTGAGTTTCGTCGGATGTCACTTTCGTCCACATGTTCGTTCGGCTTCTTCCAAAACGTCGAGAATATATAAGGTTAAGTGTTTCATTGACGGTCCGTTCGCACGGGCTGCCACGGTATTTTTATTTGGACTGATTTGTTGGAGTCCCGCCTTTAGGCGGTCTCACTGGCGCTCCACCTGGGACCGATGACCGGATAAATCCGGGACTCCAACAGGGCACACGACCCACCGAGATCCAAATAAAAATACCGTGCACGGGCTGCCGCGGCCTTGACTTTAAACTTTTCTTCGCGCCTGAAGTAAGGAAATATGGGAAGATGCTTCGATTTTTGCTGCTAGCCTTGTTGCTTC
>Ga0307948_1001789_pt1:0-10000 | contig 15317 bp, 18 predicted proteins | sample OrgLakmetagen280_FD_201824 | JGI IMG/M metagenome (GOLD analysis project Ga0307948, IMG submission 201824) | Saline water microbial communities from Organic Lake, Antarctica - #280 | ecosystem: Environmental > Aquatic > Non-marine Saline and Alkaline > Saline | place: Antarctica: Organic...
AAGTGCTTGTTCATGTAGTTACGTTCCGTCAGAGCACTCAGAGCACGAGGCTTAACCACATGGGGTAACCTCATTAGAAAGGAAGTGCTTGTTCATGTAGTTATGTTCCGTTAAAGCACGAGGCTCCACCACATAAAAATCAAAAAGGTCAGCTTGTTAACCGTGCTTCAAATGTTCTATTTCTTGTCACTTGCCTGTTAGAGCAAAAGGCGCCCTTGCAGGAATTTTGATGCATGCACAACACACACACCCTGTGTTAAGCATGACCGGATGCTATATTGCAGGCAAAGTTAAGGCATCAACCAGCGAGAGGCTTCATCCTCGAGAATTGTCCCACATGTATAAGGTTGGCCAGAACCGTACATAACACCGTATATGACCGTATATTCGGTCATTTTCCTGCCAGAAATACCGTATATACACCGTATATATCTAATATACATGGTTCTGGCCAACCCTACACACGTACATAAGGTAGGAGGCTTCAAACAAAGTGCACCCTTGACCCACCCTCTTTTCATACTCTGGCTGGCCCATTATCCAGACCCACCTCTCATTACGGCATCATGATTTCACTTGAAACACGGACCCAGGTACAGCCACACACGTCATCAGCCGATTGCATAAGCACACACACGTCAGCCACACACGTCATCAGCCGATTGCATAAGCACACACACGTCATCAGCCGATTGCATAAGCACACACAAACCATGGCCTGGCCAGCCACCGCACTCACACACAGACACAGCGACACACACAAACCAACCCACACACACACATCAACTTTCAATCACACCCACACCCACACCCACACCCACACCCACACCCACACCCACACACCTTGTCTATCAGCCTCGTGTCAGGCTGTCCGTGCACCACCACGTATGGCACCCTCTCCCCGTGCCTTGGCTCAGCCCTTGGATCTTGAGCCATGGCCTGGCCAGCCACCATGACCGCAGGCGGCACAGTGGACACGTTGTTGCTGTACTCGCCCAGCCTGACCTCTTGGGCGAAGATGAAGTCCTGGACGGACACCCGACCGGACAGGATTTTGCCCCACTGCCGCGTGAGGTACTCCTTCAGCTGTGGAGAAGGAGCACACAAGCAGGGAAGCAGGGATAGGCGCAGGCGTGTGGCGTGGCATCAGAAGGTGTTTTGGATTGTGTGTGTCAGATTTTGTGGGTCATGGCATGTTTTTAAGTGAAAGGTATCCTTCAGCTGTGGAGAAGGAGCACAAGCAGGGCAGCAGGGATAGGCGCGAGGCGTGTGGCGTGGCATCAGAAGGTGTTTTGGATCGTGTGTGTCAGATTTTGTGGATCATGGCACGTTTTAAAGTGGAAGGAGTCCTTGAGCTGGGAAGCAGGAGCACAAGCAGGGAAGCAGGGATAGGCGCAGGCGTGTGGCGTGGCATCAGATGGTGTCTTGGATCGTGTGTGTCAGATTTTGTGGATCATGGCAGGATAATAAGCGGCAAGGTAATTAGTGCTCTGGCAGCAAGCCAGAAGGCCTCGGTGTACCATTGACAGAGATTGCGTGAACTGCTGCTGATGAGCAGGAGCCCTTCCTTGGGCTCTGAAGCAGGAGCGTGCGCAGGGCAGCACGGTGAGGCGTGTCATTCAGTAAGGTGTGTTAGATTATGGATAGAGGATGTGTGTGTGTGTGTGCGTGTGTGCGTGCGTGGCACATTCAGAGTGGCAAAAACACTACAATATTTGCCACGTTAAAATATTTGCTTGGCTGGAGGTTGTGCGCTATAAGTGGGATGCGCAGAGGCACCTTTTGCATCACAATTAGTAATCTAGCCCCTGTTCTCAGATCGTTGACTCACCTGGCCCATCTACTAATGTAACTTCAAATCACATCTTGACTCACTTGGCTGAGGTCACGTGTCGTGAATAGGATCCGCAAAGATGCTTCCTGCAGCTTCTCTATTGCAGCGCAGCCATCACGACGCACCGTCTCAATACCCTGCAAATCACACGTGTAAAATGATCTCAATACCCTGCAAAAGAACTCAACACCCTGCAAATGATGTCAATATCCTGCAAATGATCTCAATACCCTGCAAACCACACATGTAAAATGATCTAGACTCGGTGTTGTTGCATGCATGATCATTTCTTCATTTCTCTTCTCAGGCACAGCACGTGCAAAGATCTCTGTAGATGCGTGAGTGAATGAGTGAGACAGAGCCAATCTGCAAAGCGGACCTCCTGTCTATCACATCACCATAGAACACCCTTATAATTACCTATATACTTTTCAGCAAGTCCCCTGATTTTTGTGCAATTGAGTGAGCGGGGATTTGAGGCGTGAAAGAAAGTCAAGCAGTGAACCCGTGTGAAACCCTCAGCAGAAGTAGGACACCAATAACCATAATGCAGCTTTAAATTGCCAAAGTGATGTGAGCACGTGCGCTCAATGCCCATGCTGTGACTCACGCCCATGCTGTGACTCACGCCCATGCTGTGACTCACGCCCATGCTGTGACTCAGCCCCGCAACAATATGAAATATGAATAACGGGAACCCACCTTGGCGTCAAAAGTAGGCACCGTCTGCTGCGGGGATTCGTACATGAAACCCACGTAGCGCTTTTTGGTGGGCAAGATACAAGGATGATACACCTGAGTGAGTGGATGATACACGTTCACACCTGAGTGGGAGACTGAGTGAGTGGATGATACACCTGAGTGGGTGACTGAGTGAGTGGATGATACACCTGAGTGAGTGAGTGAGTGGATGATACGCGTATACACTTGTGTGGGTGACTGAGTGAGTGGATGATACACCTGAGTGAGTGGATGATACACCTGATTGAGTGGATGATACACCTGAGTGGGTGACTGAGTGAGTGGATGATACACCTGAATGAGTGAGTGAGTGAGTGGATGATACACGTATACACTTGTGTGGGTGACTGAGTGAGTGGATGATACACCTGAGTGAGTGAGTGAGTGAGTGGATGATACACGTATACACTTGTGTGGGTGACTGAGTGAGTGGATGATAACACCTGAGTGAGTGGATGATACACCTGAGTGAATGGATGATACACCTGAGTGAGTGGATGATACACCTGAGTGGGTGACTGAGTGAGTGAATGATACACCTGAGTGAGTGAGTGAGTGAGTGAGTGAGTGAGTGAGTGAGTGAGTGAGTGAGTGAGTGGATGATACACATATACACCTGAGTGGGTGACTGAGTGAGTGGATGATACACGTTTACACCTGAGTGGGTGACTGAGTGAGTGGATGATAATCTGAGTGAGTCAAAAAAGTGTGTGTGGTAATCTTAGGGCTGGCCAAGACCATATGTATGCACTGTATGTGACCGTACGTTTGGTGATGTCCCTGCCAAAGATACCGTGCATACACCGTACATGTACGGTTCTGGCCAAACCTAGGTATGTTCAACATTTACGTGCAGGCCGGTTTGTACGACTCTGTAATTTAGAGTGACTGAAAGGGATGTTTGGTGGACCTGAGGGCAAGACGGCTTTGATGTGTGCAGGCCTTTGTTCTCAGACCTTCAATCTGCGTGTGGGTTCCTTCTGGCTGATGCGTGCATGCAAAATTAATTCACTTCACGGCGAATGCAAAAGGCTCTGTGCTCTGTGCTCCCAAATTTTTAAACTGTCATTCATCCACGCTTCGCAATTGCAAGAACAGGGCAGTGCTGTCATGCGTTTCAAACTTGGACGAGCCTGGTGCATCAAAGTAGAAGGCTTCGAGGGAATCTACGCAGGAGATGAAAACCATTTCAGGCAGCATGGACAGCAAGGACGAGCCTGGCGAGTTAGGCTAAGAGTTTTTAGAATCGGTCCTGCAACAGACCAGTGCCCCATCCGCGTGCACTACGGCATGCAGCAGCGGACCGCCGACGAGGACGAGGACAAGGGATCAGGAACAGGAAAAGGAATGCGGCGCGGCAGCGGCGGCGACACGTAGTCTGAGCTTGATCAAGATGTAAGCCCACCTTTTCAAACTTGAGCGTCACAGGAGGAGGGTTAGCTTCAGTGACTGAGGCTGCAATCTCTGCTCCAATCCTAAAAGCTTCCTCACGGGTGCGCCCCTGTATTTTAGCAGTAGCACAGAAAGCAGTGGCACAGAGTATTTGTCAGCTTACGTAGTCGCTCCGCCATTGAATGGGTAAACACCACTGTCCATCCTAATTATATACACGTTCTCTCAAGTGTGCTCTGTGTACAATCAAGTGCGTATATGCTCTCTTCTCTCAAGTGTATCCTGTGTATATACACCACAAGTGGCCCTGTATATTCTCTCAAGTATGCCCCGTGTATAATCCAGTGTGCCCTGTGTACAATCCAGTGTGCCCTGTGTAAATACACCGCAAGTGGCCCTGTGTATTCTCTCAAGTGTGCCCTGTGTATAATCAAGTGTGCCCTGTGTACAATCAAGTGTGCCCTATATTCTCTCAAGTGTGCCCTGTGTACAATCCAGTGTGCCTTATTCTCTCAAAAGTGTGCCCTGTGTATTCTCTCAAGTGTGTTCTATATTCTCTCAAAAGTGTGCCCTGTGTACAATCAAGTGTGCCCTATATTCTCTCAAAAGTGTGCCCTGTGTACAATCCAGTGTGCCTTATTCTCTCAAAAGTGTGCCCTGTGTATACTGGTATAATAGTAAATTGAGAGGATCGCCAGTTTGCACAGCCACCCTGCCAACGACAGGGTCCACCACTGTCTGTTCTGATCCAAAAGGCCCTGTCTTGGAAAAAGCCCCTGTGTTGAAATTTAGCAAGCTCATGGCCACAATGCTGACGTTGGGAGGCTTATGGGACAGATTGCTCAAACTCAGGTGCCTTTCCAGGAGAGTGCCTCAGCATTATAAACCAGCACCAGGCAGGGACAGCACCCACACGCTAGCGACGGGAGGCAAGTATGTGCAAGCAATTGAGCTTAAACCGAAGGTGCATTATTGAGAAAGCAGCCCAGCAATTACACATTTGGTGCCGTGTGGTGGATGACAATGCTGGGAGTCCTCATTTAAAGCAATTCATATGGACATATGGACCCTGCTGCCGGTTGAATTTGAACCTGGGACCGCAAAGAGTCTGTCCGGACCACCACGGACACGAGGCTCTCTGAGGGCTGCTTCAACGCTAACAGTGCATAGAAACAGCCTAGGATTGACACTCAGGTGGCTAGGGTGGAAGAGGACACTCGTTTCAGGAAAGCTACTGTAAACATACAAAAGTCACAAGCAAACGATAGGTTTTTTTTTGAGGCGCCGTATGGTGCACAACAAAGGATTGACACTCAGGTGGTCAGGATGGTCGTCGGTACTCGTTTTAGGCAGCAAACAATTTACGCAAGTCGTAAGTAAACGATAAGGAATCGATGCGCCATGATGCGCACAAAGGAATTACACTCAGGTGGCCAGGGTGGGCGTCGGCAATCTTTTCAGGCAAGCAAAAAATTGCAATTCATAAGCAAAGAAGAGGAAATTGACGCACCGGTAAGTGCACAAACATGGAGTCGGTGTCTCCGTAAACCACGTGAGCGCCCCATTTTGGATGGGCCTCCACCATGGCGATGGCATTCTCCAAGGTTTGGCGTCCTGTAAAATAAAGCATATTGCCATCTATTTGATGTGCACAGTGCAATGGAGTTGGCATCCACCAGATGGCGATGGCGTTATCCAGGGTTTGAAGACCTGCATTGTAAAACATATGGCCATTTATATGATGTGCACAGTGCAACGGGATGGGCCTCCACCATATGGCGATGGCGTTCTTCAGAATTTGTAGACCTGCATTGTAAAACATATGGCCATTTATATGATGTGCACAGTGCAACGGGATGGGCCTCCACCATATGGCGATGGCGTTATCCAGGGTTTGAAGACCTGCATTGTAAAACATATGGCCATTTATATGATGTGCACAGTGCAACGGGATGGGCCTCCACCAGATGGCGATGGCGTTCTTCAGAATTTGAAGACCTGCTTTGTACAGCGTACTGCCTTTGGATTTACGTGCATAGTGCAATGAAGTTGGCCGCCACCATATGGCGATGGCGTGCTTTGTAACTTTAAAGGCCTACAACTAGACTGCGTGAGCAACAAAACACACATGCATCTGAATAAGGTGGACTAGTGGCCCATGACAACAACACACACAACAGCATTCTCTACTCATCAACCGTATGGAGCACAAAGGATTATAGCACTCAGGTGGCCACAGTGGAGGTCGACATCCATTTTTAGGCAAGCTGCTGCAAGCAAACAACACTTACGCAAGTTGCAAAATCCAGGCAAAAAAAGCAAAAAGTAGAAGTCCGATCAGCTCAAATTACTGCACACGCAAGCACACCTGACTGCACAATGGCATCTGCAAGCTCTGCAAAAGGCATTCGGCCAGAAAAACCAGCAGCGCAATACCCATATCTGCATGGCAAAAAAGGCAGAAATTATAATCTTCAGCTTTGCTGAGCTGAATTGACAAGGAAAAACATCGAGAACAGTGTTTATAAATCCTAGCCACATCTACTCAAGTTATAATTACTTGTGAGTAGCTGATATACCTTTGATGAGAGGGTTGGATTTCTAGAGGGTTACACAGAGAGCAATCATCTCAGAGGCAGTGTGCTGGTATCCAGTTTAAGACAGCCCACGACTCACGTTACGTTGGCAATGAGCTTCAAAGCGAACTGGCGAGCATCAAGCGTGCGCTGGAGGGCCTGCGTGCGTTTATATATGTGCGTGTGCACGTTTGTGTGTGCGTGTGTGTTTGTATGTGTAATTGTGAGCGAAAGGAGTGTTCCGGCTACCATTCTCGCATGTCAGGACAATCGTGCACACATTACCAAGAGCTTGGTCCAAAGTACATCCATTAAAAATCAAGTCTTAAGGCCCAGGTAAACGATACATAGGGAGCAAAAGGACTCACCCGATCAGCAGGGCTCAGCTTCTTCATTGCTCCTTTCACCATGATGCGTGTGTCCAAGATCTCTGCCAGCATCCTCGGCAGCACACCCGGCCGAGTGGCCGCATCCACAAACCCAACGCCATTGGGAGACACTGTCTGCAGTTGTGTGTGTGTGTGTGTGTGAGTGTGTGTGTGCGTGTGCGTGTGCGTGTGCGCGTGTGTGTGTGTGTGTGTGTGTGTGTGTGTGTGTGTGTGTGAGTGTGTGTGTGTGTGAGTGTGACAGAAGAAAGGTCACATGTGTACTACAGCAGTAAAAGAGACTGAAGAGTTTAAGCGACACAGCCTGCTGTCACAGATATGAAAATAGACTGTAAGATCTGTACTGTGGAGGTATTCTTCAAAAGATCTGCGCTGGCGGAATTTGCAAATCCAACATGATTTGTACAAAGAAACGTACTCCATCAATCAGAGGAACAGTGTCTACGCCACCAACTCTGCAAAATGACGCCAGATATGTATGGCGGGTAGTAGCTTGAGGTACTATGTAGATCGTCAATTAAAATAGGCATTTTAGATCTTATGACCCATGAAAAGCAAGAGATCAATAAATATAACATGCCCTCATCTTGGTCAGCAACAAACCAGAATTTGAGGGCTTATTAGAAGAGCAGGATGTAGGAGCCTGTGCATTTACAGAATGGGGTACTAATCCGACGGATCAATACTTGTAGTCTGCCTTCATTGTGTAACACACTAGGCTGTGGGTCCAAGGGCCCATCAGGAGCAAGGGATTGGAGCAGGACGTAGGAGCATGTGCCTTGGAATAATGGGGTGCTGACTTGACAGATCAATACATGTAGTCTACCTTCATCGTGATTAGCAACACACCAGACTTTGTGGGTCCAAGGGCCCATCAGGAGCAAGGGATTGGGCAGGACAAAGGAGTTTGTGCCTTTAAAGAATGGGGTGTTACCTTGACAGATCAATTGATGTAGTCTGCCTTCACCGTGATTAGCAACGCACCAGGCTTTGTGGGTCCAAGGGCCCATCAGGAGCGAGGGAGCCGTACGGCAAGTAGTAGCTTGTGCAGCCAAAACGAATGCCCTGTGCCAGCCCACTCCCCAGAAGGGCGTCAGCAGCCTTGGCGTCGTCAGCAGCTGTGCAGAAGCAGAGCAGTGCAGCTTTGATTGCATCAAATCATGATAGCTAATCACCATGGCCACTGATGAGCTGCAGCATTGAGTAGCCTTTAGCAACGCCAGCAGCGCAGAGATTGTCTGCAATTTATATTGCAGGACCAGAGCCATCTAGCTGGACACGTCGGCTGCATTGCCGTGGCGGAATAGCGTGCGGGAGCAGCAAGTTTATGGTGCATCAGGACCAAAGTCAAGGACCAAAGTTTATGGTGCATCAGGACCAAAGTTTATGGTGCATCAGGACCAAGTTCATGGTGCATCAGGACCAAAGTCAAGAACCAAAGTTTATGGTGCATCAGGACCAAAGTTTATGGCGCATCAGGACCAAAGTCAAGGACCAAAGTTTATGGTGCATCAGGACCAAAGTCAAGGACCGAAGTTTATGGTGCATCAGGACCAAGGTTTTGGTGCATCAGGACCAAAGTTTATGGTGCATCAGGACCAAATCAGTAAAGAAGTCGCAGCATTAAACAAAAATGCAAAATGGTGTTTGGCACACAACACACGCAAAACGTTTGTGAGAATGGCTGCAGCATTGGTACCATTTGTTTGGGTGTGAAGATCAATCAATCATCTCTAGTATTCCTCGCAACACTTTGAAACCTTGAACCTTGAACCAAACAACAGGCCAGACCAGACCTGACTCGGCAAACTAACATGCTTGTGAGCGCGTTAAATCTGAGCCAGACCAGATCAAAGCAAATCGCTGTTCTTGGCAAAATTGGCAGACAACGATACTGCACAGGTGCACAGCATTGATCCTGCGGGCTACTGCTAGGAAGTACACAGCTAAATAGGGGGGTTGTGACAAAAAACGTACTCCCTGCTTCCTGATCGTCCAGACTGGTATCGGAGACGAAGGTGTCTCCTGTCCATTCACATGTTGTACCTCTTCATTTGTTGCGTATATATATATATATACACACACATTCGGCTTTAAAATTTTGTTCCTTTTACTTCACAGTTTCACAACTTCATGATGTGTTTTCCAGCACAATTTTGCAAGCAGGACACCACTTTCTGACACACCTGTGTTGGCATCAGCAGGACTGTGTTTGGAAGGAAATAATAAAAGAGATTGCACAAACAACACACCTTTCCCAGCATCGACAGGACCCTGCTTGGAAGTGGAAGGGGCAGTCTGGGCGTTCAGAGATGCTACGGTCGCTCCCGCACGTGCATGTGCTGGACGGCCGATGCACGTGGAGTAGCACAGATTATAGGCAATAATCTGCGAATGGACGCACAGGTAAATTATAATGTAGGCAATGATATTTCTATTTGCTCATATACGCATGAGGACAAGTTGTAGGCAATGATCTGCGTAAGGACGCGTAGATTAATTAGAACGTAGGCAATGATATTTCTATGGATAGTATTGGATAGTATGCGCATGAGGACAGGTTGTAGGCATGATCTGCGTATGGACACGTAGAAAAATTAGATGAGACAGGTTGCAATGATAAATGTATGGATGCGCAGGTGTGTGTGCACAGATTTAAGGTGATGATCTGTGTGTTAAAAAACAGACGCATGTGAAGTAGCACAGGGTGCAGGCAATGGTCGGCATATGAAAGGACAGGATGTATGGATTGTAGCTGAACGCATTGCACACACACAATACAAACAAAACAAACATAGTACAAACAAAATTGCACACACACAATTGTAGCTGAACGCATTGCACACACACACACACAAATAAATAGAGCTCTGTCGGCTGACACAGCCATTGTTTATGGACAGAGGGGGTTGGCATTGGGGCACACTTGCATGCCAAGGTAACGAGTAGGAATTACATGTAGAAAAAAAGAGACATAGCTCTTAAATAGAAATAGCAAATTGTCGCACAGGCCAGGGTACAGAGATGTGGAATATTATCTTTCACCATCTCATACGTTCTGCCTCTTTCAC
>Ga0307948_1001789_pt1:12500-15317 | contig 15317 bp, 18 predicted proteins | sample OrgLakmetagen280_FD_201824 | JGI IMG/M metagenome (GOLD analysis project Ga0307948, IMG submission 201824) | Saline water microbial communities from Organic Lake, Antarctica - #280 | ecosystem: Environmental > Aquatic > Non-marine Saline and Alkaline > Saline | place: Antarctica...
CAGCAGACCCTCGATTCTAAGGTTCAGTCAGGGAGTTTAATTTCAGCCACGAAAAATTCGGATTTGAGAAAATCTGGGGATTTCTGGGGAGTTGGGGCTGATTCCGCCCAAAAAGTGGACACCCTCGCTGGCCGACGAGTGTCTTTCACACCGGGAAAGAGGCTCGCCGAGGCTCGGCGAGCCTCACACTCGGCGAGTCTTGGCGAGGTCATGACTCACCCTTACTCATGCGCCTTGCCAATAATCAATAATGAAAAGTATGCAAATCAAATATTGCAGCAGATGGGCCCTTCATAATTACAGTCCAATTTCGAGACAGATGCAGATCCTATGACACCCACACAAACGCAGTGCACGTGGATTTCAACGTTTAAACCCTCCGCAGGTGCATCCAGGCCCTGCTCCTCAACTAATACACAGCGCACTTACAATATCCAGCGTGTCGATTATATGGAGCTCCAACTAGGTCCTGCTCCTCGACTACAACACAGCGCACTTACATAGTCCAGGGTGTCAATCATCAGGAGCTGCAAGCACGCCCTGCTTCTCAAATGGTCCATCGTCCTCCACCTCCCCCCTGCCGACCCCGCACTGAACCATGCTGCCAGTTGGGTGTGAGGGACACGGGGTACGCGCTTGCGTAGCACACCCGCGCAGCAGTTCTCAAAGCTGTAGATTCTGAGCTTGATCTGGAATGATTGGGTGAACAATGGGAATGATTGGGTGAGCAATGGGAAAGAATAGTATTTTTGCAGAGGGGGTTATCTGAGGCCCAAAATGGTACGGTTTTTGCATGCTCCTAGGGCAGGTGGCCCTAACTGGTACGTTTCAAGCTCAGCTCTGATTCCAAACGTACCAGCTAGGGCCACCTGTTTCAGCAGCCGCGGCGTGAACTGTACTTTTTGAGCAGCCATATGCTGTATCTGATCAGCCAGCGCACCAAACCCAATGATTTTTTGTGTTTTAAAGCCTTATAAGTTAGGATCACTGCAAAAGAAACGGGGCAAAAAGACTAAGTGGTTGGCGAGATATGCAAATTAATGTGCCATTCCCCCTGGAAAGCACCCATCTAGGGTACAGGTGCACGACGTGTGCTTTTAGTCCTGTCATTCTGTATGCAAGGCGACTTGCGTAGCAATCCTCCGAGCTGTATACCTCGAGCGTTATCCGAATCGCGCTTGTTTCACAATAGCAAGTATTGAATGCACACATGATATTTCGTACGTAAATTGCTGCGCATATTGTCATCATGCCCACGTAATTCACTAGGATCCTGCCCTGTGCTACTCGTTTCAATCAGAACAATGCCCTGAATATGCCTAGGGTTGGCCAGGACCATATATGTACGGTGTACATACGGTATTTTTGGCTTGGGAATCACCAAATATACGGTGTATATATACGTATATATACGGTTCTGGCCAATCCTGAATATGCCCTCCCAAAACAATACCAAACCAATCCCGCAACAAAGCACATCCAGCCTTCCATGACGACCACATTTATAGTTGAATATCCCTTTGCACATATCTACAGTTGGCCAGAACCATGTATATACGATGTACCTTCATGGTAATTTTTGCATAGATTTAAACAAATATACGGTCATATACGGCGTGTATATATAGGGTTCTGGTTAACCCTACACATATTACACATATTTACTGCAGAGGGTTTCTCAGGGTGAGCAGGATTATGCTTCCCTCCTGGTGCCTCATGAAAGGCGAGGTGTGTGGGATGTTGTGATGGGCGACGTGCATGGTTATATATTATATAATTTTGCATTTAACATGCAACAACGGCAAACCAACAAACCAAATGAACGCAGACCAACTGAAAGCAAACCAATGCACACATTAACAGCGCTCATCACAACACACCACGTACCTCGTCTTTCGCGAGGCGCCACATAAAACAGCAGCATTGTACTGACACACGACTGAATGCAAAGCAATGCAATCATTAATAGCGCTCATAGCATTATACCACGCACCTCGTCTTTCACGAGGCGTCAATTAAAAAGCAGTGTCGTACTGACACACGACTGAATGCAAACCAATACCCAATGCAATCTTAAACATCACTCATCAGATCACACCACACAAACCTCGTCTTTCATGAGGCGCCATAGATTGAGGAGGATCCTGCCCACGCTGTGCAGCCCACTGGCATGCTTCTGACCGTACTCATCGTACTGACGCTCCTTCAGGCTTGCTTTGTTAGGGGTGCGGGACAGGAGGCGCAGGAGGTAGGGCTGGTTTAAAACAGTTGCCCTGCATGTGCAAACACATGTACTTGTGCGTGTGCAAGAGGGAGGGCTAGTTTTCAAGCGGAGGAATTTTCTTGATACCAATTAAAGAGGCAAGAATCAGAGGTGTAAAGCCAAAGTCATGTGCATTTCTTGGGTCTCCGGCCCCAACCCCCCTCCCCCCCCAACCCCCCTTCCTGACCTCCCGCACTAATAAAAAGGGTGTCAATCTGCTCAGAGTTTAAGCAGCTATCTGCCTGCACAGCTCTCATGCCAAATAATGCAATACCTGACGAGCTACATGGCATAAACTGGTTTGCGCACGCTCTTGCACTGACCACCTGTTTAGTGCACAAATCCAGCCAAAACCTTTGCCAAAGCATTTTTTTACTTCAATCATGCAACTTGCATAATGCAATGCGTAAACTGCAAGTTTGGAATCAATTGCTGGTAATTTGCCTGAACACAACCCCGCGGCCTACTTGGGGACATTCCATGCATTTCTATGACCAGGCAGGCACCCAGACCCCCCCCTTTAATCAAATCACCCAACAAGGGTGCCAGTTGAC
>Ga0307948_1001790_pt1 | contig 15315 bp, 14 predicted proteins | sample OrgLakmetagen280_FD_201824 | JGI IMG/M metagenome (GOLD analysis project Ga0307948, IMG submission 201824) | Saline water microbial communities from Organic Lake, Antarctica - #280 | ecosystem: Environmental > Aquatic > Non-marine Saline and Alkaline > Saline | place: Antarctica: Organic Lake...
AAAGAGAGAGAGAGAGAGAGAGAGTGAGAGAGAGAGAGAAAGAGAGGGAGAAAGAGAGAGAGAGAGAAAGAGAGGGAGAAAGAGAGAGAGAGAGAGGGAGAGAGAGAGAGAGAAAGAGAGAAATAGAGAGAGAGAGAAAGAGAGGGAGAAAGAGAGAGAGAGTGTGTGAGTGTGTGCGTGTTTGTGTGTGTGTGTGTTTGATATTTTACAGATTAGAGCCTACCCAAAATGGCTCCAGTTCTTCTGCTTTTGTCGGGCACGGCTACAATGTCACACAACACTCAACACTCCCTTTGAGTTTTACCACACACACCCTTCAACAGACCGCTCCTCACTTCCTGTAACTCAACGCTTTTAAATACAACACAGCACTTTCAACACAACCACACTGTAAGCTTCAAACACAACAGCACTTTAATAAACATAACAGCACTATAAACACAGCACCACTTTTGACACAACACAGGCAGCTTTGCGCACCTCTGAAGCCGACCCCTCCATTGAGCCCTCATTCTCTCCCTCCACCTCCTCATCCTCCTCACTGTAGGAGTACCCCTCTTCCTCCTCCTCCTCCTCCCCTTCTCCCTCGTCTCCCTCACCCCCTTCTTCTAATCCCCTTTCCCCCTCCTCCGATTGGCCCTCCATCTCTCCTGATTGGCTGCCATACTCATCGCACGTGCAGTCCTCTGCCTCCCTCGATCCAATCCCTGCTTCATCACCTTCCCAGCTTTCTGCCTCTCCCTCTCCATTGCTGTGCATCTCATTCCCTTCTTCCTCTTCGCTCTCATCTTCTCCGGGGTCGTCCTGCAGGAGTTGGATAAGATTGTACAGAATTCAGTCAGGGAAAACAGAGCCTGGTCAGGGAATTGTACAGGACATAGTCAGGGAAAACAGAGCCTAGTCAGGGAGAACAGAACCTAGTCAGGGAGAACAGAACCTGGTCAGAGAGAACAGAACCTGGTCAGGGAATTGTACAATACCTAGTCAGGGAAATCAGAGCCTGGCCAGGGAAATGTGCAGAACCTAGTCAGGGAGAACAGAACCTGGTCAGGGAATTTACAGGACCTAGTCAGGGAGAACAGAACCTGGTCACGGAATTGTGCAGAACCTAGTCAGGGAAAACAGAGCCTGATCAGGGAAGACAGAACCTAGTCAAAGAGAACATAACCTGGTCAGGGAATTGTACATAACCTAGTTAGGGAAAACAGAGCCTAGTCAGGGAGGACAGAACCTAGTCAGGGAAAACAGAGCCTGGTCAAGGAATCGTACAGGACATAGCCAGGGAAAATAGAGCCTGGTCAGAGAATTGTGCAGAACCTAGTTAGGGAAAACAGAGCCTAGTCCGGGAGAACAGAACCTAGTCAGGGAGAACAGAACCTGGTCAGGAGATTGTACAGAACATAGTCAGGGAAAACACAACCTAGTCAGGGAATTGTACAGAACCTAGTCAGGGAAATCAGAGCCTGGCCAGGGAAATGTGCAGAACCTAGTCAGGGAAAACAGAGCCTAGTCAGGGAGAACAGAACCTAGTCAGGGAGAACAGAACCTGGTCACGGAATTGTACAGAACCTAGTCAGGGAAAACAGAGCCTGGTCAGGGAGAAAAGAACCTAGTCAGGGAGAACATAACCTGGCCAGGGAATTGTACATAACCTAGTCAGGGAAAACAGAGCCTAGTCAGGGAAAACAGAACCTAGTGAGGGAATGTACATAATCTATCCAGGGGAGACAAGCACAAGGTTGGCGTACCCCTCACTCTTGGCCACTACGATATCGGCCAGCAGATTGATAAGCAAGAGTCTCTGCTTGGATGCCAATCTAATGCTCGTTTTGGGTGAATTGATCGGAATGCGTTGACAAAGAAGAGTCCAGGCTAGACATTGCTCTGTTTGAATGATCTGCAAGACAGAGACACAGACTAAGACAGACACAGACTAAGACAGACACAGAGACACATACAGGCACAGGCACAGGCGGGCACCGCCACACAGGCACAAATATACAAGACTGTGCTGAATGCTGCTCTTGGCATAGTATCTGCAGGGTTGGCCAGAACTGTATATATGCACCGTATATGACCGTATATTTGGTAATTTCCCTGCCACCAATACCGTATACACACCGTATATATAAGGTTCTGGCCAACCCTAAGAACCTGGCACTGTTAGCCAGATTGCGAAGGACGCCCTGGCATTGTCACACAGGCACAAACATGCAAGATTGTGCTGAATGCTGCTCTTGGCATAGTATCTGGCACTGTAAGCTAAATTGCGAAGGACGCTCTGGCATTGTCACACAGGCACAAACATACAAGATTGTGCTGAATGCTGCTCTTGGCATAGTGTCTGGCACTGATAGCCAAATTGCGAAGGACGCTCTGACGGTGAGCCCTCCAGACAATGGCCCTTAAGCTCAACCATCACAGCTCGCCACCAAACCTCACAGACCCATGGTGGGCAGGCTGACCCAATTTTCTGTCTGAATCTTACGCGGAACAGACGCCTTTTGGCCACGGAGCTAATCAGGGCCAAAGTTTGTTCAACAGATTTGGTACCCCCCCCCTCCCCCCCAGCACAAGTTTCTGAAGAAATTTGGGTATAGTGGATATTGGTGCTAACTTTTAGTTTTCACCTTGCCAGCAAGGTTGTTCAATTGATTTGATGCGCAGTAGTGATGAAACTGTACAAGATCCTCAAGTACACCTGCAGTCAAACTATGAACTCTTTCACCGACCCTCATACCCACACACCCACACCCACACCCAAATGCACCCACCACACGTACCTCTTCATCTCCCGGCTCTCGTATATTCCAGTACGGGTTCCTTGCCCTACTCTCGTCCTCATCTTCTTCTTCCTCCTCCTCCTCCTCCTCCTCCTCCTCGTTCTCCTCTGCCCCTCTTTCACCCCCACCCTCTCTACTTCCCCAACCCTGCACTGCTCCTCCTTGGGCGCCTCCTGCCCCTTGCACACCAAAGCCGTCTGGTCCAGTTGGAGTGCCGGCTGAGGACGAGCCTCTTGATGCCCAGCTCTTTCTCTGCAAATCCGCATCATCCACACCATCCAGGTGCAGCATCGCAATTTCCTGCTCCAGCAGCTCCTGCTGCCCCCCTGTAATGTGTGTGTGCGTGTGTTTGTGTGTGTATGTGTGTGTGCATTTGTGTGTGCGCACGTGTGTGCGTGCATGTCTTTGTGTTTGTGTGTCTATGTGTGTGTGTGCGCGTGTGTGCATGCATGTGTTTGCAAGTATGCATTGGTACGCATGTTTATGTGTGTGCGTGTGTAAGTATGTATGTGTGAGTGTGTGTGCATGTGTGTACTTGTACACAACACACGTGGCAGGACAAAGTTGTCTACGCAAAAAAAAATTATTACAAAACAAGTAGGCTGAAGCAGCCCCTGTCCGCAATCAAAAACTCGACACAGGGGCTCTACATACATCTGTTTCATAATTTCCTCTAGCTACAGTTCCTTATGTTTGGCCAGATGTGGTTTCAGACTTTTGCCAAGCTTCCGCTGAGATGCCCTTTGAGGCATATTTAGTGATGTAACCTTACCTTACCTTACCTTGACACAGGGGCCTTGATCAGGTGACGACACAAGTGTTGTTCAAAAGGGAGAACAAAGGGTGACACACACAGGGTGACTGACACAGGGGGTGAAGGGTGACTCACACAGGGGGTGAAGGGTGGCTCACAAAGGGGGTGAAGGGTGGCTCAGAAAGGGGTTCACACACCAAAAATGACTCACAAGGGTGACTCACACAGGGTGTCTCACAGAGAGGGTCATACACAAGGGTTTACATAAGGGTCTTCAAAAGGGTGAGGACACAAGGGTCTAAACAGTGTGATGACAAAAGGGCTTAACATAAGGGCACCGATACCTGTGTGTGCGAAAAACACAGAGACAACCAACACCTGATGCAAACTTAAGACCTCCCCACCACCACACGTAGAAGCCACACAATCTACTGGTGTCATGATGGTATCGTGAACGGTGTCATGAAACATAAAGAGACAACCCGCACCTGATGCAGACCGAAGCAGCCCCTGTCTTCCCCCCAGCACACACAACCAAACACACACACACACACGTACAAGCCACATAAAACTATTGGTATCATATTTGTGCCATGAAACATACAGAGACAACCTGCACCTGATGCAGACCGAAGCAGCCCCTGTCTTCCCCCCAGCACACACAACCACACACACACACACACACACACACACACACACACGTACAAGCCACATAAAACTATTGGTATCATATTTGTGTCATGAAGCATACAGAGACAACCCGTACCTGATGCAGACCGAAGCAGCCCCTGTACCCCCCCCCCACACACGTACAAGCCACATAAAACATTTGGTATCATATTTGTGTCATAAGCACACAGAGACAACCCGCACCTGATGCAGACCGAAGCAGCCCCTGTCCCCCACACGCATACGTGGAGGCCAAAGGTGGGGTGGGAGGGGCAAAAGGTATGCTGGTGCTGTTGCTGTGGCTATGAGGTGGGCGCTGGAGTGTGGGGGGTGGGAGGAGCAGCATGTGGGGCATGTTTGTGTGGTCCCCCCATTCTTTGTTATCGGGAAAGTTGCTGGGAAGGGCTGTGCTGGTGGCTGTGTTGGGGTGTGTGAATGGGGGGCTGATGTAGGAAAGGGAAGGCTGCTGCTGCTGCTGCTGCTGCTGTGATGGCTGCTGTTGCTGCTGCTGTTGCTGCTGTTGTTGTTGCCGCTGCTGCTGCTGCTGTGATGGCTGCTGTTGCTGCTGTTGCTGCTGTTGCTGCTGTTGCTGCTGTTGCTGCTGTTGCTGCTGTTGCTGCTGCTGTTGCTGCTGTTGTTGTTGCCGTTGCTGTAACAAACGCTGCTGTTGCTGCTGCTGCTGCTGCTGCTGCTGCTGCTGTGGATCTGGCTCTGGCTCAGGCTGTGACTGTGGCGTGGTTGATGATGTAAGTGCTGCGTTGCTACTACTACTGCTGTCAATGGTGTTTGCTGTGGTGGCAGCAGCAGCAGCAGCAGCAGCAGCAGCAGGAGAGGGGGAGCTGCGTTTGGTTGTGGATAAGGGTGCCGGCGGTGGCACTTTGCCTGTTGCTGCTGCAGGCGTACTGCGACGCAAGCTAGCTGAGGGGGGTCTGCTTCTTGTGGTGCTTGCCAGAGGCTTGCTGTGTGTGCTGCTGCTGCTGCTTGATGTAGGCCTTGTGCTGCTACTGCTGCTCAGCCGGAGCACACTGTTGGGGCTGGGGCTAGCCGCGCTGTTGCTTTTGGGCTGGGGTCCTTTGCGCAGAGACGCGGAGCTGGGGCGCCTGTGCTTGTGGGAGGCATGTGTCGAAGTGTGACCCAGGCTCTGGAGCAGCTCGGGCATACTACACACACACACACACAAACACACACACAAACACACACACACACACAAACACACACACACACACTTTAACATGGTGGCCGAACACATTTAAGATGACTGCCACATAGACAGTGTGTTGCACAGACACATATTCGGTAGGGGACAGGCGTTTGGGTTAACACGTGAACACACTTGTACACGTGGCCACACTGAGCGTTTTTGTGGAACACAACCAGTGCGGCACAGATAGCATTGGTGTAAGAGAGATCGTTCCAGACGAGCAGAGTCAAGGGTCACTGTGGCACATAAATCGAGGTCGAGATGATTTTGATCAAGGTCTGCGACACATAAAACGATCCGAGGAGAGTGAGATCTCGGGAGATCCGATACGAGTGTTGCATGCAGCATGCTTTGAAACAGAGCAAGGAGATAGATCGTCTCGGTAAAGAGATCCAAGAAGAGCGTTGCATGCTGCATGCTTTGAAATAGAGAAAGGAGATAGATCATCTCGGTAAAGAGATCCAAGAAGAGCGTTGCATGTTGCATGCATTGAAATAGAGAAAGGAGATAGATCATCTCGGTAAAGAGATCCAAGAAGAGCGTTGCATGTTGCATGCATTGAAATAGAGAAAGGAGATAGATCATCTCGGTAAAGAGATCCAAGAAGAGCGTTGCATGTTGCATGCTTTGAAATAGAGAAAGGAGATAGATCATCTCGGTAAAGAGATCCAAGAAGAGCGTTGCATGTTGCATGCATTGTAAAAGAGAGAGAGCAGGGCTACCAATCAGAGGCAAATGTTGGAAGCTGGCTGAGGTCGTACGGAGGACGCAGACCATGCCTGAAACCAAGGGCTGAGCTGGAATAATAAAAGTGTGTGTGTGTGTGTGTGTGTGTGACAATTCATGGTAAGACATTGCAACCTACTGGCAGGAATCAGCCTGGTAGAACCACCAGATCAGAGTCCCCCTGCATGTGCACAGATGTTTATCCTCGCTCCCTTTCTTTTCTACTTTGGTCATCAGAAAAGAGAACACATCATTATGTCACCCACGATTGCTCAGTTCGTTTTTCTAGGAGCAAGGGTTAGATAAAGAGCGTGAAAGTCCGCGAGCCCTCAAACTATTCGAATAATCATATTACCTGCTGACATTAAGGGAGTCCACGCTGCTGGGCCCACTTATTACAGTAGCAGCAGCAGCAGCAGCAGCATCGCCCCTTGCATGCTGCTCGGTTGGCTGCACACGCTGCGTTTGCACACGCCAATTTGCTTCCAGGCCAACCACAGGGGAGGGGGCAGGGGAAGAGGTGAGGGAAGCTGCACTACCTTTGTTTGGACTACGCTCCTCATTCACAAGCTCTGCAGACAGCTCTCCAGCGGTGGAGGTCACTCCTGATATGGACACCTGTGTTTGTGCGTAGTATGTATATGTGTGAATGTGTGTGTATGTGTGTGTGTGTGTGTGTGTGTGTGAGTGTAAGTGTGCATGTGCATGTGCATGTGCACACGCGCGTGTGTGTGTGTGTGTATGTGAGCGTCAACCTGAGTATATGTGAGTGTGCGCTTGCATGGAATGACGAGTGACATGTGCGGATGATGCATGCACTGTCTATACAGCGCACATGTGCTTGCATGTGTGTGTGCGCTTGCATAAAATGATGAGTGACAGGTGCGGATGATGCATGCACTGTCTATACAGCGCATATGTGCTTGCATGTGTGCGCTTGCATGAAATGATGAGTGACGTGTGCGGATGATGCATGCACCGTCTATACAGCGCACATGTGCTTGCATGTGTGCGCTTGCATGGCATGATGAGTGACGTGTGCAAATGATGCATGCACTGTCTATACAGCGCACATGTGCTTGCATGTGTGCGCTTGCGTGGAATGATGAGTGACGTGTGCAAATGATGCATGCACTGTCTATACAGCGCACATATGCTTGCATGTGTGCGCTTGCGTGAAATGATGAGTGACGTGTGCAAATGATGCATGCATAGAGTTAGCCAGAACCATATATATGCGGTGTATGTACGGTATTTTTGGCAGGAAAATCCCAAAAATACGGTCACATACGGTGTATACATATACGGTTCTGGCCAACCCTACAATAGACAGAGTAGGGTAATGGACGTGATGGGCGCAAGGTGCAAGCACATTGCCACTGGAGCAGGAGAGCGCGGTGGATACACACATGCGTGGCGATAGGCAGAGTAGGGTAATAAACATGATGGGCGCAAGGTGCAAGCAGATTGTCAACGGAGCAGGCGAATGCAGCCGCAACAAAAGTCGAGGTCAACCGGTGATCATAGGGTTGGCCAGAACCGTATATGTACACCGTATATGGCTGTATGTATGGCAGTGTCCCTGCTAAATTATCGTATGTACACCATATATGCGTATGTATGTATGGCTTTGGCCCTGGGTGGAGACAAAGGACGGGAGCAGCCAGGCATGAAAAAAGGGTGGAAGCAGTTAATCGCAGCAAGGGGCGATAGCAGCCAGGCATGGAAAAGGGTGGAAGCAGCCATTCACAGCAAGGGGCGGGAGCAGCCAGGCATGGAATAAAGGGCGGGAGCAGCCAGGTATGGAAACAAGGTGGAAGCAACCAATCACAGCAAAGGGAGATAGCAGCCGGAAAAGAGTGGATCAGTAGGACCTCACCCACCTGGACGTCCAAGGATTGCTGCCTAGATGCCGCCAGCTGCGTCTGCTGCATGTCTGGGTGATAATGCGTTGGCAGTGGCCTTGCTGCTGTTGCCCTGTGAGTGTGCCAGCACAGTGATAGTGTCAGCAGTGGGTGGTCCAGCACTGAGTGCGCCAGCACATTGAGCATGCCAGCAGTGAGTGTGCCAGCAGTGAGTGGATTAGCACAGTGAGCGTGCCAGCAGTGAGTGGATTAGCGCAGTGAGTGTGCCAGCACAGTGAGCGTGCCACAGTGAGTGTATTAGCGCAGTGAGTGTGCCAGCAGTAAGTGGATCAGCACAGTGAGTGTGCCAGCGGTGAGTGGATTAGCACAGTGAGTGTGCCAGCACAGTGATAGTGTCAGCAGTGAGTGTATTAGCGCAGTGAGTGCGCCAGCACAGTGAGCGTGCCAGCAGTGAGTGTATTAGCGCAGTGAGTGCGCCAGCACAGTGAGCATGCCAGCAGTGAGTGTACTAGCGCAGTGAGTGTGCCAGCAGTGAGTGCGCCAGTACAGTGAGTGCACCAGTGGCCTTGCTACTGTTTTCGTGTGAGTGTGCCAGCACAGTGATAGTGTCAGCAGTGGGTGGTCTAGCAATGAGTGCGCCGGCACAGTGAGCGTGCCAGCGGTGAGTGGATCAGCATAGTGAGCGTGCCAGCAGTGAGCTTGCCAGCAGTGAGTGTACTAGTGCAGTGAGTGTGCCAGCAGTGAGTGGATTAGCACAGTGAGCGTGCCAGCAGTGAGTGGATTAGCACAGTGAGTGTGCCAGCACAGTGATAGTGTCAGCAGTGAGTGTATTAGCGCAGTGAGTGCGCCAGCACGGTGAGTGTGCCAGCAGTGAGTGTACTAGCGCAGTGAGTGTGCCAGCAGTGAGTGTGCCAGCACAGTGAGTGTGCCAGCGGTGAGTGGATCAGCACAGTGAGTGCACCAGTGGCCTTGCTACTGTTGCCGTGTGAGTGTGCCAGCAAAGCGATAGTGTCAGCAGTGAGTGTATTAGCGCAGTGAGTGGATCAGCACAGTAAGCGTGCCACAGTGAGTATATCAGCAGTGAGTGTACTAGCGCAGTGAGTGTGCCAGCAGTGAGTGTGCCAGCGCAGTGAGTGCGCCAGCACAGTGAGTGTGCCAGCGGCGGGTGGGCCAGCACGGTGAGTGTACCAGCAATGAGTATGTCAGCGGTGGCCTTGTTGCTGCTGCACCATGAGTGTGCCTTAACAGTGAGTGCGCCAGCACAGTGAGCGTGCCAGCGGTGAGTGTGCCAGCACAGCAAGCGTGCCAGCAGTGATTGTGCCAGCACAGTGAGTGTACCAGCAGTGAGTGCGCCAGCACAGTGAGCGTGCCAGCGGTGAGTGTGCCAGCACAGTGAGTGTGCCAGCACAGTGAGTGTGCCAGCAGTGAGTGGATCGGCGCAGTGAGTGCGCCAGCACAGTGAGCGTGCCAGCAGTGAGTGTACTATCGCAGTGAGTGTGCCAGCAGTGAGTGGATCAGCACAGTGAGCGTGCCAGCAGTGAGTGCGCCAGTACAGTGAGTGCACCAGTGGCCTTGCTACTGGTACCGTGTGAGTGTGCCAGCACAGTGACAGTGTCAGCAGTGAGTGTACTAGCGCAGTGAGTGCGCCAGCACAGTGAGCGTGCCAGCAGTGAGTGGATCAGCACAGTAAGCGTGCCACAGTGAGTGTATCAGCAGAGAGTGTACTAGCGCAGTGAGTGTGCCAGCACACATAAAACACAGACTGGCACAGACACACACACGCACGCACACACACACACCAATGCAGAGGTACACAGTCATAGACAATGTGTGCACACAGGCCTGACCAATCCACACACACATAAACACAGACTGGCAAAGACACAACACACACACATTAACGCAAAGGGACAGTCATTGACAGTGTGTGCACTCAGTTCTGGCCAGCATTAACAATGAGCTATGAAGCCACACACAAACTGACACACACATACACACAAATGCATACAGACATACAGACACACACACACATGCACACGGACACACGGACACACACACCTAAGGGTGCTGCCTTGCAACACACACACAAGGGTGCTGCCTAACCAACACACACATGCACACTGACACACACATGCACACGGACACACACATGCACACGGACACACACACACCTAAGAGTGCTGCCTTGCAGGTGTGGTTTTGAAGGGGTCCGGGCCTCTGGAGTGCCCCCCCCGAACACAAAAGCCTTGCTCTCATTCATTGACGGCCGCCCTAACCCAGCACCTGCTGCTGCTGATCCTTCCTGCTGCTGTTGGCTAGGAAGGGTGCCCATCAAAGGTGTGGATGGGGGCTTGTCCATTTCGCCTGTATGTGTGTATGTGTGTGTATGCATGTGTGTGTGTGTGTGTGTGTGTGTGTGCAGGAGAGTCACAACTTTGCACTTACATCTGCGCACACCCGTGTATGCTTGCACACACACACAACGCACAGCGCACACGCGTACCCACCCACACCCACCCACACCCACACCCACACCCACACCCACACCCACACCCGCACCCGCACCCGCACCCGCACCCGCACCCGCACTCGCACCCACACCCACACCCACACCCACATACACACACAGATATACACACACAGATACACACACACATACACACACACAGATACAAACATCTACGGTGTACATACAGTATTTTTAGCAGGGAAATCACCATACATACGGTCATATAAGGTGTGTGTACACGGTTCTAGCCAACCCTAGACATCAGCAAAGCCCAACACCCCGCGCCCATGATATAAATTCGGCCTTGGAAATTCATACTTGCTCAAGGGCCTTGTACGTCTGCAGCATTCCCAGACAAAGGCGGCCATGCAATCTCACTCAACAAATGACATACCCAAAACACTCTATCCAAGAAACACGTATCTGGCTGGACTTTCTTCGTACGCCTGCAGCATCCCCAGACAAAGGCAACCATGCAATCTCACTCAACAAATGGCATACCCCAAACACTCTATCCATGACACGTATCTGGCTGGACTTTCTTCGTAAGCCTGCAGCATCCTCAGACGACGATGACTGTACAGTCACAATACATGGCTTATGACAAACATATGAGCAAAACGGCCTAAAATTATGAGCAAGCCCCAGACCCCGTACCCATGACTCGGATCTGGCCCTGGCTTGGCTTTCTGCTTGCTATAGGGCCTTGTACGCTTGCAACATCTCCAGACAGAGGCGACCGTGCTATTACGCGTGCAGCAGGAGCAGCGCCAGCGTTGAATTGGTCCTGTCGAGTTGCCTGGGCTTGTGCTGCAAGGAGGTTGGTAAACGGTACACAATATGTGTTGAGCTTACACTCACGTGCAGCAGGAGCAGCGACTATTGTTTTTAATGAATGTGTCGAGTTGCCTGGGCTTGTGCTGCAAGGAGGTTGGTAAACGGTACACAACATGGGTTAAATTTACACTCACGTGCAGCAGGAGTAGCGACTGTTATTATTTAAGAATGTGCCGAGCTGCCTGGGCTTGTGCTGCAAGGAGGTTGGTAAACGGTAAACAACATGGGTTGAATTTACACTCATATACAAAAGGAGCAGCAACAATTGTTTTGTAACGAACGTGTCGAGTTGCCTGGGCTTGTGCTGCAAGGAGGTTGGTAAACAGTACACAACATGGGTTGAATTCACACTCACGTGCAGCAGGATTAACGACTGTTATTTTTAGTGAATGTGTCGAGCTGCCTGGGCTTGTGCTGCAAGGAGGTTGGTAATCGGTACACAACATGGGTTGAATTCACACTCACGTGCAGCAGGAGCAGCGACTATTGTTTTTAATGAACGTGCCGAGTTGCCTGGGCTTGTGCTGCAAGGAGGTTGGTAAACGGTACACAACATGGGTTGAATTTACACTCACGTGCAGCAGGATTAGTAACTATTGTTTTTAAATGAACGTGCCGAGTTGCCTGGGCTTGTGCTGCAAGGAGGTTGGTAAACGATAAACAATATGGGTTGAACTTGCACTCACGTGCAGCAGGAGCAGCGACTGTTATTTTTAATGAATGTGCCGAGTTGCCTGGGCTTGTGCTGTGAGGAGGTTGGTAAACGGTAAACAACATGGTGCAGCAGGAGCAGCGACTGTTATTTTTAATGAGTGTGCCGAGTTGCCTGGGCTTGTGCTGTGAGGAGGTCAGTAAATGCTGTACAACGTGGGTTTGTGTGCACGTACGTATTACAAAAAGGTGTGAACTTTTAAAGTTTGGTACGGGAAGTCATTAGAAATCACCATTCACTGAAAACCATCAGGAGTTCATTGTAAATGTCTGTGGGACGTATTACACAAGGGAAAGTGTGGGAGAGGACGCAGGTTGGGTCGCAGAATTACGCGTGCAGCACATCATTGAGCTCGTACTGCCAGTTACATTTTGAGCTAGTACTGCCAGTTTGCGTTGAGCTAGTACTGCCAGTTACATTTTGCATTGAGCTAGTACTGCCAGTTACATTTTGAGCCAGCACTGCCAGTTACATTTAGAGCTAGTACTGCCAGTTTGCGTTGAGCTAGTACTGCCAGTTACATTTTGACGATATACTTTGGGTCGTCACGCAGCATAAGGTGGTTGTGCTCTCCAGCTTGTACATTACGTGTAGGGTTGGCCAGAACGTATATTTACACTGTATATGACCGTATATTTGGTGATTTTCCTGCCAAACATACCGTATATACACCGTATATATATGGTTCTGGCCAACCCTAATTACGTGTGATGCAGAAAACTGGTAGGGGGTGGCAAGCTAGACTTGAGGGAACGACCATGCACCATGCATCCTGCTAGATCACGCTCAACAATATGGTCAGTTGCTCCTCTATAGTAGTGCTGGACCGTCGAAGACGGTTGAACACTACACTGATGCTCGCCCCACAAAAATTGTTGGGTCAGCCTGAGTGCTGAGCGCTCCACCGCAAGTCAACACTGCTGATATATCCCTACCTATAACTGACCTGTGGCGCTACAACAAACACTCCTCACTGTCATAAGACCTGTGGCGCTACAACAAACACTCCTCACTTTTTTAAGACCTGTGGCGCTACAACAAACACTCCTCACTTTTTTAAGACCTGTGGCGCTACAACAAACACTCCTCACTTTTTTAAGACCTGTGGCGCTACAACAAACACTCTTCACTGTCATAAGACCTGTGGTGCTACAACAAACACTCCTCACTTTTTAGGACCTGTGGCGCTACAACAAACGCTCCTCGGTTCTTTACATACGCAGCCTATTAGTCACAATTTTTGACTGATGGCCTTATCTGTAACCTCTGTGACCTCTGTGATCTCTGTGATCTCTGTGATCTCTGTGACCTCTGTGATCTCTGTGACCTCTGTGACCTCTGTGACTGACCACACGGTCGACCACTATTGACTAGGGTAGGCCAGAACCGTGTGTGAACACCGTATATGAGAGTATATAAGGTAATGTCTCTGCTAAGAAAACCGTGTATACACCGTATATTATTCACGGTACATACATATGTATGTATGTTGTTGGCCTACCCTATTATTGAATCTTGACTCACGAGCAAGCACAGCTCTAGGGCGTGTGGGGCTGCTAACGCAACTGCGCGCACCCCAACCCAGACCTGCCGGCCGCAATTGACCATAATTTACCCCTACTAGCACTTTCCCAGCCATGACCGATTGCACAGCACTTCTGGGACCCTAGCCCGAAGAGCATTGACGTGTTGTAGTGCAAATGACGATAGATACAGGGTTGGCCAAAACCGTTATATACACCGCATTTTACCGTATATTTATAGGGTTGACCAGAACCGTACATATACACCGCATTTTACCGTATATTTAGTTAGTTCCCTGCCAGAAATACAGTATGTACACCGCATATATATGGTTCTGGCCAACCCTTGATGATTGCCTTAAGCATCGACTAAGCAAACAGGGGCTGTTGCGTAATAAAGAGTTCACAATACTGGGCGATTCTAAGGACGTGACTCTGAAAAACCTGGCCTGGCCGGACCATGCGACGACTAGCTTTAGGAGGAGGAAGTTATCTTTGGTTTCTGAGAATCAGCGCCAGCAGAGCCATTACCCTTGGTTTCTGAGAATCAGCGCCACCACAGCCTCAGGTGACAATCCGTAGCATTTTTTATTTTAGAACAGCACAGAGCTGTGAATGGTTATTTATGAACCATTGACAGACTATTTTATTATTAGTCCACAGTAGCTTTTCCTCTCTTTGGTGCCAAACAGAATTGGTCACAGGTTGGTCACAAGAAATGGTCCACTGTGGCGTTTTCCTCTCTTTGGTGCCAAAAAGAATTGGTCACAGATTAGTCACAGGTTAGTCACAAGAATTGGTGCACTGTGGCGTTTTCCTCTCTTTGGTGCCAAAAAGAATTGGTCACAGATTGGTCACAGGTTAGTCACAAGAATTGGTGCACTGTGTTTTCCTCTCTTTGGTGCCAAAAAGAATTTGGCGGTACTAGAGGGGAATGGTGAGGAAGATAGGGGGTGCGCGCTTGAAAAGCCATGCAGTCAGCACCAAACTGATGGTTTTACCATCACCATGCATGATTTGTCATCTCAATAATCTCAACAATCTCAACATTCGCACCTGCTGTGCCACCTTCAGTGCTCTTCGTCCTCTACATGCATGAATGAGGACAGAAGCAAGTTAGCAAAGTGGGAAGGAGGAAACGCAGGCATGCCGATCAAGAGCAGAAGTAGCAAACCCTGTGTGTATGGTCCTTTGATGCATTAATCACGAACAGAAGTGGACCAGCAAAGTGGGAAGGAGGACACGCAGGCGTGCTGATCAAGAGCAGGATTAGCAAGCCCTGTGTGTATGGTCCTTTGCATACATGCATGAATCACGAACAGAAGTGGACAAGCAAAGTGGGAAGCAGAGAAGGCAGGCGTGCTGATCAAGAGCAGGAGTAGCAAGCCCTGTGTGTATTGTCCTTTGCATGCATGCATGCATGAATTACGAACAGAAGTGGACAAGCAAAGTGGGAAGCAGAGAAGGCAGGCATGCTGATCAAGAGCAGGAGTAGCAAACCCTGTGTGTATTGTCCTTTGCATGCATGCATGAATCACGAACAGAAGTGGACCAGCAAAGTGGGAAGGAGGAAATGCAGGCGTGCCGATCAAGAGCAGGAGTAGCAAACCCTGTGTGTATGGTCCTTTGCATACATGAATCACGAACAGAAGTGGACCAGCAAAGTGGGAAGGAGAAACGCAGGCGTGCTGATCAAGAGCAGGAGTAGCAAGCCCTGTGTGTATGGTCCTCAGCAT
>Ga0307948_1001793_pt1 | contig 15311 bp, 10 predicted proteins | sample OrgLakmetagen280_FD_201824 | JGI IMG/M metagenome (GOLD analysis project Ga0307948, IMG submission 201824) | Saline water microbial communities from Organic Lake, Antarctica - #280 | ecosystem: Environmental > Aquatic > Non-marine Saline and Alkaline > Saline | place: Antarctica: Organic Lake...
CCTAGAGGGAGGCCTAGAGGGTGTCCACCTAGAGGTGTCCACCTTGAGGGTCCAAGAGAGAGGCTCCCTCTATCTGGAGGGTGTGTGCCATAAGCCTAAAACGGCAAACATTCCGCAGAACACATTGAGACAGATCCAGATAGTGCCACTTGCATCAAAGAAATTGGTGTGAAGGGCGATAGACACTCTGCATCTGTTGAGCTATTGGTGTAGATGCACCCGCACGCCTTATAAAACAAGAAACAAGACATTCATACAACTTCCAAACTTTTACCAGAGCTGTGCTATTGATGTACAGGCCATTGCCTCCTGCAGCCACTTAATGCTTTGGCAGCCTTTTGTATCAGAGAATAGCATGTGGATGGTACAAAGATCCGATTTTGTTTTCTGTAATATCATGCTATTATAAGTGTTATAAGAACATATGCTGTGGTTCAAAAAAAAATAGTTACAGCACTCACATCCTGAAGCCTAGAAAAAGAAATAGTACGCAGGCAGTGAAAACCACTCCCCACATAAATCAAGGAAAAGAAAACCAATTTGGTACTACCGAGTGCCGTAAAACTCCTTTACCAGCAGACCAAAAAGGACCTGTCAGAGAGGTAGGACCAACAGAGTATTAGAAAAGGAAAAAAGAAGTCACAGAGAGACTGTAGTACCAGGTGAAGCCTCTCAGACAGTCAAGAATAGGGCTGGGATCATGCTTTTTCCCAACTTGTCCTCAAATGCTTTGCCAGTACTTTTACTAACTCTCATCAGAAGTAAGCCTCAGGTCAAGCCTACAACCTTCCTTGCCCTCAGTAACCTTTACTATTTCTTTGGTAAGGGAACTTCACGGTACCCAGTACCTAAATGGCTCCTTTTCCTTGATTAATGGGGAGCGGTTTTTTGCGCAGCCTATATTTTCTATTCCATTGCTATTAAAAAGGTCAATTATTGAAACGAGGCCAAGGTAATAACCAAACACCAGATCTGGGATGGAACTGGTGTCAGCAAAGTTTTAGCCAAACAGGCTTGACAGACACACCACCAGCAATAAGCTAAGGGAAAGGGGCAAATAGCACCATCAAATGTTTCTTCTTTTATTCTTGAATTTGCTCATCTGAACGTGGAAAGAAAAGCTAGTCAACATAACAAGATTCAAGCGCTTATGCAACTCATGTCCCCTTGCCGACGTAAATAAGAGACGTTGCGAAGCCGCCCTAGCCACCCTTTCTAGTCATTTGAACGCTTTACTGCTGGCATTGCTGTGGCTGCCGCATGACCCCCCGGGCATGGACAGTAGGATTGCAGTAGAAAAACACACTGGCTACTGGACCCTCCACACCTAATTGGTGCCCCAGGTCTTTGAAATTGTCCACATCAGGTCGTGTCGCCTGGACCAATAGTGTGTCAGAAAAATTGAATTAAAACTTACAGGCACAAGCTGCAGCACGGCTTCTTAAGGAGCTTAAACTTATGTTGGGATGTTTAAAGAGCGAGTAATTCACAAGAAGACTATCTGAAACTGGCCCTACAACCGTAATTTTAGATAGTATTGTAAACCCCAGGGAAGGCCGTATAATCTGTACATTCCAATGATCTATTATTACATACGTTCATTTGCAAGAAGTGGCTTACCTGGAGGGTTGTGTGCTGGCAAAAAAGCAGAAACACAATCCTACAGGACAAGAAAGAGTAAAGTCTAAAGTCTAATGTAAGCCCACGTGCGAGGGTTGAAGTGCTCATACGCTTGAGAGTTGAAGTATGAGTTGACGCCTGATTTTGACTTTTGGCCCACTTGATGTGTTTGCCAGGTCGCATGCGTATCAATCACCTGTGTGTGCCCTGAGGCTCAAGGCTAGTGTAAGGTTGCACAGAGTCACCATGTTGGCTGCCTGACATGTTCACCACCAGCCAATGCAGCCTGCGGATTTGCTGGAACATGTTTCTGGCATCCTTGCGTCATCATAAAAGCCGGAAAGGCAAGATGCAGATTTTAGCACCATTGAGCCATACCCACCAATTAACTTGGTCATCCAAATCCACCATCATAAGTGTGTACAAGGCATCCGGATTCTGCCCCCCCGCGCCCCAAAGTATGTGTACGCTAGGGTAAGCTGCCACCTGCGGGTGCTCTCATTATTTATGCGTGATGCAAGCATTTGAAGCAATGGCTGGTCAACTAATGTCACGAGGACATTTCCAGCTATTTTATAGCGCATTTGGCGCAATCCCTGCATCTTTTTCCTTAATGATCTAATCTCTTTGTTTTACCTTCGCCGCAGGAAGGTGCATCCCATTTTCCACCTCAATGCGGCCATACCTACCGACAAGAAGAAAGGAAGGTGTTGAATCTGATACAAAAGCTGCCTCTGGCCTCACATACATTCAATAAATTCCACCCCTTTTAGCTCATAGCCGAAGCTTGTACCTTATGGGATCTGAAAGCACGGAGTTTAAAGCAAACTCTCGCACACTCACTTAATAGACAGGCTTAGAGGCTCCACCTCCACAGTATCGACCTCGGGTATTGAAGCACGCTTCGAAATTCGGTGAACTCTGCAGAAAAACAACTTGGTTCTGAAGCCATGGCCATGGCCATTCCAGCTTCTTGGTCTCTAAATAAATGAGTGTCTCACCCTGTGGTGTCCGTCTGGGCGCTATGGTGAGGCACTAAAAGGTCTGCTGCTCGGTCTGCCATCTTCAACAAAAGGAGAAAATTAAAAACAAATTCTTTACCGTACGTTAATTCTTTACTGTACGTCAATTCTCGCATTTTCTTTCGATATTTGTCAATTCAAAATGTATTTACCTAAATAAATTGTAGTTTATCCATTCGAACACTCCACTCTCTTCCCCCTCTTCCCCCTCTCTTTGGTTGCTGTTTTTGGCGCGCTGAAATTTAGGGAACACCATCAGATGGAGTCAGTCTTGCAGGATCTCTCACTCCCTTCCTCCTTTCCCTGCCGCCTCACAATTAGGTGCCCATATTCAATTTGTCCTCTCCACATGCTCACCTGCCAAAAATGGGCCATCAGCTTGTGCAACTTATTCCCATCATGTGTCAATGGTACTCCAACAGACGTCTTGCGTGATTTATGCAGGTTTCATGGAAGAGAGGTGGCGGCTGACGGTGCCGAGATAAGCCCAAGTCAGGTAGTGCCTTCAGGATGGGCCAGAAATCCTAGTGTAATACGCATACACCAATCAATCTCCTGAGGAAAGCAATGAGAATATTGCCCGGGAACCACGTCCACCCTTTGTTTTATTTGCATTTCGAATCAACACGCAGGCCTCCAAGCCTCCATCTGTCCTCATTCACACAGAGAAAAGCAAAGAAGACGAAGAGGGACGGTACTCCCTCGTCATGATTGATGCCGATGCACAGCCAAAATCACAGTGGTGGACAGTTTTCATGACCTTTTCAGAGACATTGGCGTTGTTAGCTGCTCATTCCTGGCTAGAACTTTGTTGACTGAAATAAAAATTAGTTGCACAAGCGTTACAAATCTATCTCATGATCTACACAAAATTGCCGCAGGTACATTTACGCCACTGTACCAGATCCCACCAGAGAATGGTAAGATGTCCGTAGTGGGCGCATGCTTTTCACTAGAATCAGCTGCCAGCGTTACAGCTTCTGAATACACATACAGAGTCCTGTGATAAGTATTATAAAGCAGTAACTACCTGCCACTACCTGTGGCTTGTTAGAAAAATGGTGTCTATGTATTTCAGCATTTCACAATCCCAAGCTTCTCTACAAAATATTTACCACTGCTTCCAGGCTCTGCTGGTGCCGTGTGAACATTGACCCACGTAAGCCAGAAGAATCGGGTAACACCCTTTGCACCTACATGGGCCCAAAACCTGTTATTGGCCCTCACAGGTAAATTTGCACCATTGGGTCATTGCCGCTTTTAAATCTCTTGAGATACTTATATTTTTGTTGTTGCTGCGAGCACGCAGGTCAGATCTGCATTTTCTCCCCCTAATAAAACCTTCATTGCAAATGATATAATCTAACTTACACCACATCCAAAGGCGATATGAAAACCTTACATACAACAGCTAATAAAAGAAATCTGTTGCGCTCCTCCACCATCAACAAAAATGTTAATGCCGACAGGAGAGCTTGAGATGTTAGCAGAACTGGGAAAGGCACATCTGTTACCAACATGTTTAGCATAGGGCTGAGTGTGTATGGAGGTCATACTTCTTACACCTCTCATAGTTTTAAATTCAGACACCAGTGATCATTGAATCTCCAACTCCCAGATATGTTTTTTTGCTCTGGAAGCAGGAGAGCGTGATGACTGAGGTAAGCAGTGCATGTTTCATGTTTTTTCCCTTTCTTCAGCACTTTGCCAAATGGATGTTATTTCCAAATGACTGCATGTGCAAAGCCGGAAGAGAAGTGCCTGTCACATCATCGTGCAAATTTCTCTCACGGCAAATTTGCTGAGGCATATCATCTTTCTCTTCCTGTGGCTGTTGCTTTCTTTGTAAGCGCTCCTGAAATTGGCCACCACCATGAATAGATAGTCGTCGATCCAATTGTTCAATTGTTGTGAGGTTGAGTGAAAGCTGTTAGTCATGATGGTTAAATTGTATCACCAATTCGAAGCCTCACTGCTATCAGCCAGGACCTGTTCCAGTTCATAAACTCAATTGATATCTGTAAGGATTTTTGAGATTTTTACTAGGAGACAACACATTCATCATGCAATATATGTGTTCCTTTGCAAGTGCTCAAGAACCAATGCATTTTTGGTGGAGAAGGCTCGGTGCCGAAGGCTCCTTATTTAATGAGTGGAGTGCTGTTTCACTGCCTGCCTATTGTTTCCTTTTAATATATTTAGCCTGACTGATAGGATGACTGATAGGATGGCATCTCACTAGCATAAGTTGTATAGTACCTAACAGGTGCTGCAACATCCTGGCAGGCTTGTTTTTATAAGTGTTTAGAGCCAAAAACACGAGGAGGAAAAAAGGAAGAATGCAGGAACAAACAAAATAAATGTAAAGAACAAACTACGCGGCAGTGAAAATTACCCACAATAGTTAAGGAAATTGAGAAAATGTTCCACTTTTGGCACTGGGTGCCGTAATACTCCTTCACCACAAAAGTAGGGATTAGGTGGTTGGGAGGCAAAGGCCTGCACACCACCAGGAGTATTGCTCAGATATTTATGAGGGTCGCGTTTGATGTTATAGTCTGTATAATTTTGTTGCGGATCTGATGACATCTGAGCTTAGTTTTCCGGCTGCGGAGTGGGTTTCTCATGGCTGCTGTTAATAGTGTCGCTCCTCGTAGGATAATGTGAGGCCTTTTAAGGTGTCCCAGGTTGGTGCACCTATGAACACATCCACCTGGCTAAATTTATGTCTGTGGAAGTAAATAAACCTTTTTGTAACATTGTTGCACGGCTGCCGACGTCTGCTTGAGCTAACAGGCTAGCACTCTGTGCACCTTGTTGGCTTGCTTTCAAGAATATCTGTCCAGCAACGTTATTTCTATTTTTGACCATTTTATTCTTGAGATGGCTGCAGCCTGACAACATGTGGCAGATGCCGTCCAACTTGTGGCAAAATTTGACGAATTGGTGGGCCTTTTAAATGGTTGCAATGAGCGACAGCATGTCAAAAAATCAAAGGTGCTTCTATCCCGTTTTATCAAATGTAGGAGAGGGAAATTACAGTTAACCAACACGTAACCTCTGAAATGATTATAAAACACCTTGCCAGAAGTTTGACTGAAGTAGCTAAAAACTTAAAAGTTCTTACAGGTTTGGCAGCGGGGCAATTGACACCCATACCTTTAGAAGTTGTTAAAGTCGAGGGCAAGGTGGTAGCAAGATAAAATTAGATAAGTATTCAGGTATCAAGCAAAAGGATAAATTTCCACAGAACAAGCCGAGCAAAGATGACCAGCTAATACAATTTGGATGCTCGCCTCAGAGGCTTAGAGCCTAAGATCTCGACTACTTCTGTATGCTGCAGGTACTCAGCAGCATTTCACAGACAAGTTCCTGAGGATATGACAAAAAGAGCAAAAATGTTTTGGTGGTGGGTAGGTCACCACAAAGGGAGGAATGGGGGCCGAGGTGCTTGTTTTCGTGCTCATGGACAGTTCTGGCCAAGCCGTTCACTAAGGACTCATAGTCCTAGTGTTGTGGCTGCTTGACGTGTGTTACTGGTGAATGACTTTCGTTTCTTAATCATGCAAGTGGTTAATGTGATTGGGGCGACTGGATGACTGACAAGATCCGAGGCTTTGATGTCCTTTTGCGAGAGTGACCTGTCGATGAGTCTGGATATCCCCAATCGCAACTACGGGAATCTATTACAATATCAATGCTCAATGAAATATCGGTTCTATTTTGCTTGCATCGTGAGATGCATTGGGCTCTGTCATTATTACCAAGGAGAACGCACCAACAACTCAGAGAAACCGGAGATTTGAGAGAAAACTAAGGACGAAAATAGGTGAGGGAGGGGGGGAAGTATGCTAAAGAGAGAGTTGAGTTCTCCAAGGAATAAAAAGAATGGAGAAGGGAAGCAGAAACCGGGGAAAACCAGGAAGTGAGGACATCTCACTTTATGCTACCCTTCAAGAACCTGAGTTCAGGTGTTTCACACTGAACTCATCAGTTCTATTTTGCTTCCATCGTGAGATGCATAGGGCTCTGTCATTATTACCAAGGCAGATTGCAGTCGTGGTTTAGTAGTACATGGCCCTGGTTGGAAGCAATTTATTGGCAACAGGCCTCTCAATGTATGCGTGCCTGGCCTGGCTTGATCTCCAGGCTCTATGAGCCTGGAAAATATGATCAGGAACACCCTCCTTGGCAACGAGGGTAGCAGCCTCGTTCGGCCCCAGAGCGAAAAGAGTGCAGGCCGTATCTGTCAGTAAAATCTGCGAGGGACATGTGAGCAGAATCAGCCAAAGCTTGCAGAACGCGAGCTCGAGCAAAGAAGTAAGACCAGGGCTGATTTGATGGGCAAAACTTTTCAAAAGAACCCTTGTTGAAGGAGCGAAAAACGGGAACGTGCTTGCCCAGGGATCCTGCCTTCACCAACAAGGATTTTAAGAGAGAGACTGGGCAGGAAAGGGACTTGCCCCGAGCAATACATACTACTGAGCCTGAGCGAAATTGGTTGTTCTTCCTTTTGGCCAAGAATATTTCCATGTGAGAAGAGTAGAACCTGACTTCATCTGCAAAAATCTGGCAAGTGCAGTCATATCTCAGAAAACCAGAGAAGCAAACCATAATAAACATTGCAATTGGAGGTTGAGTAGGGTGGACTGGCTTGGCTGAAGCAGGAAAGAGACAGTTATTATACGAAGGTCAAGGGACAAGGAGCTTTTCTGAATTGGCCTCCAGAGGAAAGTGTGCACTGGAACAAACCGCTTGAACAAAGGAGTGGCTGGTCACATTATCTAAACCAGCCATATTATGCGTGGTAAAGATGGCTGCGCTAGCTGCTTTGATAGTAGAGTAGGTCAAACCTTGGCTGAGAGCAAAACGCAGAGAATTCGACAGAAACACAGCAACGTGCATTGGATCAGCTGGCAAGAACTAAAGCTTGTTTTGTTGGCACCAACTTCGGAAACGGAACCAGTGAGCGTTATATCTGAGCAACATTTTCTGACAACGTGACTGAGAAATGCAGCTCAAAGTGTATGTGTATTCAGCTTTCAAGGTAGGTGTAGGGCATTTACCCAACAAAAACTTTGAAATATCGGACTCAAGGGTGCACCTGCGCCCTGCAAGCATAGGAGGGGATTGGGATTGGTCGAGGAAGGAATTTAGTGGAGAAGCACAAGACGGCCAGAAAGGTCCAGCGTGTGAATGCACGCGGGGCTGAGGCTGTGCTGGGGCCTGAAGTCAGCAGATTCTCTAAGCGTGGTAGCACGGGAAAACCGTGTACAAAATACAAAAGGATAAAAGTGCTGTCCTTAAGACAGTAGAGGCCACCAAGGGCTAGATGGGAAGAGAGGTAGGAGAAGGATAGAGGCTGCACTGAATTGCCGGATAATGGATGTGACCGATGGAAATAAGTTGCAAGGTGGGAAGCACCAGTTAAAATGTTCTGACCAGTCTCTTTGAGCAAGCGCATTGATACCGACTGAACCTGGGCACCGCAACATAGAGTTGAACTTGTCAAGTAGATGATTGGAGTGGCTTGCAAAACGGTCAATGGTAGGTAGGCCCCACTGTGCAACGATTTTTTGGAATACCTCAGCATTCAGAGTCCAGTCACAAGGGTCTTAAGGTGAGTAAGGCCATCGGCAATCTTGTTCTGATCACGTGCGTGGGACCCATGTGGGAAGCAGGGAAATGTCATGCTCCATTGTGAGTGAGATAATTCTGAGTACAACGTCATTCAAGCGCAAGTCTGTACTGCCCTGGCCCATAACTCTGACCACGTTGGAGTTGTCAGTGAAGATCTGAACGGACTTGTGCCTAATGATGTCCAAAAAGTATTCAAGACTGTGAAGAAGTCCCCACATTTATCTCAGTGTGCTACTGGATGTGCCATGCCACAACTCGGGGGGGAAGAAACCTTGTGCCTGCAATTTTTGATTCTCCATTGTGGCACCCCAACTTGCGGCTCCAGCAGAACACCATATGGAAATGTCAGAGGTAAAGGGGGAAGGCCAACTTTTTTCGCGAAAATGCGTACGAGACAAGTGGGATTTATAGGTGAGTTTGTCTCGCGAGCCGTCAGAGATGGCAACGTAGAATGCAAGCTGTACTGCTGCAGGTAAGAGTGGCATTGCCTTGATTTGATGAGAACAATAGGGCCAATTGCCAGAATCATGCTGCTAAGGTGGCCAGCAATTCGCGAAAGCAGGTGCACTAGCACCTTCTGTCTTGACAATGCTACTGTGATCAGCTGTTGCAAAATCTCCCATCTCTCTAGCGGCACTTCAAAGGAACCAGAATCCAAGTCAATGACAAAACCGATGTGGGTCAGGAGGCGTAAAATCGTGCAGATGAGACTTGGACTCATTGATTGCCAGGCCAGCTGATTTGAAAGTGTCTAAAACCAACTGCCTGTGTGTTATAGACTGGGAATCAGAGACCAGGGAAAGGAAGCCATCCAAGCAGTTTATAAGCCGGACCCCCCGAAAGCGCAGGTATAAAGAGATGGTTCTCATAATTTTTGTGAAGCACCGGGGGTAGAAGCAAGACTGAAATGAAGGACTCCATCAACCTTGTGTTCTTGACTCTCTGCTTGCGTTGGTTTTGGCCGTCAGAGGCTTCTTACTACAGCCACATCCAGTACACAAGGAAGCGACGCCGGATTGAATAACTTCCGACAATTTCATCCTATACTCTGTATGACACTACTTTAACAGTATGAATGGCCATTCGAGTCCACACCCGACGTATTACAGTCTTTCGAAATTTGCATATTCTACTTTTCGTTTCTAATATAAACGAATATTTAAATTATTTGCAAACTCTGTTGGAGCAAAGAAAAATGAGCAAGTAAGCTTAGTAACAACGATCTCGTTCAATCCCAGCACAGCCCATTTGTGCACCCAAGCACCTCCAGTTACACACATGATGTACACACGTACATTCAAACACATGTGGACACAGAGAGCACATCATCGTGGGTCCAAGCACGTCCAAATCAGCACTTGCCGATGTCGTTACAGACCTGCCGGGGAAAGAGGAAACCACGTTCACCGTCAAGTACGTGTGTACATAAGTGAATAAGCTTGCGTCTGTATGACCTGGCTTCAATTGACGCCATTTTAGAGCTGCCAGGTCATTTAGCATTAACAAATCCATCCAAGTGTAGTAAGGTGACCCCTATGCAATGTTGCGTTAATATCAGGACTGGCCGACCCTCACTGTCATTTGCTGGGAGAATGATCTCTGCTCTGTAGCACTGTCCATTTTTAAATGTCCTTCTTCATGGAGATGCCTGCTAGTGCTTACGACACCAACAACACAAATTGTCCTTTTTTTGGGTATTTGGCCAGCACACACCACAAGCTGCATTATTACACAGGTTCAAGGGCATTGAAGTTACTGACGGCATGCAGATTCCGCCATCGGTAAGTTTCACACAGGCAGACAAACCTTGTCAGAAATGACAGTATTCAATTTACTCTCTATGATTGTCCTTGAAAAGTAGAACAAGCCTGTATTGCCTTTGACTTCAGCGCTTGCAGCATGTGGCAGAGATCAGCAAAAAACAGGGCACAGAAAGAAAAGAAGTAGGGATGAATTCTCTAGCTTTTGCACACTCTTTAGCCATCACATTTGTAGCTTCGAGCGGTTAAGTTCAACCCAACATCGTTTTGTGTTCAAAAATTCAATGCCTCAACCAATCTTTGACTTGCGTATTTTGCCTCACGTTTGCCCTTCTCAGCAAGCAGCTGATGAGCCCTCATACCAGATCATTCTCCCTAAGACGCATGCTTACAAAGAGCGAGAGTTTGGCCAAATGTTTACACTGTGAGTGATAACATCTGTCTAGCCTTTTCTAAAAGAAATCCTCATCTGAGAATTCTACGTTTGAGTAGCAACCAAAGAACAAAATACAGCAAGTACTCCCCACATTATTTAAGGTAAAAAAGCCATTGTCAAATTGGACAGGCAGTGTTGGAAATAAAGGGTGGTAATCTGGTTGGCACCAAATGATAGGGCAGCATTGTTAATTCATCTGCGCTGAAATCTTCTTTCCTTCTGGCCAATATCGCAAAAGCAAAAACAAAGAAATTAAACGTAGCACATAAAGATATAAGATTGACACATCCAACAAGCATCTGGTATGAAAAGGATAGGCAGCAGACTAAGCAACAAGCAACCCCCAAAAAAACAGTGGCTTGTGTGTATGTTCACGCTGCTGCTCACATTCAAAGGTTTGGAGTGTAATTTAAAGTCCCTGTCCTGATTTTATGCTGGTTTCACAATTTTGGAGGCCAGCTTTTTTGAAGCCTTGGCTTGCAGACTTTTCTCTGCTAGTAGGTACTTGATAATGCTCAGTGCTGATACGTTTAAGGGGGGATGCCAAATCTGTATAACTCAGAACTGTGCAACTGAGAGGCAAGGAATGCTTGTAGAGGTCAGGAGCATCAGCAACATTAGTTACATGCCGCTCCTATTGGTGACATTGGGCTCACGCAGAACACCACTGTTTCAACAGGCACACGGCGGCCAGCTGTAAGGGACAAGCGCAGAGATAATTGAGACAACCTTGAAAAGGCTAGCTTCAGTGGCCCCAACATTTCTTCGCATCTCAAAGATCCCTGCTAAATCACACATATTTCCAGGATCTGCGTTGATTTGGACCCACCTACCCCAGAAAGTCCCTCTGCAAGGGAGTGGTAGGTGTCGTTCTTCCGTGTTGCTTTGTCTTTCCCACATGCATGATGTTGTATTTTATATACTGGCGCATATGCGTATATGTCAAGGGTTCACAGGGCACAAAAGCACTATATACGTAGCATCACGCTCACGTAGAACCGCACTACTTCAATAAGCACATGGCGCACTGTGCATATTGCATTACTGTGTGCCACTGCCGATTCACCATCCATGTATTTGCAGGGTGCACTGGTGCCGGGCAAACGTGTTTGCAGACAAGGTGAGCAGTTCCCTTGCACGGGGTAGGACACGCTTACATTACATCTTCACGCAATCCACAAATGGGAGGATTGAGCGTTTAGCAAGCTTGAACTATGTTGCTTGCTTACAGGCTGTGCCCGGCATCACTCCTGCATCGTGGCAAGGCCCTTCTCCTCCCTCTGGAAACCACAGGTCTTGCTTTTTGAATCCTGTTTAATGTGTCACGCGTTCTGTGCTCTGAAGAGGCAGCTTGTTTGATACAGTCTGATGAAGCCTGATACAGTCTTTATGTGTTTGTGACAGCATTGACCTTACCGCCATTTTTAAACCAGAACCCCTGATAATTAATTCGTGCTGTGCTTTTATTAATGAGGTGTTGTTGGTGCCTGCGTGTGCTTGTGCGCAGATACGTCTTTCTGCTGTACAATCAAAAGGACCCCATTGCTTTGGTACGTTTGACGACGGGATGATACGGGACTACCTGTTTACTTGTATTGTTTCTGAGAGTACAACGAATGAGAGCACAATGAATTTTCCACAATGAATTTCCCACACCTGCTGCAGAGGGACTTTGAGCTGGACACCAGGCGTGCAAAGTTTGACCATAAGCAGTTTGCTCAGGAGCATGGACTTGAGGGGCCCATCGCCTCTCTGTTTTTCTGGAGCCAGCCTGCTCCCAGGAGCACTCAGGAGCCAGCAAGCAGCACCTGATCACCCAATTAGTAATAGAAAGGGCCATTAAGAGCACCCAAACTATTGAGCCAGTGACTGTATTTTAACTAGAAACCCTTGTATTTGTAGCAACAATGACGTCTGTTCCAAGTGCAACTATTGCAAACGGAGTGCGCCTTGTAGCTTGAAAGACTGCGTGAATGGGTAACATCAGTTGGAAGCCCTGCACATAAATCATTGTGGGCAAACATGCCTTGTAATACTCAGTGACTAAACAAACACTCAGATTTTGCTAAGTTTAAAAGTTAGAACCATGGGAAAAGGGTACGCCAGCAGAATCAAACTGCCAGAGCTTTAGATAAGTTTGTAGTGCACTTTAAAGATGCCATCAGAATTAGAATCGGAACAGTAGTATCATACCTGTCTATGATAGCGACAAAAAGCTGCAGACCGAAGGAGGTGCTGACTGCTCATCTTCTTTATTGCTTTCTTTGAGCCAGCAGGCGTTCACGCAATGCGTGTTCAGCCGAAGAAAGTAGCATGCACAAATAAAGAGGGAATAAAGATGAGGTCGTTGGTCATGTTCCGCCATTATGACGGAGAAGACCCCGTTATTTTCTTCAGCCATCATGATGATGTAAGAACATTGTCGACCTAGGTTTGTGATTCGTCCTACTCGATATTTTGAATTAAACATTGGACATTCTGACTAGGATCTCTCAGGCGAACCTATATCTCGAACCAGATCCTAAAAAATGGAGCCAGCAGCAGCCCCCACGCACTCTGCAGAAGCCCTGGCTGATGTTCTACCTGCAGGAACACCCTCTCCTTCTGTGAAGATGAGGATCAGGTATTACACAATAGCAATTGCTGGACCAAGGAGGTGCGTGAATGAAACTGTGACACTCATTCTGCAGCTGCTTTAACCGCCAATCAAACACAGGTTCACCCAAAGATCAGGGGAGCAGGACGTTGAAGTCGTGGACGGCATGGTGCTCAAACCAGAGCAAACCTCATGCGAGCCTACAGTTCTTATCGAATTACCTGCAGGTTCTGATTTGCTTTTGCACATCTCATTAGGTCATTGTCTCAATTGTTTTGTACATACTCCATAAGGGTACGGTTGCTTAGTTGGCAACAACTCCACCAAGCAAAACAGGGACGAATTAACGTGAGAAGAGAGGCGAGAGGAGAGGAAAGTTTTTACGCGAGTACAGCTGGCGCCCACATGTTGCTTTACCATCATTATCATTCTTGCGAACAGCAAGCAGGAAAACAGAATGGGGGCCGCCACAGCAAGGGTGGGAGCAACGCAGCAGAAACTCTACCGCTGCAGGCAGGGACTAGGGGAAAACAACAAACTGAAAGCTGTACACACGCATTGCAATTCTTTGATTTCAGCAGGTTCATACGCGAGTAAATTATATTGGTGCATGCTGTGGTTAACTAGCTGCCTCTCATCCCGGTTGTTTATCCTCCTGCGTGCAGTGGGACCACACGGAGGGTTTGGCCGCTTATTTTTGCTGCTGCTCGTAGATCCAGATACATCTGGGCTCGGAAATTGGTGAGGATGCACGTACATGAATTCAATCCAGAATAGCATAATTGACCACTGCAGCCAAATTGAATTGATCGCATATGGTCCCTTTCTTTGTTCAGGCTGCACTGGTGCAAGGCGAACATATTCGCCAATGAGCCAGAGGCTAGCCAAGTGGTTTGCTCATATGTTGCCCCAAAAGGCACGCACAGGTGATGTTCATGCTGCGTTTCCTTGCTTGGCAAGCATGCACCAATATGAGGTAATATTTTGCCTGGCCTGAGTATGGCCAGCCCTCTCAAGGACACTTTAGTTATATTCCGGCTCAGCTCCACCGAATGTAGGAAAGGAAATTACACATGGCAAACCATCCGAACAGAACAACACTGCCCAACAATCTGAGCAGAGAAAGCTGCCTGAAAAAACTGAAACACTGAACTGGCTAACAAGAAAGTTAGCAGGCTGGGTTGTTGACACCCATACCTGCCAACAAAGCCAGCAAGAAGTGAAAGTCGAGAGGAAGAGGGAAGAACTGAACCTAAACGCTGCCTAAAGACCAGGTGTAAAAAGGATGGTTCCTACAGCGCAAGCTGTGGCAAGACAGTTCCAACTGACATTTAATTGCACTCGCCTCCAAGAACGTGAGTACTTCTGCAGCAGGCTGCAGAGTACTCTGTAGTTTTGTGGATGAGATGTAATGGTAGCTTTTAATCAGTACGATGTTGCACACAAGATAATAACTTCAGAAGCTGTTAAATAAAAACAGTGGTTACCAGTGCTTGGCTGCTGCAAGAAAAGGAAAGAAATTTGAGGTTACGCAGGCAGTGAGGTCCATTCTAAACATGATTCAAGGAAAAGGGACTTTTATTGTTGTTAGTACCGTCAAGCTCCTTCAGCCAGGAAAAGGCACTGCATTCCTTAATAGCTTTCATTGTATGCATTAGGCGGAATCAAAGCGTTTCCAGTGGGTAGTACAAATAGTTATCCTTTATGTCTGTGTAACGTAAGTCAAAAGTTGTTTAGTCGATCTAGTTACACCCTGCAATCACAGGTGTGCAGCAATTTTATATGAGCAGCCCAAAGCCATCGATTTTGTAAGTGTATCTGTCATTTTTATCTGTCCTGTTCTGCATGTGATGCAAACACAGCCCCACCTAGGCATCTTCATTGTCAATCAGAAACTTGTACTTCGCCTGCATAAAAAATGTGTTTCGCCCAGGGAAAACGGTGTAATCTGTTTCTTGCAGGCAGATGCAGAGCTGAGCAATAAGCGCACAAATTTTAGCCTGACTGAGTTTGCAAAGAAGCACAACCTTGCAACACCGGTGGGCTACACCTTCTGGCGCAGCTCTGGACAGGGGCATGCAGGTTGGGAATAAAGCAGCTGCTGTAGGTCGTCAGACATTTCTGTGCGCGTCTGCAGTGCGGCTGATGCGGCTGAAGGCAGCCGCATTAAGAAACGGCTGAAATGGCGGCTGAAACTTCCTTAAGTAGCTGCGGCGAGAAAAAGGCGCGGCTGAAAA
>Ga0307948_1001794_pt1 | contig 15309 bp, 10 predicted proteins | sample OrgLakmetagen280_FD_201824 | JGI IMG/M metagenome (GOLD analysis project Ga0307948, IMG submission 201824) | Saline water microbial communities from Organic Lake, Antarctica - #280 | ecosystem: Environmental > Aquatic > Non-marine Saline and Alkaline > Saline | place: Antarctica: Organic Lake...
GTGGCAGTGGCGTGCCACTGGTCATAGGTAGTGGCTTGGGCGAGTTGCTGTTCTAGTTCCCTGCGATGTTTCTTTGTGTCTGTCATGAATACAGGATACATCAGACGAGCGGAATACTCAGATCAAGTCGTTTCAACGCCCGGCAGTGGCCCGATGTCGTAATTTACAATCTACGCGCCAGCAATCTCGAGTATTCGAGCCTCAAGCACTCCTTTAGATCTGCACGTGGTCGTGGTCGTGGTCGTAGTCTTAGCCGTCATCATTGTGCGCGACTCTTTCAGTTCGCTATTGATGGTTACGACGACGGCATTTTCTTCTCGATTGACAAATATATTTAAGATGCCACGTCGCTCAGTAACATTCATCGACGCATCCTTTCCACAATCGGCGATAGCGTCTTCAAATGCCGTTAACTCTGCGTTTACTTGTCAATACTTGAGCGTGCCATTCAAAGTAATCACGGCTCCATTGCCGGCTGCCTGCAACTTTACATTCGAGAAAGTAACCGTCCGGCTAGTGTGATCCAATGCTGCACCGCCGCAATCTCCATACAAACCTACAAACCCGGACTCGCACGTGTAGGTCGGAGACCCGCCAAAGGTGATCCCTGCCCCAGAGATCCCCTGATAATTATCAGCAATTGAAGTACTAAGGGACAATTGGGCGGGAGGCCCTCCAATCCAAACTGTTTGAAGAAAACCTTCAGCAGCCCCAGCACTACTGCCCGTGCCACGAACTGGAACATAGATACTTGGCACTCCCTGACCACCACCAGTAATTGAGAGTGAGCCGTAAACATTGTCCGATGGCTCTCCAGTGTCATCGCCAGGATTACCGTCACTTACGCCACCACTATTGATTTTCGTTTTAGTCCCGCTCCATGTGCCTGTATCTGCCCCAAACCCACTCCATGTGCCTGATCCAGAGCCAGTCGGGTTAAATGTTCCTGAAAAAACAGTGCCGTCACTTACTCCACCACTTGTTGCAAAGTCTGTCGAACCACTTCCATCAAAATTCACCGATCCTGAAAAACTAACGGTCCCAGTAGCCGAGGATGTGGCTGTTCCTACCAATAAACCCGAGGTATTTATGGCTCCTTCCCAAGTTCCAGAATTATCGCCAGAAAAAGTACCACTATACCTGCCAACCAAAAGGTCTTTAATAGAATTTTCTATATGAGCCCGGGCAGCAGATACTGACACTAGTGAGCGGGCGCCCGCGTCCCTTGCAGAAGTAAGAGTTGCTACTAGTACTTGAACGTCACCAGAATCCGTAAAGTCAGTGGTCGATTGAGCAAAATCAACTGACTCCCCCAACGCCAGATTTGAGACTCCTTTGGTTATCTCAATACCGTTGGAAGGGTCATCGTCGTTATCAAGGGTCATTCAAAAACGAATGATATTTGTGACAGTGGGATCAGTAAAGTCCTGTGCACCTGGAACAAGATCAAGAGGGATAAGGACAGAGTCGCCAGTTGCTCCACCACCTACTAAAATATCGCCAACATAGAATTGTACTCGAGCTCCGCTTTTGTATTGGAATGTTCCAGCAGTATCAGTGGTTCCCGCCATGTCTCCAGATTTCCACCGCAATCCTTCTACGGGGCTATCGATGAAAACACCTGTCAAGGTTTCATCGTTACCGCTGCCGCCTCCGCCTCCGCCACCACCACCACAAGCGGTAAGTAGCGTTGCAACTAATAGAATGAAGGAATAATTGAAATATTTATTTTTCATTTTTCTTCCTTGCTTTGAAAATTAAATTGAGTGTGTCGGCAATCCGGAACAAGTCCTTACCAAAATGGCGTGGGATGCTTTGAGGCAGGTTGAACGGCCCGTAGTCAATTCATTCCAAACATGTCCTTATTTTTGGCTATATTCTTCACATTTTTAATGAGCAATTATTATGCCCCCGTTTAAAAACCGAATTATTGCAGAAAGTTAGAAAAACAGACGAACTGGTGATGATAGTTAAGTGTAAAAAATTCTGACGTTTATTTTGTGCTTATTGGACGTGCCGGAAATTGGCCGGTGATGACTGGGCGGGCGTGAGCGTCGGAAATCGGGAGCTTGCCACACATGCCGACATGTAATCGCTTGATCTTTAATATTTGCTCATAAAATTGAACTGTATGAGGATACGGCTCGGTGGAGGGAAACCGCATGGCCAGCTATCTACATTTCGTCTACATGAGAAAATCGAAGGAAATAAAAGCAGGACAGTAAATTCATAACTTGTTGATTTTAATGGTGCCGGGAGCGGGACTTGAACCCGCACGACCTAACGGTCACAAGATTTTAAGTTTGTGGGGCTTATAAACTATTTTTGGTCAATAATTGAACATTTATTCGCTAAGTTATTGAATATAAAAATTTAAATATCATTTTTATAGGGTTATTGTAAATCTCTTTTGGTTATAATGGGTGTTATCCACTAGCTTTTAAATGAATTAAAACCAATTATACTAAAAATTGTTGTGTCATATGCGTGTCACAGATAGCACCCAACCCTCTCCTCAAGCTTGACAGATTACAAAAATTGACAATGAAAAATTGACGGTTTTCTGTGTCATCGCTATATTCTGCCGAGTCTATCAAACGAGGAGAAGCCGATGGAGTCGTTTGAATTTAGCCAAATAAAGATCAACAAAATAAAAAAGGCTTTGGAAGCATATCAAAAAGCCAGAGCAGCAGGTGAGATGAAATTCTTCCCACCGACCGAGGGCGAAAATGTCATTTACTATAAAGACGAGCGAAACAATGGCGCGAAGATGATGCTGAAAATCAGCAAGACTGGCGTCGCTGATTATATTATGCGAGAGCGAACGAAACCGAATGGAAGCCCGAAGCGGTTCCGTATTGCTGATATCTCCCAGCCCCTTACCGCTGTTACATCCAGAGCCAAGGAAATGCAGCAGAACATCATGAACCGGCGCGACCCATATTATTCGGCTGACGCACCAAAGCCCGAGGAGCAGGACTTTTCCCCATCATTCAATACGCTGCACGACGAAAGGCAAAAGCATCACAAAATGGAGAACTCAACACGTCATGAGTATCGCAGTATTTTCAACCGACACTTGACGCCTTGGCACGACCTCAAAATATCCAGGCTTATGAAAGATGAAATCCTGCGACTTCACAAGCAGATAACTGACTTAAGCGGGCCTAGAGTAGCGGATCAGTCAATCGCTTATGCTCGGACGCTAATCAACAGCGCAATCCGAAACCCTGCCCCAAATTACACAAAGCCAATCAGCAACATGGTAGCCGAGACAATGACATACCACGGCGCATGGAATACAGAGGGCGGGCAGGCTGAGCGAACCTCCGAACCATTCCCAGACGATGCTTGGGCGGACTTGTGGCTGGTTATTAACGATTTAAAAAATCGGGTCCCAAAACGGAAAAACAAAAAACGTCCCACCCTGGCAGTAACCTCGCACTACTATTTCAAGATGCTCCTATTGACCGGATTGAGGGGCGGCCAAGTCTCAACGATTGAATGGCGGCAAATTGATTTGGATAGGGGGACCATCTCCTGGATCGAAAAGGGCGACACGCAAAAAACAAAAACCGGCGAGAAGGTTTTCTATCTTCCTGTATGTCATTACATCCTGGGGATGCTGAAAGAAATGCGGGCGCGAGAAATTGACCTTAATGGGGAGTGTGAGGGCTACCTGTTCAAATCAGCAGGAAACGGTAAGAAGCCCCACGTCGACCTAAACATGCGCACGCAATGGAAAATGATCAAGGACCAGGTCCCGGCCATCGCAGAACGCAAGCCTCACGACTTTCGAGCGACCTTTGTCAGCATCGGCCAAAACATCGGAGTCAATGAAACCATTCTCCAAATGCTGATAAATCACAAAACATACAAACAAGAAAAAGTTATCCAGGGATATACCAAGTGGAAGGTTGAGATAATTCGGCAGCAAGTCGACAAAATCGCGAACCATTTCCTGGAGCAGGCGGGAGAAAAAGCAAAAGCCCCCGAATCGGCAATCCTTCCGGATTATGTGATGCAGCTGGCCCAGTCTTATGCAATGAAATCCGACACAACCCCGGAGAAGGTTCTTGAACGTTGGGCGCGCATGGGCAGTCAGTTGGATCGGCTTGAAACCAGCGATCCTGACATCCTTCTGATCAAGATGAGCTGACCGCTGATGTTGTTCATGCTCGTTTGATGATTTCACAAATAACTTTGCGGCTGCGAAGTGTTAATATAATCATATAATAATTTGACGGAATAGCATTTTTTTTCTACAATGTAAAGATGGAATTGAGCAATACAATCCCATCGGTCGGATTAGTCACCCGGTCAGGAAATACTCTCTTTATTGGTTTGAAGCCTCACCTCCGGGTGGGGCTTTTTTGTTGCCAAATACTTTGGGGTCAAATGGCGCTGCGGGCGGTTGGGTGCAGGAAAACCCGGACGGTGCCGGGGCGTTCATAGATTGCCCATCCGTGGGCGGCTCTATGCTGCTGTCATTTCATTGAATATCTCGTCGAAAGCATATTTAATGCTTTCATTGCGCTTTTGACCACTTCAGCCGCTGGCTTGCTGGCGTCGTATTGCATCAAACCAACCATGTCGTCATTTGGTCTGCTCAAGCACTTGGCCTTCATTTCGATTTCAATTTGAGCATCCTGCTCGGCCTGGTCGTCGCCCTGTTTGTATTCAGCCGGGGCCACTTTTGAGGTGGCTAGTGAATAGCAGAAATCAAACTCCAGAGTGGTTTTAAATGCGTAAGCCTTGACCACCTCCAAGTCAATCTCGACATCTTTTGGGCTCCCAACTTTCAACCCAAGAACTTCTGTCATGATCTTTTTTATCAGTCCGGGGCCGCTCAAGTTCGGGGATATTTTCTTGTCAAATGCCCGGAGCGCGTGGCGGGCTTTGATTGTGTGTCCGCTTATTTTCATATCCCCAAATTTGATCCACTTTGCGAAATCATCAGCCTGTTCTTTTGTGTAAAAAAGCGCGCGCCCGTTCCCTGCTGCTGTGATTGCGTACGGGCTTGATTCGACGCACGAGAACAACTTTTGAAGAACTCTGCGCCGCTCCATATCGCTAACGCTCATGTTCTCTGTGCGTTCCGCTGTTGCTGTCTTCCAGCCCTTGATGATGCCACGCATCCAGCCGTTTTTGTCAGCCTCTAGAAGATGACTTGTAAGGTCTCGCGTGCGGTATGCGACGCGCATGTGGTAGTTTTCGATCTCATATTCTTCTTGCTTTGTCTTGCTGTTCTTCTCACGCTTGAGCTTTGATTCACTCTCACCAATGCGGCGGCTACTGATGACCGCCTGAACGCGGGTTGACTCAGATTCAATCTGACCATAGTGCAGGCTCTTGCGCCCGCTCTCATTGTCAGGGATATCCAGAACCACGTCATCCGATCGCTCCATAACAAATCCAGCATGCTCGGCCATGATCAGGCAGCGGTTGGCATAGTTCTCGCGCATCTTGTTATCGCGTGAAATCTGCGTCATTGCTTGCTCAACGCCCGGCTGGGTCATCATATGCTCAACAGCCTGCGGCGAATAAGCAACAGCCAAACCTTCTGATTTAGCCCTTGCAGACAGAACGCTGCGGGCATCGGTTGGGAGCCATTTGTTTGATACTTCGAAGGAAACATGAACCTCGTCAATGGCCCGAAACCGGCGCAGGGTTTGCACAAATTCGTTAGGCAGAACAGTCCCTGATGCCAGCACAAACACCGCGTCAACCTTTTCAGTTGTGATGCTGATGCCAGAGTTCAAAACCGGTGAAATAATAACAACATCATGCGCCTCAATCGTTGCGTTGATGTTTTTCATTTCGTCAGCATGGTCCGGGTCCTCGGCGAATTTGCGGTCAATCATTAACACTTTGATGCCGGGGCGCGCTGACATCATGGACTCAGCCAAGCCGCCGAGGTCGTCCTTTTGTGCGGTGTGTGACATGTCTGCAAAGATGATGACGCGCTTCCTGTTTTTGGCTAATTTTTGAGCCTTTTTAAGAGTGTGCTCGTGGTTCTTGTATAGCTTCAATGATCGTGATTTTACCGGCATGGCTGAGCGGCTGATTGTGATTTTCTTGCCGGTTATGCGAGCCAGATCATTGATCGTATACTCAGACAGTTGAGCGTCCGAGATGACGGCAGAGCCCATGTTTGAGGCGCTTCGGATGACGTTGTTGGTTGCTTCTGTCAGCTTGCCGCAGTCCAGTATGGATCCAGTCAGGGCGATGCTGCTGGCGTTGTGTGTTTTAGTCTGTTCGTGCTCGTCAGAGATGAACATTGAAAGGTTCTTGCGAATGTATTCAAACGCAGGATGGTCGCAGATTGCGTTCGTTGTGCCCACTGCAAAGCTGCCACAGATTTTTGACTTCTTGATATTTTGATAGTGGATTGCGTCGCCCAAATATTTTGAATGATGCGATTTTCTTGGAGCTATCATTGCGCCGATGCGGCATTCTGCTTGCGCTTTTTCGATAAGTAGATCAATAACGTTGACGTTCTTACCTTCGCCCAGCTGCCAGTTCAGCGCGTAAATTCCTGACTCTTCCCAGATCATTTTGCGCAGTGCCTCTGGGTCGCTTGGGACCTCAATGACGTTGGGGTTGTCTGCGCGAACGCGTGAAAAATCGATGGTCTCGGTATCGAATTCTTCGAGTGCTCTGACCAGGTATTCGGCGGCCAATTCTTTCAGTGTTTTTGTTTCAGTGATTTTGCGCTCTGGCATCATGTCCCGGATGTGCTGAGCGGCAACAGGGGCGTCTATATATCGCGGCACAAGCTCGACGAACAGCTTGGCAACGGATGGCATTGATTCGTCAACGTCGGCCACTGTGCGGGCGCTGCGGGCTCTCGCAGTAATATATTCGCGGTGATTGCTTGTGTTAACTGCTACGCCCTCAGCAACTAAATAAACGTTCAGGTCGCGGGCGGCTTTTAATGCTGTGTATGTGTCGGCGTCAGGAACTGAAACAAGGAACTGAGGGTCGAGACCTTTCTTCTTATCGTCTCGGATGCTGTTCCAGGGGTTAACAACGATCTCGGGGAGTCGGTTCGCTTTAAAAAACGTGATGGGTTTGCTGATAAGGAATTTGTCAAAATTCATAATTTTATTTTCTCAATATTTGGTTTTGTTTTGATCAACAGGTCAGCGCTGATGTTTTTATTATTTCAAATATTAACTAGAAGGTAAACATATTTAATGGGTATATAAAAAAACTAATATCTGTCAAGGTCCAAAAAATGGTGTAATTTCACATGAGAAATGTGGTGTGTTTTTGCAAGCCCCTCATCCTCTGCAAGCCCCGTGGTTTCTGGCTTTTGATGGTTATAAATAGCCAAAAAAACATGAACCCCTTCCCTATATATAATAGAACAAAAAATACGGCCAAAATAATAAGAAAAAAGAAAGTAAGAGATCATGATGGATTGGTCTATTTTGCGCGACAGCGCAGCACTTTAAAAAAATTAGTAATAACAACGTTTGAATGACCGCGCTGTCGCGCAAAGCTCCCAGTCTTGTCGCATCCTCCAGCCCGGCGCTATATAATATCTGTAATTGTAATTCAATTATGCACGCAGGAATCGATCCAGGGGCAAACGGAGGCATAGCTATCTTGTCAAAAACCAGCAAACTGATAGCAGTGCACGAAATGCCAAAAATGAAGCACGACGGCAAAACAATCTCGGACCCCGTCTGAATTCTCGAAATTTTCAAAGGCGTCAAAACGATCACGCTTGAAGAGGTCGGAAGCCGCCCCCGCCAGTCCGGCGTGTTCACGTTTGGAATGTCTCAGGGCATCGTCGTCGCCCGCGCCCGCATTCTGGATATCCCCATTCAAATGGTGCGCCCCAGGACTGGCAAGGATTCTTCAGGCTCAAGACCGGCGAGACCGGCTACGAGCGAGCAAAAGCAATTTATCACTATTTTGAACAATTCACAGAACACCCGCATGCCAGATACACGTTTGAGCAGAACGCGGCGAACCGCTTTTCTAACGGGATGAATGAAAGACAGTTTGTGGTTTGGTTTATGCATGACATGGCTGGCTTATGTGCCATTAATGACATGTTAAGAAATGATTTTTTAAACAACTAATGACCCGGTCCCGCTTCACCCTGACAAGAGCAAGAAGGCTTTCGCGCCAACATCTGACCACCTGCTCCACATCCTCCCTGAGAGCTACTGGGAGCGTCTTTGGATGCAGATTAAAGTCTCCCGCACACTACTCCTGGCAAGTGGTCGGACATGCTCTTCGAAGTCACCGCAACGACTACTGGTTTATAGAGCATATCAAAAACGCGCCTATACCCGGGCGAGAGCAAGTTCTCAATTAAAGAGCTGGAGCACAAAACCGCGCAAATCATAAAGCACGTGAGCCACCCCAGGGTCTCTGATTGTTTTTGATTACAACCAAACACCCCACCCGTGTGCTTTTTCACTTCAACATTTGTACCTGCAAAGCACCGTCGATTTACTGGGCTGGCTGTATGCTGGTGTTAATTGATAGCAAAAATAATTGATCTCAAACCCCATCAAGACAACAACAAGTGGACAGAGCTGCACGAACGGATCGGCGGCTGCATTATTGCGATGATGTCGCAGCCTTGTGTTTGTAATCAAATCCTCAATAGCATCACAGCAAGCGGGTGCGTGAGCGAGGATAGCGTTGCAGAGTTTGAGCAAGTAGTTCGAATGAACATGGTGGATCATTACAGCTTTTAATGTTTAAACACCTGCCTCACCGACCTTTCGCTTCTTAGCGGGCACCTCCATAAGCATATATTATTTTATTTACTTTACATTACCATTTAATTATATAAACCTTCGCTTAATTGAGCTAATATGTGGTGTATGGGCTTGGGTAACAACCCCGGCAATCCAACCAATAATAGGAAATGGTGAGCACAATTAGCAACGAAATAACCAACAGCATGATCAACGGACTGAGCAACGACCAACTCGAGAGCCTCCACAATCGAGCCGCTTCCCTTTGTCACGCGCGTAAGACATTCACGACAGAGGCTGAGTTGATTGCAAATCGCGAGGAATATGAGGCGATGCAGCGCCGTGATTTCTGCATTTTTGCCGGCGAGGTGAAATCAACAAAGCGAATCACAATCCGGGGCGCAAAGCCTAAATCAGACAATCCGCTCAGGATCAGCGTTCATGGTTTCGAGGTTCCGATGTTAACCGCTGGACTGGATGAGCAGGAAAGAATTGCAAAAGAAAAGGCGCAGGGGGAGGAGCGTTTCCGCCTGGAGCTTGAAGCAGAAAGAGCCAAAATAGCAGAGCGTCAAAAGAAAAAGGCCCAGGCTGCTGAACTTGAGCGCATGAAACGAATTAACAAGTGGGAGGAGCTTAAGGAGAGTCGTGCTGACTCGGATCAATTCAAGATTACGCTGTTAGCTTCAAGCTTTAAGGGAACCGAGGCCTGCCATCTTGCCAGGCTTGAAAAGAATGACGACGGCCAAGTTATCGATAAAATCCAAATCGCCCCGGATTTTAGCAACAAACAAAAGCATACCGCGCGGACCTGGACCGAAACAAACACCTACTCCATTGGGCTGGCTGATGGCGACTGGATTGAAATCCTGGAAGCTGGAAGCGCAAGAAACGACAGTCACGACGTTGTCCAGTATGTCGGCGGGAAGTTTGTCAGCAAGGACGGCAGAGAAGTCGAGACAGACTTTAAAAAGCTTTAAATTGACCCCCTCTTTGCAGAAAAAATATATATCCATATAATAAATATATGAGAGTCGAAGCATGAGAAAATCAATGGAATTAGGTACAGCACTAAACCCAGAATATCATGGGCCGCGACTTTGTTTGGATCCATGTCCAGGTCAATATGGACATAGTGGAATTCAAGGTAGCCGTGATCGATAATCAAATCGACGAAACTGTCATCTCATTGCTTCTCATGGGAACCCGCCACCCTACCCGATCAGTGATCGAGGGCCACGTGGGTGTCGAAAAGCGGCAGTCACTTATTGCTTACAATCAATTTTGGAAGCGGAGCAGACCGAGGGCCGGAGGAATCTGCGAACCGCTATCAAAGCAGAGTCACACGAAAAACTGATTACCCTGAAAAATAGGTGGGGCGATGAAGCCTAGCTGATACAATTGAATGGATGATCGTGCAGTGCGCTGGTGATGTTTGAACGCGCCAGCGTTGCCCGCTTAATCGATTTTGAATCTGTCGCCCATCTTCGCAAGAGGTTCCCACTGATCAGGGGAATAACCATAGCGCAACAACGACAGAGAATCCTCAGGGGCTTCCATTTACCAAAACCCCCCGGTTTTGGTGGGGCCGCTTCGCACAAATTATGCCAATGGGCGTTTCATGATTTCCCTGTGTTTTTTTAACGCCGCTTGTTGAAGTTTTGAGTTGAGAGTTTTTTGTTGCCGCCCTATCGCTCGCGTTATCATGTAGAAAGGTTGGCGTTCGGCAATATACATTGCATTGATCTCTTCGTCTGTGAACGCCTTGTCCAGTGGCTTGCCCCGCTCCTTGGCTGTTTTTCTGATGAGCATAATAAGCTCATCGGCGGTGTCCTCGATGCTTCCATCATTCCACGCCTGGGCGGCGGTTTGGCTTTCCTTCACTTCAACGGATGGAAGCTTTAGAGTCCTGCGCATTTTGGGCTTGTATGAATGCGCCCCGCGAATAACACCCATGAACTCACCGGCCCGCGCGCTTAGAATAAAACTTTCGTAAGTAGAATATCTTTCATCATCCTTTCGGCTTCGCTTGATTACCGCAGTGCCTCCCATGAGCCCCATAGCCAGATTTTTACGGAAAGCCGCTTCAATAGCCTGCATCTGCCGTTCAATCCATCTCTCGGCATTCTGGATGTCATGTAGGCTGAATATGGCCTCGCCATCCTCGTTTGGCAGATCCGACATGTGAGCATCGGCTGACTCATATATCGGAAACTCTACGACTTTTCTCATTTCAGTTTGAAATAGTTTACGGGAGCGTCCATTGGACATAGTAATCGTTTCAAAATAAATTGCGCGAGTTTTGTAAATTCGAATAACCGTGCCTTCCTTACCTAATCTTAATAACATCCTTAACCTTTTTTATTGTTTTAATAAGCAGTTTAATTATATTTGGTTTAACGCTAAATAACAACATTTATAACCGATTAGTTTTTATTTTACTTAATGTAAAAGTATATATTTTGATTAAGCAAAAGTATTATAAAATTTTTCCAATGTTTATATAAATCCTTAGCTTAATATTTGGAATTTAGAATATTCACGCCATTATTAGATCCGTGAAAAAAATATCGTGAATTCTTTTTTTCAGAGTTATGGTGGCATCCGATCTCTAAGTATCGACAACAAGCTTTCCGCGCGAGAGGCTATGATCTAACAGTATGACGATGGAGATAGATAGGCTTTGGATAAGAATAATGATGGAACGTTAGTCGACTAAATTGTGGCGGAAGCAAAAAAACGCCGTTAAGGCGTTACAGCACGTTGCTGACTGGGCCGAGAATCGCGGGTTAAATCTGGATAGCAACCTAAACTATATCATCAGGAAATACTCGATGTTCAGGAAACTACTCTACTCCCTCATTATGACCTTTGCTTTGGGGTACATGGACAAAATGTCTTGCCAGCAACGAATTTTAGCAAGCTTTGCAGCGATAACCATCTCAACTTAAATTGCCAAACCAAAGGCTGAATGGTGTGTGCTTACATCAGTGCTGGCTCTCGCTTCGCGGCTGGATACAGCTTTACTTCCTCTTCATCAGGTTGACCCTTCGAGCGTTTAACGGCAGAATACTGTATAAATAAACAGTTTTCGGTGTAAGCCATGTCCTGCATCTTGCTAGGTGACTCCCATTCATGCCTGCGCCTGAACATCCCGCTCTTCCTTGAGCGAGTTTCCGCCGGTTTTCCCTCGCCCGCAGAGGACTACATAGAGAAAACCCTTGATCTGAATGAACTGTGCATCCAGCATCCGGCAGCTACTTTTTTTGTGCGAGTGGAAGGGGAATCTATGATCGATGCCGGCATCTTCCCCGGTGATGTATTGGTGGTCGACCGGTCTCTGCGCGCGCAGCACGGTGACATCATTATCGCCAGCCTGGAGTCGGAGATGACCGTCAAGGAGTTACACCTCATACCTCTGCCGGTTTGCCTGCTTCCACGGAATCTTGCTTATAAGCCCATTCTCATCGAAGAAGGCATGGTGCTGGAAGTGTTTGGTGTTGTCACCAATGTCGTCCGGTCGCTCAAGCGCGGAGGAAAGTCATCATGACATCCACCGTGACAGCTGGATGAAAACGGTGTTCGCTCTCGTCGATTGCAACAACTTCTACGCCAGTTGTGAAAAGCTGTTTCGACCGGATCTGCGTGATACCCCTGTGATCGTGTTGTCTAACAATGACGGGTGTGTGGTGGCCCGCTCCCAAGAAGCTAAAGCCCTTGGCATCAAAATGGGGGTGCCGGTGCATCACATCCGATCAGAAATTCGACTGCATGGCATCCACTTGTTTTCGTCCAATTACACTTTGTACGGTGATTTGAGCCGACGCGTGATGACGACTCTGGAAACTCTGGTACCGCGCTTGGATGTTTACTCCATCGATGGGGCTTTTCTGGATCTGACTGGCGTAGAGCGAGTGGTCTCCCTGGAAAGCTTTGGACGCCAGGTGAAAGACACCGTTGTTCAGGATACAGGCTTGCCAGTTTGCGTGGGCATCGCGCCGACTCGGACGTTGGCCAAACTTGCTAATTACGCGGCAAAAAAATATCAGGCAACCAAGGGGGTTGTTGACCTGACAGATACAGGCCGACAGCGCCGGTTGATGGCTTTGGTGCCCGTGGATGAAGTTTGGGGCGTCGGCCGAAAACTATCAGTCAAGCTGCAAGCTATGGATATTACAACCGCACTCGAACTTGCTGACGCTGACCCTTCGACTTTGCGCAATCAGTTTTCCGTGGTGCTGGAGCGCACTATTGTTGAGCTGAACGGGATTGCCTGCTTACCTTGGAAGGATGTCCCGCAGCCGAAAAAACAGATCATGTGCTCCCGCTCTTTCGGCGCTCCAGTAAAAGTCTTATCGGATTTGGCAGAAGCTGTTGCCCAGTTTGCGGTTAGAGTCACAGAAAAACTTCGGAAAGGAGAACAGTACGCCGGGGCGCTGACGGTGTTTGTCCGGACAAACTCGTTTCGTACTGAGCTGCCACAGTATTCCAACAGTGCGTCCGTTAAGTTGATTATACCGACACAGGACTCACGAGTCATCGTCCGGCAAGTTCTGAGCTTGCTTAGGCGGATGTACCGAACCGGTTACGACTATGCCAAAGCCGGTGTGATGCTGAGCGATTTGGTTGATGAGGCTGCCATCCAGGAGGATCTGTTTGCCGGCTCCGAACTTCGCCAAAACGATCGATCCGCTCGGCTGATGTCCGTGATGGACGAGATCAACCGAAAATCACGAACAAAAGTTTGCAGTGCCAGGCAAGCTGGCCCTGCGGCCTATGCGATGCGGAGAGAGCATTTGTCACCAGCCTATACGACCGATTGGAGTCAGTTACCGAAGGTAAACTGAAAGCCGACTTCTTCGAGGATGAGCGAACGATTATGTACTATATTCTATTGCGGTCAGCTTCCAGATTGCCTGTCTTGATCTGTTCCAGCGGCGTTTTAATCAGGTATTCGTTTACATGTTCCCGGCTCTTGCCTTCGTTCAGCATTCGCTCGGCTGCACGGTGTAAGATTAGGTCGTCTGCTGCCCTCTGCATTCGTTCCTCGTCCATAGTTCATCTGCTCCGCATTCAGTTTTCTATAACCGCAGATTATGCACAATCACACTGCTTCATACTGGAGGTACAACCGGAGACATCGTCTTTTTGATCAACGCTTAAGTTCAGCCGCAGCAAAGCCAGCGGCTGCAATATTTGTTAGAGCTTTGGGCTCATAAAGTTGAAGGTTAAGCCTTGAGCTTCATGATTCTTCCCTCCCCCCGCACGAGTCACTCCACCGGGCGCATAAGGCGCATGGCATTAGTACTGACACGGCTGTTGGAAGTGTAACCACCACTCCAAAAATGAGCACGCCACGCAGAATCAAGATCCAGCCAAACCTCATCGCCGTCTTCGACGTAGTCTCCAGTGGGGCCAGCGGAGGAACCTGACCAAACATCATAGGTTGGCGAGTTGGGGAACGCTTCCTTTACGATAGTCGGTTTTTGATAGTCTCGGCCTGCACAATAGGTAAGGGGGCCAAATTCTTGGGGTCGCTTGGTTGAACAGTGTAGCAATGTCGCTAACTGTTCAATCGCCGGTAACCGCCACTCTCCCTCTGGCAGAGGCAACTTGAGGTCCGTTAAATACACGTCGGGTAAACTTTCTAAGTCTGCCCAAGACCCATAGGTTTCTACGGCATCGTACCAATTCATCTCAGTATAATAGCCAACACATGTTAGATCTTTCAGGCTCCAATCTTGCCCAACAGAGCATCGTTTCCAATACAATGAATTGACTGTATCCAAGATAACGTCACCTTGAATGTTTATAGGCTTATAGCGACCTGCAATAACTGCATCGGGATCACGAACCAAAGCTGCCACTTCATTACTAGGGTTACTTTCGCTACCCGACTTAAACGCCGTTACTACAGCAAAGTACCCAGTATTGTTCTGTAACTGAGGTATTGTTAGCGGTGAGGAGACATCACGCAGCCATGTTCCACCGTCATAGGCTGCGTAGTTCTCAGTCGTAACTCCAGGCTCTATAGCGAAGTAAACACTGTGTGAATCGGCACCAGGAACAGAGTCCCAGGTCAGCGAAAGCTCGCGGCTATTGAAGTTTGCTTCTAGATTATTTGGCGGTTGCACTGTGATGGCCACAATATTCACGGTATCTGGCGAACTATTTTCCGAACCGTCGTTGACCACCAGCTGCGCCACATAGGTGCCATCTAAATCTGACGTAAAGGTCGGTGAAACGGAGTTAGGGTTGTTCAGCGTCGCCGTGCTTCCATCAGGTACAGAGGTCAAAGCCCAGCGATAAATCAGTGCATCTCCGTCTGCGTCGGAGCTAGCGCTAGCATTCAACGTTACCACTGCCCCAGCCGGAAGGCTCTGATCAGAGCCTGCGCTTGATATTGGTGCCCGGTTCTCAACTTGATCGTCTGGAGTATCGGTCCCGGTTTCATCGCTGCTTTCGCTTCCACTGCCGCCGCAACCGCTCAATGTAAATATTAATGCGAGAATAACGTAATGCAGTGAGCTGACTTTGGCCGCCTTCATTTTGCTTCCTTTCAGTAAACGGAGAAATCTATTTCAAA
>Ga0307948_1001797_pt1 | contig 15304 bp, 19 predicted proteins | sample OrgLakmetagen280_FD_201824 | JGI IMG/M metagenome (GOLD analysis project Ga0307948, IMG submission 201824) | Saline water microbial communities from Organic Lake, Antarctica - #280 | ecosystem: Environmental > Aquatic > Non-marine Saline and Alkaline > Saline | place: Antarctica: Organic Lake...
CCACCCCAACTTCACGCTCCGTCATTAAACATTCACCCCCTGCCCATACCGCTGCCCTCACAGCCAACAACCCACCCACACCCCATATTCACACAACAGTGTTCCTGTCCCTCACCCAAAACTCACACCCGCCATCACACCACAGGCTCAACCTCGCCCCTCCCCAACTCCCCACCCAATCCGCTGCCCTCATGGCGTGGGCCATCCAAGCCCCCTACTTGCTCAGCCCCTCACACAAAGCCCACCTAGCTCCGTGGCCGCAGCGCGCGTTCGCAGGGGGCACGAGGCCCCCTCCTCTGCCTGCATCTGTTTTGGCGCGGCAGGCATCGAAAAGCGGCTCAGGAGACGGGTCAGGGAATGCAGCAGCAGCAGCAGCAGCAGCAGCAGGAGCAGCAGGAAGTGGTGCAGCAGCTGCAGTCGCAGCAGGCACAGATGCAGATGCAGATACGGCAGTAGCCAGGGGCGCACATTCACAGGCAGGGAGTGGTGTGGGCAGATCAGAGTCACAGCCGCCGCGTGCAGTCAGTGTGCGCACGCTGGAGGTGCGGTGGCTGAGGACGGCGCTGGTGGTCGTGGAGCAGCAGTTACATTGCATGGCTCTGGTGCGTGTGGGTGTGCAAGTGTGGGTGTGGGTGTGGGTTTTGACGTGGGGGTTGAGGTACATCGCATAGCTCTGGTGCGTGTGTGGGTGTGGGTGTGGGTGTGAGTTTTGATGTGGGGTCGGGGTATAGATGGGTGCATGAGGGTGGAAGTGGGGATATAGATGCGTGTATGCGTGTATGCAGGGATGTGGATAGAGTTGAGGGTGCTTGATCGTGTGCATGTATATTACAGTGAGTACGTGTATGAAGTGCATCCTTGTTTTGCGTGTTGGCATGTGTGTACCTGTACGTGTGCATACCTACTCAAGCTTCAGCACACACACACACACAAACACACACACACACACTTTCATGAGTCATACACGTAACACACCGGAACATACACACATAAACCTATACACTTGCACAAATCTTGGCACGAACATACTCACATGAATGGTACAACAACAGTATAACAAACGCACAGGCAAACACACACACACACACATGCACAGGCTGACATGGCGCAGCTGCTGCGTGCTTTCGCTATGCGCGGCCGTGCTGTTGACGACTCTCTGCTTGAGCTGATGATGGCCACGCTGCTGACCTACAGCCAGCAGCGCATGGCATCGGTGCTCGCTGCTCACCGACAGCCTAGCGTGACGATGGCAGGTGATAACCCGTTTTTGGTGATCAGCAGTGGCCTTCTGTTTTGGGGCCGCTGATAATAGTGGTGCTTGCAGAATCCCAAAAACACGGAAATGCCTCTTCCTTTGCGCCTTAAGCGCTTGTTTTCTTTCAAAGCATCGTCTTCCTCATCAGGTCGGGCCAGTGATTGCGTTGAGTTGTGTGGTTTGGAATTCCACGTGCTCCATATAAGCCTACAAACGTTTCGGTGGGTCGGAGGCTAACCAACGACTTTTTCGAACCAACCAGATATATATGGTGTGGCCTCTTTTGTGGCTGAGTGCCTAGCCCTTTTCCCTTGATTTTTTCTAGCACCTTTTTGGTTTCGTTCTAGACTTTTTCCAAGCTTCTGCTCGGATGCCCCCCAGAGGCATATATAGCGATGTTTATCTTACCTAACCAATGACACGTCAGTCTTACAAAGGGACCTGCACACAAGGCCTGCACAGTCGTGCCTGCACAGTCGTAATGATCGTACGCAGCACCCCTTGGCGACCTCTACACGTGTGTGTGTGTGTTTGTGTGTGTGTACTAATGCGTATCGTATGGGTGCTGTAACTGGCATGAGCCAGTGCAGTCGCACTTTTTGACTGATGTTTTAATCTGTACATCTGTAAATCCGTAACTGGCATGAGAACAGCACAAGGGTGCTGTGGGCTGGGAATAATTACAGCGTACTTGTCAGCAGTGGTGACCTTGAGTTGGCACCTGCTACAGGACCTGCACACACACAATTCATGTCAGACGTTCCACAGTTTTAGTTGTCCGTCCCTCAGTATTAGGCGAATGTTCCATTCATTTTGTCCGGGTTGTGTGCTTCAAGTGTGCCCCGCACACATCTGAATAGGCTGGCATACGCGCGCAAACGCGCATTTTGTATGGCCAAAACAAATACGCAGCCATGTGTTGAGTTCGACGACCAACAAGAAGGCTGGCAAACCTACTGCAGGTATATAATTAATAACCGATAGAACACGAGTTAAGAAAATAATGACCTCCAATGTAAACAAGGTGATCCTTTTCTCTCTCTCTCTCTCTCTCTCTCTCTCTCTCTCTCTCTCTCTCATCCTGCCACAAAGTTCAGCCCTGTCACAGGTTTCGACCCCTTCCATTGATCCTCTGTACTCTCTCGCCCTGCCGCGAAGCTGGTCACCATCACAGAATTAGGGTTCGACCCCCTCCATTGAATTTAACCCACGTACAAAAGGTTCTGCTTGTATTTGTGTGTCCAGGAGGCAGTTTTGGTGGTACGTGGGGTTCAGTTTTACTGAATCAAATCCTAAACATGACCTACTTCTGCCGTGCATGTGCATGTGTGTGTGTGTGTGTTAGGAGGAGAAGTTGGGGGTAATGCTGTTACTGGAGACGGTAAAAATGACAGCATCCCCTTCAGCACTGGTACATAGAGCTTGTTATGTGTGCTAGTCATAAGGTATGCAGCAGGGGGAATGAATGAGAGGAAGTGGTGGGTGGCGTAGCTGCTGATCTCATAGAGTAGGACCAGGCACCGAAAGTCACAGACGAGCACTACTATGCACAAAGCATTGCATGCAAAGTGGCGAATATTATTGTTCACACACACGCACACTCACACACACACACATACACACACAAACAGACACATCACACGCATGCTAACCTTGCACACACACGCACACACATGCAGGCGGCCCCAGGACCTGTGCCGAGGCAGGGGAGGTGCTGCTGCTGCTACAAGCACTGGCTGTTGTGCGTGCGCGCCCAGACCCTGAATGGGCACAGACAGCTTCTGGTGTGCTCAGCTTGGGTGTCCAGCTGGGGCAGCTCGACAGGGTGAGTGTTTGTTGCCTCCCATGATAAACTTGTTAGGCATTTCATGCTCTTGCTTGTACGATGCACAGTACAGGTGGCAACCTGTCTGTTGTGCTCTGTCATGGCATGCATGTGGTGTGTTCGGTGCAGCAAGGCTTACGCTCTGTTTCAGCTTGCGCTGCGTGTTGTGCTACGCTTTGGCGTGGTGCGTTTTTTACCATGGAGGTTATGCCCTGTGTTGTGCATAGTATATATTGCGTAGGCTGGGCTTTTTTAGTGAGCCAAGGGAGCTGCTTTTTGAGAGCTGATTTGGCGTCTTGTGGTGTAACTTTGAAATTCAGAGGGGTATGTGCACAGACAGTTGTGCTGGTCTGCTCCGTGTCTGTGGCATGAGAGGCTTACTAGCAAAGCACAGCCTCCATGACGCGATGCTTGTCTGCAATGTGCTTTGGAAGTCTCTATAACCAAAACGCAGATACTGCTCGGCCAAGCACTGCTTGACCGGTTCCCCCTCCCTCTGCCCCTCCCTAAAAGTCGTGATTTCTCTTTGATAATTGGGCAAAAGTAGTTTGCGGACAGTTAAAATGAAATTGTTTCATCATTTGAGCATGTTATGTTAACCCCGACAGGTTCAAGCCGCTGCGTGCCTGCCCGCCCTAGTAGCAGCCCACTGCAAGCCTCCTCGGCCCTGGCTCCTGGGCTACCTCGGCCGAGTGGTGATGCCCCTGCTACAGGCACAGCAGCAGCAGCAGCAGCAGCAGCAGCAGCAGCAGCCGGGAGGCCCTCAGCAGTCTTCTCCTTTTGTGAGCCCCCCAACACCTGCCCCTCCCCCTCTCACTCCTGGAGAGGTGTCTGCCATCACCTCTGCCCTGCTTGCGTGTGACCCTGAGGTGGGCCAGGTGTGGCTGCGGCAGCTAGCTGTTAAGTACGGGGAATGAAGCTGCCGTGACAGCTAGCTGTCACAGACAGGGAATGGAGGTTGTCGTTCCAGCTAGCTGTGTTAGAGAGGGAAAGTGAAGTGCGATCTCTAGTTGTACTGGGAGGGAAGAATCAGTGCGGGAGCGTGCTACACCCTTTTGATGTTGTGGCAGCTGGCTGTGCAGGAATCAGCATGTCAGGCGGTGCGCTAAAGTGGCGAAAGATTGAAAAGAATTGATAAGTACTTTGTTTCGTTACCAGGGTGCTGCAATGTGTGTATGTTGGAGTTGTTTTTGTTGTATTCAGAGGGCTTGTGAACGAGTGTGCTCATGCAGAGTGGAGAGACGTCTTGATTGAATAGATACTGTTAAAACTCGCTGAGTCTTTGTTTTGTAGTGATACTGAACATGGCTTGTAGTTTCTGACTTGGCTAACTAAGAACCTGTCACAAGGGAATGCAAGTCTAATTTGTCTTACATTTTTAAGTTTGTCCATACATTGTACTTTTGAGGAGCATAGACGCTCCGGCCTTGGTACCTGCCTTGGTACTTGCCTCATAGATGCCTAGATAATGGTTGTTGCTATGCATTTCAAGGAAGCTTTACGCTGTCGCAGGCACTTATTTGTTAGAAGACTTGTCGTGTTGTCAAACAGAACCATAGAAGTAATCCACAAGCACGCCAGAATGCTGTAATTCATAACCATTTTTGATTACCACGATTTACATAGGCATTACTAGTTTGGTAACCTAAGCAGTCATGCGTTTGGGTAACCGAAAGCAATCGTTTGGTACTTGGTTTCTCAATTACCCAACCCGAAATCAGAATAGAAATCAGGCCGTGGTGTCAAAGCGGCTTTGATTGCTACTGCAGTAATGGAGCAGTAACAAAAATTGGTTACAATAATGGTTACAATGGGGGGTGGGGTGGCGCTGACCTAGTAGTAACCAGAAGGAAATCCCACTCTGATCTGGCACAATGAGTCTGATAACCTACTAGGCAATGCTGGGTGATGCTTCACAGAGGTTTCAAATAAATCCGTCAGTCAAAACGTGCAACTGATGCGTTGTTGTTGTGGCACCACATACTTGTAGCACCTACAAAAAAAAGCTTGGACAGGGAAAAGAGGTACAACGTTGTATGTGATATAGCAGCACTGGATAAAACCAGGGAAAAAAGCAACCAAGCATCTCCCAGAACCAACTGACCGCATTAATTCAAAGAAAGAGAATCAACATCATGATTAATGTGAGTTTTGGGCACATAGAAACATGGACTGTCACACTGAGGATACCAAAAATAAGAAGGGAGGCAAATATTATCATACATTAAATTATTGTGTAAGCAGCACATGCACAACGAGAGGGTCTGGAACGTCAAAACATGGTCTGGTTCATGCTAAGCAATTGTTTAAGGTCACACAATCGAATTACCAGTTAGGTTTACAAGGAAAAGAGGAGCTTTTTGTTTTCCTGGTGCAAAAAGCAGGCACATCCTGCCTGTGAAGATAAGAACGCGCACTCCCTGCAGAGAGAAACCATCTGAGGGTGCGTGCAGTGTTTTTCATCCTGGACATCATCATCAGCCTCACACAAGTCGCAAGTAGGGGAAGAGGAGGAATTCCAAGTTGCTGTCCCAAAGCGAAGGGTGTGAGCACGAAGTCTGAGCCATACTGCGATTGACATCTCGAGGAAGGTCAAGAAGCATGTATCTGGGAGGCCTATAAGCAGGATGGGTAACCAGAGCTCTGCGTTTTGCTGTTGCGCTCACCCAGCTTAGACAACAGACAGTGTAAGTGCACTATGGCAAATAAGAAATAGCATCCTCTGCTACCCCCAGCGTGCTCCTCCTGGAAACCATCGTACACCACATCCAGCTATCTAAAGACACCATCCATCTCTACAAGGTTAAAGCTCGTGCTGGCATCCTAGGGGATGAGTGCGCCGATGCCATAGCAAAGTTTTTTTTTATGATGGCGTAATACATAGGTCCAGGGAGATAGCCAACTCCCTACTACGAGGTTGAAACGAAACTGAAAGTTGATAAATAAAAGGGAAGCAAGAGAGGCAGGCTGGAAGCGATAACAGAAAATAGGGGTGATGCCATAGCAAAGTGCTTTGCGGAAAATCAAAGTGGCCATGATATCCACATTGAACATGGCCGCCTATCCCCACTCATCCATTTTCTGGCCGGCAGGGGTGGAAGACCCCTCCAGTTTGCCTACCAGGTACTCCTAACACCTGCCAACGAGGGCCTCCATCAGAAAGGCTCTCATTTTTCTCATAACTCGATGCTGTTAAAGCACACATGCACGTCCAACACACATTAGGTCCTAAATCAAAGGTTTCAAACCATGCATCAGTCCAAGTGCTACACAAAATACCAAGAACTGATCAAGGAAGGCATTGTTAAGATAAATATAAGTAATTCTTTCTGGAAAATTGCTAGACGGCACCTACCACATGTTGTCAGGCTGCAGCCATCTCATACAATTGAACAAACGCGATATACATCTAATCTAAAAAAGTATTGTGTAGACACTTCCAAACAAGCAGATAAGCCACGAGAACAACATAAGCTGCTAATGCCTCGCTTACTTGGACACCATATTCCTTCACACCATCCTGCTAGGAGCAACAGGCACCATTAGCAGCAACCACACAAGGACTCTACTCCACAGCCTCAGAGTTACTGGTCTACATGCCTCAACACTCACGATTAAGTCTACATGCAATCAGATCCGCGACAAATACCAATAAGGTAGATGAGACGAGAAATTAAACACAACTCTCAGAAGTATCTTAGCTATGCTCCTGATGATGTGCAGGCCTCTGCCTCCCAAGCAACTGACCCCCACTGAAAAACTCCTATTTTATTCTCCAGGTAGGATGTTGTGTGCCTCTGCATCCACTGGGTGGTGCAAAACACAAAACAACATCCTTTCCTAATCCATGCCGGTAGTGTTTACACTATCTGTGTTCTTCTTCTTTTTCTTTTGCTGCAGCTGCTGGTCCATCATGCCTTTTGGCTTCATAGCCAGGGCTTATGGTATGGATCTGCAGGGCCACGAGGTACTGGCAATTGGCTTCCAGTCGAATTGCATTGACCAGACTAGTCCGGTTTAATTTGCTGAGGCAGGTATCAGAGTTGAGAAGGAGGAGGCAAGGCGGTGGTCTGCAGCACTTGTGTAGCTTGGTCATCAGAGCCATACCATAAGCAAAACATGTTCCCTGGGATTATAATTTGTCTCCTTGGACATAGGCAGCAGCGAACATCTGACAAAATCTCCGGATTCCGATACAGATGACATGAAATTTACTTTGGTAACCTATTGTGGCTCTGATCACCCCGCTTCTCAGACAAAAACAGGTATACCTCCTGTTGCTTCACTGGCTGGTTGCTCCCAGCTACGCAAAAACACGTAAACAACATAGTAATAGTGGAGGCTATGGATTCTTTGCAGCGGCAGGGGGCAACTGAGGGTGTATCTCAGCAGCTATCATGTGTGGCTGGCCTGCAGTGCAGCCATCTCCAGACAGGGCTGACCTGGAAAAATCTCTCCCCCTAAATTGACAAAAAAGACCTGGAAAACCAGAAAAACTCTCGAAAATTCTGACAGATAACTTTATAAGTCAATACGGTAAGTGCAGACACTAGACCTCACAACCAGCCGAGCAGCGAGCAGGAGTAGCACAAAACCCCCCCACCTGCACCATTCTTCAAGGAATTACCCTCCCTACTATCCTTTTTGGAGTGGGTGGCGCCATTTACAACACAACAGAGCCTCGACGAGGACTTGGATCTCAATTCTCAAGAGTTAAGAATTGAGAAACTTGCTTCTAGCAGACATTCTTCCAGAATGCTGCTAAAAGCGTCCATTTATGCCCAGGTGTATCCTTTTCAGTATTTTTCAACTGAACGTATGAGTCCATTACGACTTGCACCTGCTGGCTTGCAAAAAAAGGGGTCTTGGCTAGCTTTCCATGTTATAATTTTGCAAACTGGTTACGCATTATTGTTTGCACGATGTGCTACATTTCTAAAGCAGGCTGCCACGAGAGAAGTAGATAGCCGACGATTTTGAAATTGAGGCAAAAAATATTAATCATAATTAAGAGAGCCATTACTGTTGCCTCGGGTTGGCCTTGGCTTAAAGTCACAATTATTAATTTATTAATTTCCCGTTCATGTTTGATTTCTGTGCTTTTCTTTCTGACAGACTGCCATCCCAAATGTTTGTCATTATGTGCCTGTTATTGGGTGTCTGTGGCATTCTCTGGGGGCTGTATTGCGTGCTGCACCCGCACATGAACTATTGACAGGCAGAATGCCGCTTCCGTGCTGCTTACGACGCACCAGACCAGTACTAGGCTAACGGGCCAAAGCATGAAGTCGAGGCGTTTGTAACCCATATGGAAAGAACATGCCCTTGGGTCTCCTTATCAGTCTGGTGAACCGCGCAGATATTGCCGCACAAATGTGTGCATTTTGTGTTACATACCGATGTGCTCGCATATGGATTGTCTACGATGGATATATGAATATGATGGAAAGCAAAACAAGAATACTGCACAGCAAGTTTTATGTCCTGTCCCATTGCTAGGAGAAGCGGCCTAAGCAGAAGCTCCACATACCACAAACAAATGATTCTCAAATTCATTTCGTGTTACCACGTTGTCTCAATGTATTGTCTACAATGGAAACAGGATGCTTTGTTGCCAATGGGATTACTGATTTGAGTAAACGAGGGTCGTTAGCGTTCTGTCCTTATTTCCCACTGTGAGGCGGGGAGCAGTTGCCTGTGCTTGGCAGACGCTGACCCCCTACACAAATCGCATCATTTTTATATTGAGTCACCATGTCATCAACGCTGGAAATGATAGAAAACCAAATGTATTTTCTGCGATTGGGGATTAACTCATTGCTCAACCAAGGTTTTTGTTACACTTTTACCACTTTCTCTTACTGAGACCTGCTGGACCACATTCAGATAAGCGGATTTTGCTTGATTATCCATGAATAATAACCCAGGCCATATTGGGTAAAAGGCAAATAATCAGTTTGCGATTGCTTTTTGTTTGCACTACATCAGATGCTTAATACTAAGTTCATTAAACTCTCTGGAGAATTATGTGGTCCTTGGGCTAAATGTACAGACATAGCTCTGCAAAACTGTTATTTAGGAAGGAAGCCAACTGCAATTTGTCTAAGAGTCTGAGGTGCGACCTTGCAGAGGTTTATGTCTGTAAAATCCGTTTTTGTGCTTTATTCTATTTTTCACTTGCATTGCTTATGAGCTTGTCTCACACAATTTGTGTAAATTCAGTACTGTTAAATATCAAGGTATGCAAAATAAGTATACAGAGCTAAATTTAGGAGATATAAAAGTGCAATTAAAGGAACATGTAAGCAATCGTCTTCTCAATAATCAGTTTCAGGACATTTGCTGTTTTATATTAAATAGCTTGTGATTACAGAGGTAAATGGCACAACCAGCAGCTCTAGTGCAGGGCAAATACTTACACATGCTGTTAAAAACAACGTGAAAAAAAAGCGAGAGTTCTCCAACCGTTTCTTATTCCCCCGTGACATCGTACGTCGTCTCAGAAGGTGAGACCTACCGTCCTGTGAACACTGAGGTGAAGGGAGCGACTACAGACATGCCATCACCATTGCTAGCACCAACTCTAGTGAAAGGCGCACGCACTGAGAAACCTCTATCATTTTTGCTCTCATCCCCCTGCAAGGAAAATTCCCGGATTGAGCAAAATGTTGCATGCATAGCATAACAAAGACTAGCTGGTGGAGAGTGACCACCGAAAAATGTGGGGATTGTCCTTAGTACAAAGCACAGGCTAAAAGGGGAGAGTAAACAGTCAATCGAAAGAAATTTGAGGTTGCAAAGCTTTGCCACCCTGCATATAAGACTCGACCATGTTATTTTTCTTCTTAAGGGTGAAATACCTTCTCTGCTTTCGTGCTCTTTCTTGCAGCACATGAATCTTTCACATGAATCTTTTTCTTGACCTCCTTGGACGCATTGATGCATATAACCCTAGTTCAGACAAACAGAAGTTAGGCAGAGACTAGCATTACTCGTGTTTGCACATGCTCTACATGTATGAAAGAAGGTGCACGATTTTCAAACTTGTGTCTTACATCTGTCGCCTATTTTCCCTGCATTTACGCTTTAAATAGCTTATTATGCTTTGAATGGCTGCAGATCATTACCAATCATCGACATTCATGCAAATTGCAAAAAAGAATGGAAGTTGAAGCCCTGACAAACCTCCACGTGCGCCCCTTCTACGCACAATACTTGCCCTCCTCACCTCGTCATCCTTATCATCATATCCTTCCTCCTGGTCGTCGCCACCGTTTTCCTGCAAGTCAAGTTTGCGCAGCTATGCTTTAACCTCTGATCCATTGTTGAAATTACTTAGACAAAGATTCCCGCATTTTGCGTTTTCTAACAAGCAAATATCGCATGTGGATCACGTTTGCACCAAAAGCTTTTCCTGATAAAATATGGTCATAAAGTACTCTTCATGATCCACCCTCTTATATACAACATGCAAAACTCTTTGCAGAAAGTTCATATCAGCGAATCCTATAGCAGTTGCGCGCTTGATCTGAATGGTGAGCCCCTTGTATGTTTTGTACAGATCCGATACACACGAGTCATATGAAATGCTGTCATATGAACTGCTTGTTGCTATTCCTTCATGAGACATATCGCTGAAATATCTGAAAAATTCTGACACGCCTTACCTCTGGGTTAGGTGTCTGGGACGGATGCCTGCGCATGCAGTGTGATACGGGAATGTATAATGCTGAAAATAAGCTTGTTATACTACTGCATTTGAGATCACTTGGATTTACCTCGGGTAGTCTCTTGATTTCTCGGTACTACTCTGGAAAAGCTTGGTGTTATACAGTGAATTGATCTGCGAATTAAGCTGGTTGTACTGCTCCTGCGAGCATTCATAAAGCATATGCACACACAGAATAAGAAGCGCTGGTACTTGTGTTATAAATTGAAATTCATTCCGTAAGAACCCCTGTAACCTTACATTTGCAGGTTAGCTCGCTCGCGCGCAGTCACACAGTCATCTTACCTGGAGTTCGAATTGCTTGGTAACCCCCGCTCTCACAGCAGCTGAATGGGCAGATGAATATGAAGGCAAAGTTATCGCCGCAGCTAGTTACAAGTACGTGCTTGCACACTTCTCACTCGTATACCCGTCATCAATCAAACTGACAGCTTGCAAGAGTGCTCACCTTTCTCAATATCTGGTGCTTTATTTTCGTCACCACCTCCAGTTGCGTTGGCACAGACGGTAGACAGGAGTGCCAGAAGGGCAAGGAGGGATAAGTGTGTGCAGTTCATCTTAGCTTGAAAGTTGGGAGTCCTTCCTTTGCCAAATTTTTTCTATTTAATGATAAATTGCGCCTGGTCAAATTTTCAATATTTTGTTCGAAACGAATCGATCAATTTACTTCTATCATCGAGGAAATTCATCCGCTTCCTCAAAATTACTTTATAATTTATCCTGAAATCAGTTTATGCAATGAACTAGTGCACTTTTTGCAGCACATGAGGCGTGTGATATATGCACACACACACTTACACTTACACATACACACACACACACGCACACGCACACGCGCACACGCACACGCACACGCACATGCGCGCACACACACACACACACACACACACACACACACACACACACACACACACACACACACACACACACACACACACACACACACACACACACACACAAACACACACACACACACACACATAAACACAAAATGCACCTGTAAATGCACTTACAAGCAATATGTATGATGAATTAAGCGTTTCCCCCCTCCCCACATGCAGGACGCACATACAGGAGCACTACTCCTGCCGCTCCCTTCAGCGCTCAGGATCTACCTTCCCCTGCTTTGGATGCCATACACAGCATTCTCATCAGAGACAGAGACGACCCTATACATCAGTTGCATGCAGCAAACATTCAACGGATGGCTGTGTAAACAAATGTAAAGTTCAACAACCTGATATATAACGGATGGACTTCCAACGGATGGCTGTGCAAAATCTTCAAATCCCCAAAACAGCTGAAACTAGGATTGCACCAAAGTGGCTCTATCGTCCTTGCTTCCAGCCATCCAGATGCAGTAGGTAGATGCTTCTGGCACGAAACAAATAATCAGCAAACGGAAAATGGAGGGGGGTGGGTTTGTCAAAGTGCGGGGAAACTGAGGGAGACGGGGAGCTCCTCAGCAGTACCGCCAGCCATCAGCAGATCCTTCCCCAGAGAGCACCGAATTACCGATCTCATCATACTTCAACTTAACATCCACCTCATTGCGATCAAGAATCGTGAGGATACTAGACCTGAGAGCCAGCGCTGAGCACCGCGCAGGAGCAACACAAAGGCCTCTGCTCCATTCTAGAAGGAGCGAGCCTCAGTTACCCTCCACACCATCCTTTTGGGATGGGTGGCGCCATCTACAACATTCACACTTTGGAGCCATATTCGGGAGCCTAACTCGTCACTGCCGCCAATGGGGCAGATAGCCTACGTAAGTGACAACATATCAATCGTCGAGATCAAGTACTGTGAGGACACCAGACCTCAGAACCAGCTGAACGCCAGAATGGAACAGCACAAAGACCTCTGCAACATTCTCCAAGGAGCCTCCATTACTCTCCACATCATCCTTTTGGGTGTGGGCGGTGGGAATGGGTGGCACCATATACAACACCCACACTCTGAAGCCTTTCAAGGAACTGGCTCTTGATTCTAAAAGAGTTAAGAAGCTCGCCTCCAAGCTCCATGTGCACTCTGTGAACCTCGCTGCTAACCTTGTCCATACCAGACGTGCCCTTTCCAGCACTGTTATCAACTCTCATCAGGAGCCAGTTTTAGGCCAAGCCTGCAACCCTCTTGATTTTCCCTATCCTTTTCGCGGTGGAGGAGCTTTACGGTACTCAGTACCAAAGTGGCTCCTTTTCCTTAATTAGTGTGGGAGTGGCTTTCACTGCCTGCATAGTTTCCCTTTTCTTTCCATATAAATTGCACAAAAAAACTCTTCTTAACTTCCGCCTCCGTCGGCCCCCTTTGCTTTGACACACCTAGCGTATCTACCCAGTTGCCCGTTTTAAATGCCTGCATTCGTAGCGCTGTTATGTTTAAAGTGCATACTTAGCATATCTGAAAAATTGCCCGTTCTGAATGCCAGCATTCAGTATATAACAGGCAATTTATACATGCAGCAGTTTAATCAGGAAACAATAACAATTGCTGGAAAAAGTCAAAGCTTTACAGAATAGTTAGACTCTTCTCAACCATATAGGGATGTACAAACCAAATCCAACCACGTCACTTGCAGCGGGGTTTTTGACAAAAGCTCTACAATCTCTGAGGATCTCACTCACTAAAGATTAGATGTTCAGGTCATCCAATAAGTCTGACCGATTTACGATGTTCAATGCAGTCATGATCCCATATAAGTCAGTCATAAAGCATCCTCTAACAAAACCAGACAGCAGACAATCGTTTATGAATCCGCAGGTTGCTGCATCTGGAAATGTGCGTGTTGAGGTGCAAGGTATGGATGTGGGTCCCAGTGAAAAAACATGCCAGTTAAAAAAACATTGAAAAACGTTGGTATGCTTACCAGTAAAACTTCCTTACAGGAATATTTATGATTTAGTAATGGCCAGCATGCATTCCAGTAGGCTTGCATACGTTTCAGAGGAGTGATTCCCCTAGAGGACTCACCGTTCTTTATTAACTAAAGCGTTGGCATTGAGCCGTCTAACATAAGCTTTGATCCTTTTTGTCCGCCCTTGCTGATCCTCTTCGCAGTACTGCAAAGGAAGTTGCAGAGAATTCAATGCAATGTGCAAGCTTGCGCTGCAAAGATCGCAGTCCATCACTGTGACAAATATCTCCCCCTCTGGCCGTGCTGATTACAATCGCACCTCCAAAAGGCAAGCATTAGCATACAAGCATTTCTCAAACAGATAAACCCACCGTGTTTGCATCTGGTATGGCGTCCACAGGCATCATTTCAAAACGATCATATGTCTTCAGAGGCCTGGCCCACTTTGTGGGTTGCCTGCCCTCAAGGTGTGGGTCGATGGTCACCTGGTGGAAAACACGTGATAGGGTGGGTTACTTTCCTACCCTTGAATAGTGCAAATGAATGTAGCGGTACGAACACAACCAAAGTTTGCACTAGAGCCACTACTCTGCTTATGAAAGTTATCACCTTGGTGTGGGGAGGCAGTAGGAGTGGATGCTCATTGTCGTCCAGCTCATCTCTGTCCTGAGTAATTGGGCTCTGCATTACTACATGCTGCAGCCTATCAAAGGAACTCAGATCGTGGAGGGGTGGGTTGAAACTAAAAGGAGGTTCCCCAGATGGCGCATACAGCACCAGGCATTTCAGCTGACTCTTGTCCTGCTGCTGCTTCCCTCTCCTTCAAATTCCCACAATTCCTCATCAAGGGCATCTTCTTCCAGACGTAACACTAGATTGGGCACAGATGGAAGGATTGAGCATGCAGCAACGAGAGTGCTTTTAACGTGTGAGGTTAAAAACATCCAAGCTGACAAATTTGCAGTCAAAACTGAGAGGGAAAGAGGGATGAAGTTCTCATCACTCTCATCACTCTCATCACCCTCTTGCTCCTGAAAGGTGATCTTGTCCAGCCTGATGCTGATCTGGGTGCGAGCTGCAGCTGGGCTAGGCTTTCCATGGAGGATTGGGAAGGAGAGTGGGGGAATGACAGCTGCAATGGAAGAAAAGGGTAACTTCTTCACATGCTTGGGATATACGCCCATATAACAAAATCTGCAGTGTTCTATCACCTGCAGCACGGGAGGTAGAATCACCACCTCACAAAAGGTCTTGCAAGTGAGGCGGAAGTTTGCTGCATGCTGCTGGTGTTTAGGATCATCTCTGTCTCTGATGATAATGCTGTGTATGGCATCCGAAGCAGGGTAGGGCAGATCCTGAGCCCTGAAGGACGCGGCAGGAGTAGTGCTTCTGTATGTGCATCATGTGTGTGGGGAGGGGGGCAACACTTGATCCACCATGCATATTGCTTGTGAGTGCATTTACAGGTGCGTTTTGTGTGTGTGTGTGTGTGTGTGTGTGTGTGTGTGTTTGTGCGTGTGTGTGCGTGTGTGTGTGTGTGTGTGTGTATGTGTGTGTGTGTGTGTGTGTGTGTGCATGTGTGTGTGTATGTGTGTGTGTATTTTGTGTGTGTATGTGTGTGTGTGTGTGCGTGTATGTGTA
>Ga0307948_1001800_pt1 | contig 15300 bp, 14 predicted proteins | sample OrgLakmetagen280_FD_201824 | JGI IMG/M metagenome (GOLD analysis project Ga0307948, IMG submission 201824) | Saline water microbial communities from Organic Lake, Antarctica - #280 | ecosystem: Environmental > Aquatic > Non-marine Saline and Alkaline > Saline | place: Antarctica: Organic Lake...
GGCAACTTATACAGTGCATGGCATGCGTTCTTGCCTGATATCTTTCCACTTGCCATCCTGCGTCACCAACATCAATAGGCAGCTTATACAGTGCATGGCATGCGTTCTTGCCTGATATCTTTCCACTTGCCATCCTGCGTCACCAACATCAATAGGCAGCTTATACAGTGCATGGCATGCGTTCTTGCCTGATATCTTTCCACTTGCCATTCTGCGTCACCAACATAAATAGGCAACTGGATCGTACAAGCCCTGTGGCAGGGATCGAGTGCTGTCCACGCTCGTGCCGAATGCACTTCCTTGTCTTTCGTTGCCATTCTTCTGTCTCAAAACAGACATCTCGGGTCAGGCACGCCTTGCAGTGAGGAGCAAATGCTATCCACTTTTGTGCCTTTCACACACATACACACACGCACACGGACACACACACACACATGTGCGGACGTTCTCATCCTGAAATCCAATCCTTCTGTCTATTATCAGGCAACTGGAGGCAGGCAAGCCCTGCAGTGGGGAGCGCATGCTCCTCATGTTTGACCGCTGGCGCAAGCTGCTCAAAAGCTTCTACAGCGAGAAGAAGGGCACGTTTGACATCTCTAAGGTGCGGGCTTTGGAGGAGGGAGGCTGAGGCTGAAACACTCATCCTTCGTTTCATGAATTATGCTTCAGCCTTGTTGTAGTCCCACATGGGCATGCGTCGTATTGAGCTAAATTATAACAAAAAATACAGGACTAGATGACATCCTCCTTTGAGAACGGTGGGAAATCGTGCAGTTACCAGAGATGACATTTCTTTTGCGATCATCCACTGCTGTTATTTCTCTGCAGCTTGTTGATTAAACATAGATCACTGAATTTTTGACAACTGTCTTTTTCTTGCTCCTATGCTCATCATGGCCATATATTTTCAGTCTGACCATTTCATTTTTCAACCTTTTATCTGTCATTTGCCAACGACTTTACAGACAGCCTGTTGCGACGGCTACATTCATATCGATTATGCCCTGCCTTGGTTGTTTGCACGTTCAGATTCCTGACATCTATGACAGCGCCAAGTACGATGCCAACCACAACCATCACCTGAATCTGGACCTCCGGGTGCGTGGTGTCTGCTTATGGGGTACAGTTTTGTTCTTTGGTTATGCGCACACACACAATCGCACACACGCAATGTGTAAACCTGCTCTACTTCTCTAATGTTGGCATAACAAAGCCTTGTAAATGGCAAAGGCAGATACAAGCCCCTCAGCTTGCCATAGTAGGTTGTCCTGCCCCCAGGATCTGTAGAGTGACAGGAGGCCTGTTTTCTTCCTGTGCCTTGCCAATGGTTCTTTTGACATGGTCCTCTGCCTGAAGTATTCAGAGACGGGTATCATTGGCGCCAAGACACTGTCATCAGTAATCAGCATTCAGTGACCTGAGGGGTCAAGCATTGTGTAAAAGCAGCTGGCCGCAGGCCTTATCCCCAACAAGTGCGACACCATCCCCGGGCAGGACACACACACACACACACACACACGATCACTGCTATTCTACAACCCTCCTACTTTGCCCATTGCCTTTGAATTTTTCAGGAGCTCTACGTTGTGTCACGACAGCTGGCCTCAGGTGTTATCCCTAACGAGTACGGCATCACCCCCCAAGGAAAACTACGCATCGGGTCACGCATTGCTAGTGAGGTGGGTCACGCATTGCTAGTCAGGTGGGTTGCGCATGCTAGTGAGATGGGTTGCGCATTGCTAGTCAGGTTGGTTGCGCATCGCTAGTCAGGTTGGTTGCGCATTGCTAGTCAGGTGGGTCACGTATTGCTAGTGAGGTGGGTCACGCAATACCAGTGAGGTGGGTTGCCTGTGACCGAGCTGATCTGAGTCAGGACGGCATCATTTTCCCGCTGTCATTTGCTTCTGGTTTCCTTTGCTGAGCTGTTTTGATGAAGGACAGCATGTGCTCAAGGGCCGTAAGGAGGCAGGAAGGGGCAAAGAAGCGGTATGCCTCTTACCTCGTCTGCTGGTATATCATGTCACGCATTGCTAGCAAAGTGAGTGTCCGATGCTAAGATGTTTGAAGTAGGAAAGCAAGCGCCGAGCTGTTGGGCGTAAGAGGTAGGACATCCCTTTCTTGCACCCTCTGCTGAGATCGTGTCAGGCTTTGTTTGCGAGGCGGCCTGCTAAGTCGAGCTGTCCTGATGCAGAGATTTGGAGTTGTTCTCTGTCCTTTCTTGCTGATGATGTCCCGTCACGTATTTTTAGTGAGAAGTTAGCCATGCCAAGCTGATCAGATGTGGAGCCTCTAGAGCTGTAGGACTAATCTTGCGGATAGTGTCAGGTCAAGCGTTGCTGGTGGGGTGGTTTTGCCTTGCTGAGCCGACCTGCTGTAGAGAGCCGTCCCATCCTGCTGGTTCTATAAGCCACGCATTGCTTGTGATCCATCAGTAGCTTGTAGTGGAGCGGGCAACCTGTGTCCAGTTGTTTTTGTAGTGGAGAGGGCTTTGTTGCGCAATAAAGCGAGACATCCTCTGCTCGTGAGTTTTTTTCCCTTCTAAACCCCAAGCCTGCTGTCTTTTCAGTCGTATTTCAAGCTGAATATCAAACGCAATCCGGATCATTGTTTGCCGTTGCATCATGAATGAATTTAGAAATGCAATTTGTGCCTTAAAATGCACCGTTTCCTTCCTGCTTGCCTTTGCAGCTTCTGGGCAAGTTATTGGTGGACTTGGATGCGATGCGAGAGGAGTCTGTAAGCACGCTGCGGCAGGAAGAGGCAGAGGAAATTCAGCGTAGGGCTGCTGCAGCACGTAGGTGTTTCTGCATTAGCGATGTGTGTATGTGTGGGTGGTGTGTGCGCGCGTGTGTGAGTGTGTGTGTGTGTGTGTGTGGGTGTGGGTCTTTGTGGGTGTGGGTGTGAGTGTGCGCGTTCTTAAGTTTAATCGTGAGTTGTGCCCTGCGCATGCTTGTACGAGGATAATATGTTGCAACATTTCTCGCACGCGCGCACACACACACACACACATGCATGCATGCAACCTCGCACCTGCCTGATGTGCTTCCCTAAATTGCACGTGCCCACCAACGCATTCATCTGCTCAATGTACACTCACATACACAGACACACGCACATACACACAGACACACACAGACACACACACAGACAGACACACACATCCCTCCCCACTACCCCACCCCACCCACACCCACACACATACCATGAAACACATGTACCCCGCCCACATGAATCGTAGGTGCATCCCCCAACTTGCGTGCGTCCAGCATCAACGCCAGGCGCCACAGCATCGCCAATGGCCATGCTGTCGGAACGCCTCCTAGCAAGCACGAGAGCATGCAAGGGGAGGCCGACCTCTCAAGACACTCCCTCGTTCTGCAGCGCCACCCCTTGCCGACACATGATGCAGCAGGTATGTACGTATGTGCGTATGTGCGTATGTGAGGTCGAAAGGGGTCCCTGCAATGTGGAGGCGCGTGAGGAGGGGATTTGACTGCGTGTGTATTTCTTTTGTGGGTGTGAGTGGGGATGTGGGGGTGGGTGGGTGTGAGTGTGTGTGTGTGAAACACTCCCTTGCTCTGCAGCATCAAGGGCTGTTTGCATGCATGAGAATAATGATAATAAAAATGGTATTAATGGTATGACGTTGTGCATCATTTCAAGCATGCAGCTCTGGGCAGTGGGAAAAGGCAGGAGTAAATGAGGTATAATAATACCTGTTTCTAGTTGTTCTTCATGACGGAAATAGATGCAGGAACAGTGTGGACGCCTTTGTCAAGGTCTTAATCATGGCATTGGCAGCAAATGATTTAACGTTATTCCAGCGATCTTCCCCCTGTGTGCACAGGTGCCAGCGCTGCCACCGCTGCCACCACCGTTAACTCTGCCACCCCACACCCCACCCCAGATATATAGTGGCAGCATAACGCACACACACACACACATACACACACAAGTACAAAGAGGCACGCACACATCGTTCTTACGCGTTACTTTACCACCTGTGTGCACAGGTGCCAGCACTCCCACTGCTGCCGCCACCCCACCTCCTGGCAGAAACGCAGTAACAGCCGCAGCTGCTGGTTTAAGAGTGCCTCCCACACCCTCGACGGCCCCTCCAGCACTTTCAGCATCTTCTGGCGCCCTTGCAGCAGGTCCTAAGGAAGCAGCAGTGGGCAGCGGTGGTGTCGATGGTGCTGGCGCTGGTGCTGTTAGTGCCGGTGCTGGTGCTGATGCTGGTGCTGGTGCTGGTGCTGGTGCTGGTGACGTGAAGAATGGGCAGGGAGCGAGCGATGCCGCACGCGGGCTAGGAGGAGAGAGTGAAAATTTAGCAGCTGTGGCTGGTGCAGACAGTAATAGCAGCAGTGGTGGTAATGGTGGCGGTGCTGCTGCTGCTGCTTCTGGTGGTGGCGGTAATGGTAATATGCATGTGGATGCATGTGGGGTGGGAGATGGTGAGTGCAAGCAGGAAGGAGGGGGAGGGGAGAAGGACAAGGAGCAGGGGGTCGAGGGGAAGGAGGGAGGAGAGAAGGCCAAGGAGAAGGGGAAGGAGGGGGACAGCGACGAGGTGAGCAACTGTGTGTGATCCGTGTGCTGCAACCCATTTATAAAATGCCACAAGAAAAAAGGATACTGACTTTTTACCTCGATCGGTTACTGACTTTTCACCTCGATCGGTTATAGCTGCACCTCAAGCTTGTGCCATAACATCACATGATTACAGATGGCCGGAGCCGTGTATGCATGGTTCCGGCCAACCCTTCACGTAAATCTATTTACTGGCATCATGCTTGTGCTGCGTTGCTTCTTTCCCCATTGCACCAGGCGTGCGCGCATTCTCTCACCGTACTGAAGAAAATAGGAAGCAGAGGAAGCTACGCAGCGTGGCTGTTGCCGCAGCACTTCTCCCGTCGCTCTGTCTCTGTCTGATTGACCCTCCTCCTTGCTCTGTGCTTGTCGTAGGAGGTTGAGGTTGAAGAAACCATCCACAGACTCTGCCCAGACTATGCCCGCGAGACCATCAACTCCCCCCTTCGTCATGTTCGAACCCGCATCTACTTTACCTCGGAGGTGGGGTAAAGCTGTCGCTGTGCTACGTTTCTTGGATACTTTGTGGTATGTGTGGTATATGGTATATGGTGCAGCTTCGCCTACTGCTGTGCTATGTTTTTGGCGCAGTGTGCGTTGCGTTGCACACACACATACGACACACACACACACACACACACACACACACACACACACACACACACACCGCTGCATCCTTGCTTCATATCTTTTACCCCTGGTCTGCGCGTACCTGTTCCCCTCAGCAGCGTACTCAAATGATTTGTATGTTATACACGTGAGCATGCTCAATCGCAAAAAGACGCACAATACGTCACACACAGACTCTGCATACTCCACCCTCATTTAAAACGCTTGCTTGTCGTACTTCATAACGCTTTTGTTCGTCGTGCTGCTTCACAGTCACATCCATTTTTTGGTAAAAATACTCGCTGTGCACTTACTGAACAGGTGACGCTTGCAAGCATCACCTGACTCATTCGGACACATTTTCGTTCTTTGCCCCGCAGTCTCACATCCACTCCCCAATCAACATTAGCTGTGTCTGTGTAAACAGGATGACGTGCGCGAGAAGCACCTGACTCAATTCGTTAACGCACACATCCTTTACTGTTGCCCCGCAGTCTCACATCCACTCTCTGGTCAACGTGTTGCGTCTGTGCCATCTTAACGGCCAGCAAGATCAGCAGCAGCAGCAGCAGCAGCAGCAGCTGTCGCACCAGCAGACGCCCGCTCAGTGAGTGGATTACACAGTGGGCGTAGGTAGCCATGCCATTTAAGCTATCAATTACTTGGATGGTTCATTTCGTCGGTCTATACTTACCAAAACCCTCAGTTTACCGCGTCTCCTCCCCCCATGTGTGCCCCCTTGCAGTGCATCCTGCAAGGGCTGCAGGGGCTGCTCTCTATGAATTAGTTTCCTTTCTCAACGCTATCCTCACTGGTCTAGCTCTCATCGATGGTTTAGCTCTTACCTTGCAGAATGATATCTCACACACACACACACACACACACACACACACACGCGCACACACACACACACTGCATGCACACACACCATTTTCCTCACAGGCTCCTATTTCCAGGCAGCAGCTCTGATCTCCTCCAGCCTCTGCAATGCGCACCTTGATCCCTCAGCCTTGACCATTCCCCGTTTCTGACACACATGCACACACACGCACATGCATACAGACCTGCACGCACATAAATACACACTTGCACACCCACACGAATACACACAGATAGCATGATTTCTTCAATACTTATTTCACCCCCTTATTTACAGCCCCCTGTCTACCGGTGGCAGCTATGACGCCCTGCAATCCCAGGACTCACAGCCCCAAGATCAACAGCAGCAGCAGACACAGCAGGCACAGCAGCAGCCACTGCAGCAGCAACCACACACCCCTGGGTGCGGGGGATCACCGTTGCTCAGGTTGGTACAGATTAAGGGGATCCGTCACACCAATCAAAAGGTTCTGAAGCTCGTCAAGGGGTCAAGATTATGGCGCATTGAGTTGCGTTGTTTTGGCAATTGTTTTGCATCAATCGCTCATGACTAAAACTGCAACAAGTATCTACCACTCTCTGTTTCTGTTGTTCTTGCCCTCTTCTGTTGTGCCGTTGATATTAGTGTATGTAGGTACGTGAGCTTGACGCACGTGTATGGGGTTGGAAGTGCGCACAAGAATCGTTATAAGGGCCCTGTAAAGATCATGCTCATAGGAGAATACTGCTCTGAGGAGAAACATTTCAGAGTCGTGTGTGCGTGTGTGTGTGTGTGTTCTTGTCCCTCATCTTGGTACAGCCTGCCTGCTCCTCTGCAGCTGCATTTGAGGGGCCTTTGCTGAGCGGATACCAAAAACAAAAGAAAATTATGCGAGCAGTGACATCATTACCCAACATAGTTAGAAACGGAACCACTCAGCTACCCTTTATGCAGCCAGGCATCACAAAACTCCTCCACCGCGCACAAGTAAAGTAGAACGGCAGTCAGGAGGGTGTGAAGCACTGCGTCTCAGGACAGGGCAATTTCACTGTGTTGAATCATGCATGCCTGCAATCTGCTGAGAATAAGGCAGTGTTACAAAAATTCACACCCGCCGCGTTTCCTTGCAACCTACATAGCATTAATAAGTCCCTATTCCCACAATCTAGAGGCGTGTGTGTGCTGAATGTGTTCCCACAATCTAGAAGCGTGTGTGTGCTGAATGTGATCGCACATCCGCACCAGGCAATCAAACATAAGTCCCTGTTCCCACAATCTAGAGGCGTGTGTGTGCTGAATGTAATCGCACAACCGCACCAGGCATTCAAACACGCGCCAGCGGTTGAAAAAAATCGATATTTGCCCTCCCCACGTGGTGCTCTCGTACATTTCCCTGCACAGTCCTGAGGCGTGTGCCATGCTGGACAACACGACTGAACTGGACTACCTGACGCATGTGGTGTTCCGAATGTATGAGAACAAGGCTGTGCCCGTCACTGCACCAGGTCAGATCTGCTTTCTTGCTCTTAACTACGCACGTGCAAACACCAGTGCAAAAACCATTCACGGTGCACTACACACGTGCAAACACCAGTGCAAACACCATTCATGGTGCACTACACAAAGTGCACTATACAAGTGCACTACACACATGCAAACACCATTCACGGTGCACTACACACGTGCACTACACAAAGTGCACTTCACATGGTGCACTACACAATGTGCACTACACACGTGCAAACACCATCCACGTGCACTACACAAAGTGCACTACACATAGTGCACTACACAATGTGCACTACACACGTGCAAACACCATCCACGTGCAAACACCGTCCAGGCCTTCTGTCCTATTTTTTTGTCTTTGTTAGTGGGTGATGGGTGGGGTGGGGCTTTACGGTGCAGCATGAAATGGAAAGGCGTTGTGTGCAAGCAGAACACTGTTTTTGTTACTGTGGACGTGCTCAATCAAGGGCACATAGACATGCACACAGACCTCTGCAATCGCAGGATACACAAGCATACGTAGCACATACGTACAATTAAACACTTGAACACACAATTACACACACATTTATACACACACAGAGCGCTTCCGTGTAGAGATCCTGTTCAGCTCTGGTGCAGTGGGTGACCCCTTTGACATAGCAGCTGAGCGCTCCCACACTGCTGCTAATCTCAACGCTTCTCTCAGCAGGTATTTGTTGTGACTCACCTTCTGTGATGTGTGTGCGTGTGATGTGTGTGTGCGTGTGTTGTGCGTGTGATGTTTGTGCGTGTGATGTGCGTGCGTGTGATGTGTATGTGTGTGACTCACCTGCTGTGATGTGTGTGCATGTGATGTGTGTGCGTGTGTTGTGCGTGTGATGTGCGTGCGTGTGATGTGTGTGCGTGTGATGTTTATGCGTGTGACTCACCTGCTGTGATGGCTGTGCTTGTGATGTGTGTGCGCTTGTATTGTGCGTGTGATGTTTGTGCGTGTGATGTGCGTGCGTGTGATGTGTATGCGTGTGACTCACCTGCTGTGATGTGTGTGCATGTGATGTGTGTGCGTGTGTTGTGCGTGTGATGTTTGTGCGTGTGATGTGTGTGTGACTCACCTGCTGTAATGTGTGTGCTGGCAATTGGGGATGTATGTGTGTCTAGCCTTTTTCTGGGAGCGAGTGAAGCAGCAGAGCACAGCCACATTATATTAAAATCTTATTCTGCTCGCTGTGGCCCTTATCAATCTGAACTCTTGTACCCATTTCGATCTCAGGGAGCCGACGCTGAACCCTGAGGATGCAAACATGCAAGAGGCGTCAGACCCTGCTGGAGAAGGCACAGGGGCAGCAGGTGTGGAAGTATGCAAATGTTTGTGTGTGGTGTGTGTTGGATGTGTGCAAGTTGGGTGTGTGTCAAGGTGTCTGTCCCAGCATCACCAGTACAGCCCAAGTACAGCTACGTCACGTACACAGCCACCACATTTACACACACACTACCATCACATACATAGATGGTGGCAAGATGGAGGACTGCCCTGAGAGGAAGGAAGGCTCTGACAAAGACGCACCTCAGGCGCTACCCGCAGCAACGTTTGACAAGGTCAGCCCTGTTTTTGCCTGTTTTCCGTTTGCGGGCTTGTGTGTGTGTGTGTTTGTGTGTGTGTGTGTGTAGGTGCGTTTATACATACGTGTTGTATTTGCAGGCTTACGTGTGTGTGTGTGTGTGGGTATGTGTGGGTGTGGGTGGGTGGGTGGGTGGGTGCGTTTATACATACGTGTTGTATATGGTACATAATCGTTACAATAAACTAGCTTTTATCGCTATTGACTCGCCCACTGTTGCACACAAGCCCCCCATAAGCTTTACATCCCCCCCCCCAGCACTTTTTCAATTTAGAGCTGTGGGCTTTGCCCAGTCTGTGAGCGTTCAAGTTTAATTACATCAGAGGCATCCAAAGTGAACCTGCCTAAGTACCTAGAACCATGAACGCAATACGACATTGCATGCATGCATGTAAACGAAGTGCATGCGCACAGGTAGACACACCAAACACATCTACATTTGCATGCTCAGGTGTCTTTCCCTCCCCCTCCCCACTCCCCATTACCAAAGAACGCCACCGGAAGAAGCTCGCTGGACCTGTCACATTGTCTAGTTGGCAGCATTGCCGGTGCCGGTGCCGGTGCTGGTGCTGGTGCTGGTGCTGGTGCCGGTGCCGGTGCTGGTGCTGGTGCTGGTGCTGGTGCTGGTGCTGGTGCTGGTGCTGGTGCTGGTGGCGGTGGCGGTGCTGGTGCTGGTGGCGGTGCTGGTGCTGGTGCTGGTGCTGGTGCTGCTCCTTCCCAGCAGACGGAGTACGTGAGCGTATCTCGCTTGAACAGCACCAGTGGTAGCGTGAAGCCTAAGTCAAAACCGAGCAGCTGTGCAGATGAGGGAGAGGGCCTGCTCGGGGGGGCGGCTAAGGCCTCCCAATCCTTTGCCAGGTAGGGTCGTTCGGCACGCTTATGAACCGTCATTAGCTTTCTTGTTGTGCTTGTAAGTCATCTCTTAGATTGTTGACATTCAAATCTGCACGCTTTCCAATCATCATTTGGGTTGTGCCGCGCAACTGGATCACCATTCATATTGCTGGCACGCTCTTGGTTGTTGACGCTAATAAATACAAAGGTACGTGTTGGTATTGTTTCTAGATCCTATCCATCAGAATATGATACCGTGCCTGAAAAGGCAGGCTGTCAAGGCCAACAACGCGGTTTTTCACGATTGCACCATAGTATCTATATAACAAATGTGAGAAGTGTGTCGAAGCAAGGGAGGGGCCTAGCTGGTCAGGAGGTGTCGCAAGCTACTAGAAATTGTGGGCCGTTCAATTATCTTCCGATTTAAATATCAGCAAGAGGGCAATGCATCGCCCGATCTGTTTAGAGACAATTCAGGCCAAGTTCTTGGTTCACTTTTCCTGCCTGCTGTCCGTGTGTATTACTATGAACTCCTACTGTAACTAGGCCATTCTTACAACTGTTGACCCACAATTCTTTGACCTTGCTAATCCCTACAAACACCAACCTTACCTAAAACGACTATGCTCCTTATTTCAACCATGCCTCGCACTAGTTACATAGTACACCTACTGTGCTCCATTTGGCTTGCCCTAACTTCCAACAGCACCTACCTGTGTGTTACCCACGCCTTGTCTCACACAACACACTTGCTACCCCAGGCTGAGCAACAACAGTGCCAGAGGAGTGGAGGAGGGAGAGGCGGGTGCGGGCGCAGGGGGTCAAGGCAAGCAGCACCCTGCTTTGCCATCACCCAAGGCAAAGAGCAAGGTGGGGTGTGTTAGATTGCAAGGCTGTGCTTGTTACAAGCAACGCCTTCTTGCAAAATGTACTATGCTTGCAGCAGCAGAGTTCACATTAGGTATGCATTTTGCTTGAGTGCGATACGCACAGAGTGCTTCTGGCCAGGCAGGAACCCATTCTCAACACAACTCCTGAAACCAGTAAACCTTGCCAGCTGCATCCTTCTAGTCTCCATTAAGTCTATCGTTTTTCTACAAGGGTTTCTGTGTCTTGTACAGAGCGGCTCACGCTCATTGATGTGGTACTAGTGTTGTTTGCTAGCTCCCATCTTTTTTGCAAATTTTATGAGGAGGAGCAATTGATGCAGGTTTGATGCTACACAAATACACACAAACACACGCACGCACACACACACACACACTCACACACACACACACACACACAAATGCCTACGCACAACAGTGACGTGTGGTTCACGCAACAAAATGATGCGCGTACAAAGCTTGCACGCGTGCCTTTGCTTCTGCCTGTCTGTAGGCTGGCAGCCGGCGTGTGAGCAACACAGGAGACAGTGAGGGAGAGAGCCTGTACGGCGGGGGTGCCAACAGAAACAGGTGTGAATGTGTGTGTGCGTGTGTACGGCGGGGGTGCCAACAGAAACAGGTGTGTGTGTGTGTACGGCGGGGGTGCCAACAGAAACAGGTGTGTTTGGGTGTGTGTACGGCGGGTGTGCCAACAGAAACAGGTGGGTGTTGCTGAGCGGCGAGATGTGTCGATTGAGTGCCAGTTCTAGACAACGTATTGTCATAGTGGTAATCCATGAGGGATTTTTTGCTTAAGAAAAAACCGTTAAGTAGCAACACAAACAATGAATGGTGCATACAGTGAGTGGCAAAAGCACGTACAGAGTTAAGGTGCAGGGTAGGGAACGTGTCGACAAAAATAGGCAAAATGATTGTGGGTGCACGCATGGTGAGGGGGCTTAAAAAGCACGTGGGTACAGTGATGAAACCCTTTGCGGTGCAGCTTTTCACAGCTTGCTTCGAAACCTCCTTCCTCCTGAAACCTCGAGCCCCCAAAAGCTTTGAAACCTCTTTCCTCCTGAAACCTCATTACTCCTGAGCCCGCAAAAGCTGCTCCCTGTCTTCATCATCGTGCAGCGCTGCTGCTGTGCGTTTTCTGGCATATTTTTGGGGCTCCTCCTTAAATCTTTTTGCCACGTTACAAGTTGCACCTGTGCTTGTGGAAAGTCGTGGGAAGTTGTGGAAGAAAGGCTGTGCACCATGTTGAAGGGTAAGGACGAGCTCACACACACACACACACGCACACACACACACACGCACACACACGCACACACACACGCGCACGCACACACACACACACACACGCACACACTCTTATGCCATCTTGCAGGGGTGGGGCCCAACGCTGCTGCCGTGGCCCAGCCTGGCATGTCTTGCCTGTCGCCTCGCGTACTGTGCTGCACGATGGAAATGTTGATGGCGTGCCCTTGGAAGCTCTTGAAGATGCCTTGGGGCCCATGGTACGCGGTCACTGAATTGCCTTGTGTGAATGTAGCTGTGGGGGAAACTGTGCACATGGGTATGCAGGTGTGCGTGTGGTGCATGCGTATGATGTGTGTTTTCCATCGTAAGTAACTAATGATGAGGTATGCAAGGCCTGTGGCGCGTGTCAACGCGTTTTTGATGGACCATACTTGATGCTAGGACAGTTGTGGTTCAAGATTTGCGTGCACTGTAGATCAAGGCGTGCTTGATCATGGGGACTTGCCTGTGTTTTGCAAATGGATGTTCAGGTCCACGAGGGGAAAGGTGGGTGTAGGTATTCATTTAGGAAATTCAGTGTGATGCAGGAAAAGCATAAGAGATCAAAGCGTTGCTACGCTGCATCTTCTGGCTTGCAGTGGTCGCAGTGCTGAGTAGAATGCTGTGTGCAGTTGCGGAGAGCACAGATATTTGTGTGACTGCAGTCACCCACTTCTTCTGCGTTGTTGCTCACAGTACTTGACTTCATACGTTCTGTTCTATGCATTAATGTCAACTCCACTTGCGTAACACGTGCAGGCCAAGGTGCAAAAGTTTGCGCCTCCTGCATACACGGTTGCACTGCACACACGCATCCACGGCTACCCTCCCCCTGAGAAAGCAGGCGGCAGAGAGGCACGGCCCACCACGCCCTCGCTTTAAGCCCTCGTACTCCTGACGGGAGGGTGTTCCTGTGCGCAATAGGCTAGTTTATCCCTTCTATAGCCTTTTCCTCTATCTAAGAAATACAGAGTTACGCGCTGGATGGAGTTTGTGCGCTTGGCGCGTGCGTGCTCGAGGCTCCTGCTGCTAATTGTTTTGTGTATGGTCTGGGTACTTGAGCCTGTCTTGGCAGCTGCACAGGTTACGTACAGTGGTTGGCTGTTTGGAGGGAAGCAAGGTGTGTTGCGGTATGTAGTATGTGTGAGAGACAGATAAGGAATGACAGTGCCTTTTGGGGGGGTGGGAGGTTGCCAGTGTGAGCACCAGTTGCGCGTCTTTCCTTTTGGCACACTGATCTTTACCAACGTAGACTTTTACCTCAAACTTTTGCTGAGTATGGTTCCCTTGACTGGCTAATCTGGGTGTGCTGTGTTGTGTGTATTCAGCACAAAGGTAAGGTTAGAGTATCCCCTTGACCGTGAAGGCGATCACTGCCCTTAATCGTTGGTGTTATCAGTTTTAGATGCCAACACGAGTGGCATTTAACAGAAGTTTCCTTGGGTAAAAATACCACCAAATATTCTCCATGGTGGGAGCTGACACTTTTTTTGCTGAAAAACGAGCAAGGCGCAGTGCGGTGTCTAGTATTGTTGACAAGGCTTGACACAAAGAAACAGACTGTGCATGATTATAGATGGGAAGAAGGATTTGTGTTGCAGTAGGTTTACCGTTTGCATGTGCGAGGTTTTGGCGGATTATCTATGATATAAAAGGGGGCAGAGGCAGGAAGCCGTTCGTGCTTGTCTTGTCTGAGGAATTGCTCTACCACTAGCTGAAATGTTAAGGTGGTGTGCAACTTGAAGAAGAAGCGATTAGTGTGCCTGAAAGTGTTAGACCCTTGCACAACTTGCTTTCCCCTCAGTAGCTGTGTTGTTTAGCAGTTGTTGTGTTCAGCGATTATAGCCTGTCTATTCCACTGTTCCCTTCTAAATGCAATTTCATCTTATAGCAGTGAGTACTCCGGTCCCTCAACACTTTTTGTCGAGCGACATAGGGGCCTGAGACTCCTTCTTTGTGTTTCTTCTCTCCTTTGTCTGACATGGTGGGATGCTGTATGTGCTCAACCCACGATAATATGTTTTCTAATCCAAGCCGGAAGTGTTTACACCATCATGATGGCATCATTTTACTTTACATTGCTTGCTTACCTAGTGCACTTCGAGGATCAAAATTGCGTATACTTTCAAGCCTCTGTATCGCTCCTCTGTCCACTTTTGAACCTGAGCGCGTGGTCCTCAGAAATAGCAAGGACCTTTCAGAAAGCTTTTTCTTTGTAATATGGCATTACCTATGGTATTTGTTTTTTGTGAGCGGGCTAGAGTCGTACTTGTTGACTGAAAGAGAAAGCCTTTTTTTTACCTAGTACCATGGCACACCTATCTTATAAAAATTGGCAGCCTAGGATTAAAACCCTCATTTGATGCGCAGGGACAGTCATGTAACAGATATGGTCAGCGGTGTGTTTTCGATGACAGGCAGATCACTGGTACGCTAGACTCTAAAAGTGCCTTACCAGTTTGGCTTACTGGTAAGCCATCTTTTTTACTGGCTTCCTACTTCAGTTACCAGTAAGCTATGTAGTAGCTAACCGAGGCTTACTAGATTGGCCTACCAGTAAGCAATTCAGTTAGCGCAAATAAATGTCAAACTCTCGCTAACTACTGTCCCTGCTTACTAGACAGTGATCAGGCAGTGGTTACTAACAGTGATCAAACTCTGGCGTACTATTTCTGCTTAGCTACTAGACGGTGATCAGATAGTGGTTGCTGATAAGCCATGGTAGATATAACAATACTTATGCATGTCCCCCACTGGCAGTGTCAGCTTTTCTGGTGGGACTTTTCTAATCCAAGGGCTGGTTTAATGTCTTTCCTTAATGCACACCGGTTGTGTCCGAGCGTAGACATTACTTTTTTAACTACATAATGTCCGCTTACTAACTTCGGTTATCCTGGCCTACTGGTTACCACCGCTTACTATTTCTGGTGGTTACCAGTAAGCCAGGAATTGGTAACCGAGCGTAGTGTAAGCCTGGTAAGCCAGTCTGGTAACGCTTTCTTACATTTTGAGAAACGCGTTGACACTACTCCCATTTCTGCTGATGCTTGGACTGCACACCTTGAGCAACATTTCAAACAGCCTGTTGAGAATGATTTCAGATTACATGCCAGGCTACCTACTCGCCATCAGG
>Ga0307948_1001815_pt1 | contig 15239 bp, 11 predicted proteins | sample OrgLakmetagen280_FD_201824 | JGI IMG/M metagenome (GOLD analysis project Ga0307948, IMG submission 201824) | Saline water microbial communities from Organic Lake, Antarctica - #280 | ecosystem: Environmental > Aquatic > Non-marine Saline and Alkaline > Saline | place: Antarctica: Organic Lake...
AGGGGCTTTTTCTTCAGCGTGTGGTGCACATTGGTGCGGTAATCGTAGAACCAGACTTCTTTTGTCCAGGGGCTTGGGCTGGCCGGCTGGTTATCAAAAAACAGAATGTTTGCCTTCACGCCTTGTGCGTAAAAGATACCGGTGGGCAGGCGCAGAATAGTGTGCAGGTTCGTATTTTCCAGCAGCTTTCTGCGGATGGTTTCACCGGCGCCACCTTCAAACAGCACGTTATCTGGTAATACCACGGCGGCCTTGCCGGTGGTTTTTAGCATGCTGCGAATGTGCTGCACAAAGTTAAGTTGTTTGTTCGACGTAGTGGCCCAGAAATCCTGGCGGTTGTAGGTCAGGTCATCCGTTGCCTGTTCGCCTTCTTCATTGGTAAAGCTCATGGAGCTCTTTTTGCCGAAAGGCGGGTTTGCCAGCACATAGTCGAAACTTTGCGGGCTGGCAGCCACCAGGGCGTCGTTAGGCGACACAAGGCTATCACCGTCAATCTCGCCAATGTTGTGCAGGAACATGTTCATCAGACACATGCGGCGGGTGTTGGCGACAATCTCATTGCCGAAGAAAGTGTCATGTTTGATAAAGCTCTTCTGCGCTTTGTCCAACTGGTAATTCTGTTGATCGGTCAGAAAATCGTATGCCGCAAGAAAAAACCCACCCGTGCCACAGGCCGGATCGGCGATGGTCTTGCCGGGTTCCGGGCGCAAACAGTCCACCATTGCGCGGATCAACGCGCGCGGAGTGAAGTACTGGCCAGCACCCGACTTGGTATCCTCGGCGTTTTTCTCCAGCAGGCCCTCGTAGATGTCGCCCTTAACGTCTGCACCCATCATCACCCACTGGGTGCTGTCCACCATATCAATCAGGCGATACAGTTTGGCCGGGTCCTGGATCTTGTTCTGCGCTTTGGTGAAAATCTGGCCGAGCATTCCCTTTTGGGAACCCAGTGCTCGTAGTAGCTCCACGTAGAGCACTTCCAGCTCCGCACCCTTTTTGGTTTTCAGCGTATGCCAGCGGTACTGTTCCGGAATGCCGACATCACGGTTGTAAGGCGGCTTGGCGTACTCGTCCGCCATCTTCAGGAAGATCAGATAGGTAAGCTGTTCCAGATAATCTCCATAGCCAACGCCGTCGTCACGCAGGGTGGTGCAGAAACTCCATACTTTGGAGATGATCGGGGCACTTGCCGGGCTCATTCGGTTAAATCCTTATCGGTTTTGTCTTTCAAGGGTAAGTTGCTATCTGCGGTGTCATCGCTGTTTTCGACCAGCTTGTCGAAGTCGCTCACGAACAAACGGTCCTGGATAATACGGTAGCTCTCGAATTCACTTTCGGCGTATTGGCGGGCCAACGCGGCGCTGATACGGCCGCTGCCCTGCAGAATGTCGCGTTCATCAAATTTCAAAAAAGCATCGAGGCGCTTCGCCCAGTCTTCCATTGTCATCGGGATTTTACGTTTGGCGCGGTCTTCCGCCAGCTCAAGGTAGGCGTTCACTATTCTGCCTAGGGAATCCAGCTCATCCTTGCTCAGGTAGTTTTTAGCCGTACCCACATCGGTCTTGAGAATCTTGCCCTCAGGCGCCTTGGCCCAACTGGTCAGCCCCATATTCGGCATGCTGCTGTTGGCGCGCAGCTTTACCAGTTCGGCAGCGGTATGGCCATGGATGGCGTAATGCAGTTTGTTCTGCACCTTGGCAAAGAAGGTCTTAGTGGTTGGCGCCTCACCGTTGTAATCCAAACTGGTGGCATAGATGTCGGTGATTTTCTGATAGAAGCGCCGCTCCGAAAGCCGGATTTCACGGATTTCTTCCAGCAAACGCTCAAAGTAATCCTCACCCAGAAAGCTGCCGTTCTCCATGCGCTCGCGGTCAATCACATAGCCTTTGATCGCAAATTCGCGCAGCACCGTAGTGGCCCATTGGCGGAACTGGGTGGCTCGTAGGGAGTTGACGCGGTAGCCGACTGAGATGATGGCGTCGAGGCTGTAGTGTTGGGTGTTGTAGTTTTTCCCATCTGCGGCAGTTGTCCGGAATTTCCGGATAACTGAACGCTCATCCAATTCATTGGATTTAAATATGTTTCTCAGGTGCTCATTGATAGTGCGGACATCAACGCCAAACAATTCGGCCATCAGCTTTTGCGTCAGCCAGATGGATTCATCTTCATACCGTGCTTCGATGCTTTGCTCGCCCGATTGCCCGGTGAAAATCAAAAACTCGGCGGTGCTGTTGCGGATCAGTTTATTGCTCATTGCTGCCTCCTTGCGGCGCGCCACTTGGCATAACGGTTAGCCGAAGAATAACAAAACACTGTATATGTGAACAGCGTTAAGCTGACTTGTTCAGGGGGATCTCCCTCAAGCAACGGTCAAGCAAATCCAGATTAAGCCCGCCAGGGTACATAACGCATGACTTTGTCGAATGGCGATTCCTTAGACGGCTTCTGTCCATCCTTTCGATTCTAATACCCGGGCAGCCAAATTAATCTGACGCTCTGAGAACTGATGTTTGCGATCATTCCAGTCATACACCTGGCGGATGGCCTGTTCCCGAGTAGAAGCTGATTCCTTCTTGATGACCCAGTGCACAGTGGATAGCAGCTCCAGACCAAAGGGCGATTCAAAACCCTCAACAAGCTGCGCCACTTTATCAAACCGAGATAGGGTGTCCGGGTGTTGCAGAAGGAAACGGCTGGCATCGTCCACCGCACCGTGCACCAGTTGCAACGGTTTGTCTGGCGCATCGCCGCCATCTGCATAGCCAGACAGAAGGTGCCCTTCTACCGCGTTCAATACATGGCGCAGGTTCTCCGCATACGGGCCAAAGCCCGCTTTTTGATATTTTAGCCGCAGTGGCTCGCCTGCCTCTTGCATGAAGTACATCAGCTTATGCACCATCTTTTATGCAGGCGGTGCGCCCTTGGGCTCATAGACAATCACCTGCACATCGCGGAGTGGTCTTAGTGCTGACTCAATGTGCGGCTTTACTTCCGACCAGTCCAGACCCCCAAGGCCGCTTCCCAGGGGGGGAATAGCAATAGATTGAATCTGATACTGGTGGATCGTGTCGACCAGAGCCTTGAGTCCGGCGTCGATGTCTTCCAGACGGCTGGCACCTCGCCAGTGGCGCTTGGTAGGGAAGTTGACGATGTAGCGCGGCGCCGTCAGTTGCCCGGTCTCAAAGACAAACATACGTCCTGGCTTAACCTGACGATTTTTACACGCGGTGGCGTAGGCCTTGAAGTTGTCTGGGAAGGCTTTCTTGAACTGCAGCGCAATTCCACGCCCCATCACACCGACACAATTTACGGTATTGATAATGGCGTCGGCGTCTTCACGCAGGATGTCGCCGGTTTTGTATTCGATCATCTTGGCCTCCTCCATTATCAGTAGTACCAGTCTGGTTTGATTTGCTGCGCTTCAAGGCTGCGCTCAGCTGGGTGCGGGGCGTCATCAGGACATGGCCGGTCCAGTTGAAAACTTCGGCAGTGAGCATGCCGTCCGGTTTACCATCTATGAAAAAGAGTTCGAGCGATTGGGGTTTGGTCGGGTTCATGCCACTTCCAGCTCTGAATTTTCACCCATCATCATCTGGTAATGAGCACTATGGCCAGACTCATAAAATATTTTTTTAAATATAGCCAGATAGGTTTCTACAGTCGTGTCACCATTCGAGACATAAATATCATCATGTACTGAGTGAGAACCGTCATTAACCCATGAAAAAAGAGATTTACAGATAAGTTTATTTCGCCCTTCGAATTTTGCACAGATGTAATCCGGGCTAATACCGCCAAGAATTTTGAAATAGTTTTCAAGAATACGGCGTAGAGTGTTCTGAATGGTCAGGCTGGATTTTGACGGCGTTTTCACGTCCGCCCACAATAACTCATAGGACGTTTTGATAGGATTTGATTGATGATTGATCAGTTTAGACAGCAACCCATCTTTTCTTACGATCCAGAATGTTGCTGCAGTTAACGCTCGGTCGCCGGTGCGCTTTAAGCTAAAGCTAACTTCTTTGTGGAAATAGACATTGTGAGTGAGTAAAAAAATTTGCTTAATGTAACCGTTTCCACAACTAATATCTTCGAACAGCTCTCTTATCAAAATGCTTACAATGAAAAGAATATCGCTATCAAGGCTGGATACCGGATCATCAAAAACCACCACACGGTTATCGGTAATACCGCTTTCGGAGTTGCTACCTTTTAGCAAATGGTAAAAGTACAGGAATGTTACAAAAGTGCGCTCGCCTTCGCTCAACGTGTTCTTTGCATCTGAGCCATCCGCCCGAACCAGCTTGTAGTAACGGTCACCACTCGTGCTAGCAAGAGAAAACCCATGAAAGCCGAATGACTTTAATAATGCATTGATCTCGTCAACTGTCGGCTGGATACTGGTGATTTGCTTCTCCAGCCCCCGGATCTCCTGTTTTTTCTCATTTATCTCCGTATCTTTAGTTGCAATTTTCTCACTCAGTGACCTAATTGCGGAATTGAACCCACTTTTCCTTTTGTTATAGTCTGCCAGATCAGATTTCATTTCCGCCAGAATAAATTGCCACGACTGTGCCGTTAAAGTCCGGCGCTCTTGAGTAATATTATCAACTGTGGCGCTATGCTCAGAAATTGCAGCATTAGCTTGATCAATTAACGACTTAATCGCTATGAGTACATTGGCAGTAGCTTCCATCTCCACAACCTGACTTGGCTCCTTCTTTTTACTCGCAAGTATTTGGAGGTTGCCGGCAATCACGGAGTCTAATAACTGTTTTTCTAACTTCAATTTATCGATATCGAGGAAACGAGAAGGGCTGGAAATAATTGATGCAACAGATTCCTGGAGTCGAACAGAATCGGTTTTGTAACTGACTTCCAAGGCACTGATTACCTGACTGTCCGCCTCAAAGGTTTCGTCAAAGTACTCGGCCAAACTCTTTGCAAAATCATCTTCTGTATCTTGCTGGCAGAAGGGACAGACACCTTCATTCACATCATAAAATCTGCGGCCTTGGCGCACCCAGTCGCTATTACCCAATTTATCAATCATGCCGGCAATATCGACATCTGCTTTTCCAAGAATTCGCCTTCCGAGCACAGAATTAGTTTCGGGTGCTATCAAGCTGTTCACATTGATGGACGGGACTAAGGCTTCCCTGGTTGGAGTCTTTCCGAATACTGTCTCACCACGTCTTTCCAGCGTGACTAGCGGAACTAATGCCGCAGTATTAGTGACTGATTCCTGAAGCATTTTGCTCGTGAATTTGCCGGCACTACCACGATAGCCTTCAAACGCGCCCTTCAGGTTGGCGTCGTATTTTTGTTTTTGCTTCCAGCATTTTTGTTTGAACGAATCATCAAGTGCTTTCAGATCGCTATTCTTACCGCTTGATCCATCGCTCCCGCTCAAGGTGTTTCGCAAGCTTCTTCTCTGTTCTTCCAGCGTTACCAGCTCTGATTTTGACGATGTAATTTTCTCCAGAGTTTCAACCTGTTCCTCACCCAGAGTAAACACCCCCTTGATGTCCCCCGACTGATTGAAGTTGGCGTCAACGAAGTCACTGTTGTAAACCATCGCTTGCAGCTTTGTGCCATCCTTCCAGAGTATCCGGCAATGCTGATGCCCATCAGCTTCTGCGATCACCCGGCTGATCGTGGTTTTCCCCGAACCATTTGAACCAAATATAAAGTTTAACTTCGATAGCCCATTCAGCACCTCCGATTGGTTACCGTAGGTTGCCACTTGGGAAATAGACAGGGATTCAATCATCTCTAACTTCCTTGTTTCGAGGTTTTGCCAGTTTTTTTATTGGTCGTTTTGCTGGAGTTAACGGCATGTGTAGCATTTTCTGCCTGAATACGTGCAAGCAGGACGCTGGCGGGTTCGTCGTTGGCGTCTTGCGGGACGAGTTGGCCGGAGAAAGCTTTTTTCAGGATGGATTGGCGGAGAGTTTCGGCGCGACGAACTCCAGCTTCAACTTCTTCGACCATTTTATCAATTTCTGAAGTTTGTTCAGACAAATAAAGCGCTATTTGCTCCTGCTCTTCAGTGCCGCACACCGGAATCGGTATCGATTTTATATCACCGCCAGATATACCCGATTGACCAGCGGTAGTCCTGATCCTAGACTCAATGAACCGCCTAGAATCACCGCAATTAATCGCACCTTCCAAAAATTTAGAGCTCAGGGACGGCACGCCAATGCGAGTTTGTATAAGCTTATCAGGGTAAAGATGAGTCCCATCTCCTTTATATTCAGCGCAAACTCCAACATAGTTCCTCGATCCGTTATACCGGGTAAAAACTAGGTCCCCTTGCGCGAGAAGGTATTGATCGTAAATGCCACCTATGTTCTGGATGTATCTGACATCATCAAGAGCAAATTCCATTGCTCTTACCGCGCTAATTCTGAAAATCTTAGTACCTGAATCTCCTTCTGGCTTTGCAGAAATTCCATTTCGAATCCGCTCACAAAGCCCTGCGTATTCAACCCAGCACCAGCCGCCCGGCAAATCCGCCAGCTCCAATTCTGCAGGATAACGAATGCCTGAAGGAGTCATGGGCTTAGCTGGTTTTTTTCCTTCTTTATCATTTTCTTCCCACACCTTGACGGTGGTCTGCCAGTTTTTTAGTTGCCGCTGGTAGCGGGATTGACGTTCCTTCTGGATGCGGGCGAGGAGTTGTTGAGGTGTTTCCAGTTTGTCTTTGTTCTGTTCGCGCCAGTGGGCGGTGAGCTTGCCCTCGAAGGCGTGTTTGAGCACGGTCTGGCGGTAGACTTTGAGTTGTTCGCGGGCGGTTTTCAGGGATTCGATGCCTTTGTCCAGTTCGGAGAACAGGGTTTCGATTTTGGCGACGATGCGGTGTTGTTCGTTTAGAGGGGGCAACGAAAGCGGCCAATCTTTTAAAATACCTTGAGATATATTTGGTTGGGCTCCGCCTTTTCCAGAATCAATCAGGGCCCGGCGCTCGGAAAGCAGGTAATAGTATAGGAATTCGTTGCTTAGCAAGTCACACAGTGGCTTGGCAACAGCACAGGCCTGATTAGTCGAAGCATCTATCCCAAAAATTGAAAGCTTTCCAATCGTCGCTCCATACATTGCGATACCAACAGACCCAGCAGCGAAAATCTTCGCGCTGGATTTTTTAATTGCATCTTCGGATATATGCTCTTCGGTGCCTCTTATAAATTTGTCGCCAAGTTCGCCCGTTTTTATCCAAGGGATGGAACCATTGAAGAGTTCAGGATTGCGCCGAGAAGGCGTCCCCCCAGAACCCCAGCCTGCGACGTCGCCTAAAGTTGTTAGCTCCCACCCCACCGGTACTTCAACTTTCACGCCACCAACTCCCGATTTAACTCTTTAATCACTTCATCCATCCCGTCGCCAAATAACTGATACATCCTGCCCATACCCCCTTTGCTGTCAAACGGTGCCATTTCCAGGTCATCGCGTTCGATATGGAAGGAGCTGATGATGTGGTCGCGTACCATTTGTAGCCAGGCCATTTGTTCCTCATTGAACTTTTCACCGGCGCCGCTGTGGTGTTGCATGATCCAGCTTTGGAAGTTGCGGCGCACGGTGGCGGCGTAGGTCGAAAGGGTGTTGTCTAGCCCGGTGACGCGGCGGAGCAGGGCGACCAGCGCGGTCAGGTCGCCGATGGGGCTGTCGCCCTTGTAGTTGTCCAAATGGGCGTAGGCTTGCCAGACGCGCAGTGGGGCCAGCTTGGGACGGTCGCTGCGCAGACGTTCGAGCAACTCGCGGATCATCTGATAGGTGACGTCGCTGCGGCGGGCCGGGGCCTGGAAATAGATACTCAAGGCTTCTATGTTGTCGCGGTGTTTTTGCAGGTAGTCGGCAAATTCCTGGGTGAGTGCCTTGGCGTTGTCTTCGGTGTCGCCTGCCCACTCTGCGGTGATAACACTGTCTAGGTCGTCGTGGACGAGGGTTTGTTCTTTATCGCGGCGGATGCTGTCGATCAGTTCCACCAGCTCACCGCTAAATACGTTGGCGGCCTGGCCGACCAGTTGTTCGCGGGCCTGATCGCGGGCGCTGTCGCCGGGGTTGGTGCCTTGCAATTGGCCAGCAATGGTCAGGGCTGTTTGCTCGATGGTGTCCGGGTTGATGGCGCTGAAGAGTTCGCCAACAATCAGCAGCAGCGGTTTGCCTTCCGCCTTTTCACTGATGCGGGCGCGCTCGTTGTCGTCCAGTTGCTTGTCGAGCCTTGCCAGACGGGCGGCCAGCGAGCTGACGGTATCTTCGTCGTGCTGGCCCATCATCACGCCCATGGCGAGATTCTTCAGCGACACGCCGGGTTTGGTAATCAGTGGCTGGCTGGCGGTTTTCAGGGATTTGGTCACACCGATGGCGTCGACAATCACGTAATGGGTTTTGGCGCTGGTGGCGGAGGGGGTGACTTTTTTCAGGCTGTCGGCATCCAGGGTGCGGGTGCCTCGGCCTTTCATCTGCTCGAAGTAGTTGCGGCTTTTAACGTCGCGCATGAACAGCAGGCATTCCAGTGGTTTGACGTCGGTGCCGGTGGCAATCATGTCCACGGTGACGGCGATGCGCGGGTAGTAATCGTTGCGGAACTGGGCGAGCACAGATTTCGGGTCTTCCTCGATCTTGTAGGTGATCTTTTTACAGAACTGATTGCCCTCGCCAAACTCCTCGCGCACGGAGTGGATGATGTCGTCGGCGTGGCTGTCGGTTTTGGCGAAGATCAGGGTTTTCGGCACTTCGTGCTTGCCATGTAAAAAGCGGCCGGGGAATATGTTCGGTAGTTTTTCTTTGAAGGTGCGAATCACAGTGCGGATCTGGTCCGGGTTGACGATATTGCGATCCAATTGTTTGCCAGCGTAGGTTTCGTCTTCATCCTGAATCTCCCACCGCTTTTTTCGGGTCAGGCGCTCGCGTTTTTCGATCTGCTGCTTGGCGGTGAGGATGCCGCCCTGTTTGGTCTTTTCGGTTTCGATGACATAAATTTCATTACCCACGTTGACACCATCGGATACGGCTTTTTCGTGGTCGTATTCGCTGACAACGTTTTTGTTGAAGAAGCCATAGGTACGGTTATCCGGGGTGGCCGTGAGGCCGATCAGGTAGGCATCAAAGTATTCAATCACCTGGCGCCACAGGTTGTAGATCGAGCGGTGGCATTCGTCAATCACAATAACGTCGAAGAACTCCGGGGGAATTTTGTGGTTATACACCACCGGCAATGGGGTTTTGCTTAAAAGGTTGGCGCCGGTCGGCGGACTTTCCTCTGTGGCTTCATCCAGCTCTTCACCCTTGAGCAGGGAGTACATGCGCTGGATGGTGCTGATGCTGACCTGGGTGTCAGTGGCCATAAAAGACGATTTGAGCCGCTGCAAGCTGTACAGCTCGGTGAACTTGCGGTTGTCGTCATTGGGCAGGAAGGCCATGAATTCCTGCTCGGCCTGTTCACCGAGGTTTTTGGTATCCACCAGAAACAGGATGCGTTTGGCACCGGCGTGTTTCAGCAGCCGGTAGGTGGCAGTAATGGCGGTAAAGGTTTTGCCGGAGCCGGTGGCCATTTGTACCAGGGCGCGGGGCTTGTCCTGCTTGAAAGATTTTTCTAGATTGGTGATGGCGGTGATCTGGCAGTCGCGCAGGCCGTCATGAACCAGTGGTGGAAGCTGTTGCAAGCGGACTCGCAAAGTGGCTGGCTGGCTCAACCATTCGGCCAGGGTTTCTGGCCGGTGGAAGTTGAAAACTTCGCGTGAGCGAGGGGCAGGGTCTCTGCCGTCGGTGAACCGGGCAATCACACCGGTGCTTTCGTACACAAAACGTAGGGCTGTTGGGTTGTTGACCCATTTCAGGGTCGCATTGGCATAACCCTGCGACTGATCCTCCACCATCGTAATCTTATGGCCCCAGTCTTCCGGCTTGGCCTCAATCACGCCAGCGGCTTGCTTAGCCACAAACAAGACATAGTCGGCTGGGCCAACGTCGGTCTGGTATTCACGGACGGCTATTCCGGGGCCAGCGTCCAGGTTGATCGATTTCTTATCCTGCACCAGCCAGCCGGCTGCAATCAGCTGGCTGTCTATCCGGTCACGCGCTTTTTGTTCCGGGTTCTGGTTTGGCGGGGGCTTGCTCATACGGACTCCATGTTTTATCCCGGTGAGCCTTGGCAATGCTCTGTCTCATGAGAAATACTTCGGCAAGTTCCTGATAGAGCAAAAACCTACCCTTTTGCCGCAGGCCTGTCGATGTTCAGGCAGCTGGTTTATAACGATACGCTGCAGTAAGTGTTGACGCTTCCCTGCAAGGTGCTGCCCCTCTGGAGTTGGGTCAGCATGTAGTATCTGTCGCCAGTGTAGCAGCTATCGCAGCAGCGCATGTTGCAACAGAAAAACAGGACAAATTTATTGCTGGCATCGTCAAAACCTCCTGATTCAAAGGTAAGTTTGGGGAGTTCCTGGTTAATCTCTCTGCCCGCTGTTTGCTCGACAAGTCCCGCTATCACTCAAGGTACACAATGGACAGGCACAACTATAGCCAAGCAGGAAAGCAGTAAGCCCTTACTTATGCGGTCAGGCACATCAGCGACAAGTTTTTTTCCAGCCGGTAAGCGTCGAAATCCCGGGCCATAAATAGCGACCCCCGATAGTGTTGCATGGCCTCGGCTGCTAATTGGTTGATGCTGGGTGTGCCGCCCGGCGCGGATTGGTAGCGTGAGCTGAAGTGGGTAAGTACCAGATTGGGCAGCTGGACCTGTTGCGCAAACCGGGCCACCTGTTCTGCGGAGCTGTGCTGTGGCCAGGGGCCGACCCGGTCGGACACGTCTTGAGTGTAGGTGGCTTCGTGAATCAGCGCATGGCTGCCTTTGCAGGCGTCGGTCAGTAGGGCGGGGTCGTCATTGTCTCCGGCGACGATCAGACGACGGGCAACGCGGGGCATTTGTGTGTAATCGTCGCTCCTTAGCAAGCGGCCATCTTCCAGCGTTACATCGTTGCCTTTTTGCAACTGGCCCCAGCTGGGCCCGGGTTTGATGCCGTCCTCGTTCAGCTTGTCCTGCAACAGCTGTCGCTCAATGTTTTGCTCAGTGAACACGTAGGCACGGCAGGGCACTCGATGGGACAAGGCCACGTTCGTCACCCCGAAGTCTTGATCTTGCCAGCAAAAATCCGCTGCCTCGGAATCGATGAAGTTCAAGGTATAGCCGAGACTGGAGTCGCTGTTTTCAAGCGTTGCGTTAATGAAGCGCTGAGTCTGTACGGGGGCGACGATGTCCAAAGGCTCTGTGCGGCCCAGCATGGAGGCACTGGTGAGCAGCCCCGGTAGGCCGAAGGTGTGGTCGCCGTGGATATGGGTGATGAATATCGCCCGCAATTGCATCACCGAGTAGTGGGCGCGTAGCAGTTGGTGCTGGGTGCCTTCGCCGCAGTCCACCAGATACCAGGGCTTGTGGCCAGAGTGCGACAGAGCCAGAGCGGTTACGTTGCGTGAACGTGTCGGTGTTCCGGCAGACGTGCCCAGAAAGGTGAATTTCATCGTTCTTTGTTCTCGCTCAGTTTTGGGTCAACGCGAAACTGAGTAGCCAGCGGTTGCCGCGCTCAATCTTCGAAACCCGGTGTTGGTAAAGGTCCGGCCGGAACAGTATGACTCGCCCAAACAGATTGAATACGTTTTTTTCGCAGACGAACTCACCGCCGGTTTTGGGCTTAACCAGTACGCAATTGAGCTTGTACAGTCGGCCCTCATATACCATGTTCACGTGGGGCACCACCTTGTGGCCTTCTGGGTAACGCACCAGGTAAACGCTCAGGCGTTTGGAGTAAAAGAGAATCCGGGTTTTTACGTTTAATGACATCGCGTGCTTGCTCTGCTGCCAATAGCCGACCGCCGGAATCACGGATTCTGTCCTCAATCATCAGGTTGTCACTCAGCTCAAAATCCTCAATCGTGTGACCCAGGTTCCTGGCAATCGTGCAAAATCCCCGTTAACTACAATAAACCCGTTTTGATCATGTCGAACATGTCCAGAATTCGTGCTACAAATTGGTCTTTTGGGCGAAAGCTGCTTTGAGCGCTGAGCGTAACGTCTCGTTGAAGGTGGTCCAGTAGCTTGTGCAAGCGCCGACGATGCAAACCGACCGCCGCCTGAGCCGGGTCAAATATAACGCCAGAAAAAGCTGCAAATGCTGCCAATGACCCCATAACGGAAACCATGACGCTGGCCATTATCGCCAGTGAGGGCTCTGGTGGAAACCAGCTGTAGTACCAGCCGCCGAGGGTTTCACCAAGGATAAAGTTATGGGTGGCGAGGGTTGCTGCGAGCATGGTTGCAAGCACCACCCCGAGCCCAATGCCGCCTGGGGTAAACTTCTGCAACGCGAATGCGCCCAACACCGTGCATAAAATACTGTTGGTGATATCGGCAGACGCTGTCCGCGTCATCCGGTATTGACTGAGGGCGTCCGCGACCAGTGGTTCAATCAGGGTGCTAAACCGCTGGTGATCGATCGGCTTGCAGGTATGGCGCTCATAGACCTCCTCCAGCGCCTCGATAAGATATCTCTCCAGAATTGAGCTCTGTTGACCATTGTTCAATAGATCCACCAAGACCAGGTGCGATATGTGCTGTTGTACCTGAGTGGTCAAACCGGCGGGCACACGATTGGCCAAACCGTGCAGCCACATCAGGCTTGTTCGTTTGGGGAGCAGAATTTTCAACAGGCATACTAAGGCGTATGCAGGCGCCCATAGCAGGTTGATGGGTGCCCGCAACATGTCCCACCCCAGCGCCACCCGGTTGGTTGTGAGGGCGCCGGGGTAATGAAAATGACGGTCAATAAACGCCGGTATCCGCGCCCGGCAGTCGTCAAAGTAGCGCTCGATGCCTGAGTGAAGTGCCTGTTTTATCTCAACTTCGGAGACGTTTGGCCTGGGCGATGTGACAATGGGCATAGTGACAGGTGCATCTGTAAGCAAGTGAGTGTCTGACGTATTAAACCGTAATTGAGCGAACCGGGCCACCTGTTCGGCGGGATCAACGAGAACACCGAAGAAGCGCCCGTGTCAGGTCTTGTCCACCCCGCCTGACATTCAGGCGGTAATCAACGATGCTCTAAATTCTCGGCCGACGATGGAACATCATGATCTTTCGGAAACTCGCCGGCTTCAGTCACGAGTGGTTCGTTGAAACTTGTTTTTTCAGGGGCAATCCTGAAACAATAGAGAAGCATTTAGCGTTCAATTGCGTGTTCCCCGGAAAAGGTAGCAAGGTGATGATCGTTACCGCTAAATCTCTGACAGGGGCGTTTTTGACACTGATCATTTCACCTGCCTGGTCTGAAATCCGGGCGGAAGGATCACTCACTGTCTCGATTGCTGCACCGGCCTATTGGTGCCCGTACGCCTGTGATGTGTCTGGATCACGCTCAGGATTCACAGTGGATATCGCCCGTGCCGCGCTGGAGTCTGAGGGGCACAAAGTTGTTCATAAAAACCTGCCCTACGACCGGGCACTGGTTGAGGCAGAAAGCGGTCGTATTGACGCTGTGATGCCGACCTTCAAAGGAGAGGCCCCCAATTTTGTCTTTCCCTCATCTGCAGTGTCGCTGACCGAATATTGTTTCTACGTTCCGGAGGACGAACCCCGCCGCTACAGCGGCCTGGATTCAATCGAGAACATGCGATTCGTGGCCACTTCAGGCTACAGCTATGGCGAAGATATGGACGCTTATATTTCCAACAATCAGGATGAGCGCGTAATTCTGATCGGGGGGGATGACGTATCCAACCGCCTCCGAGAGATTGTAAGAAGAGGGCGTGTCGATGCACTTCTTGATGATCGGCTTCTGTTTGACTCCAGCCAGAACAGCGTTGGCCTGGTGAATGCCGGCTGTCTTGAAGACCGCCATGCCGGTTACTTGGCACTTTCTCCGGAACACCCGGGCCGGTCAAACGCCATTGCTCAGGCTTTTGATCGCGGCATTAGGACTCTCCGAGAGGACGGGCAGCTTTGCAAGATTCTGGCAAAGTACAGGCTAGGTGCCGAAGTAGTGCTCGACCTGAGCGGAGAGCATTGTCGCGATCTTATTTTCTAATTGAACAGACTCATACGCTTCATAACGTTATCGCGCTTGATTTTCCAATGGAACATTGCACCCGTCACATGCAACACCACCAACGCTAAAATGATCCAGCCCAGCCACTCATGCAGCACAAAGAGCAATTCAGAGAGCTGTTTATCCTTGCCAATAAACCCGGGCAAGTGCCAGATAAAAAATTCAACCGGATAGCCGCCGCTGGCTGTGCCTGCCCAGCCGATGACCGGCATGGCGATCAGCGCTAAATAGAGCAAGCTTTGGACGCTTCTGCTGACGACTCTCTGGAAGGTATTCAAGGGCGGTACGTGGTCCGGTACTGCAAAAGCCAGGCGGGTAATAACACGCAGTATCATCAGCAGTAATATCAACACGCCCAGCGTTTTATGGCTGCCATAAAGCACATTCGTCAGCACTTGGCCCAGCAGATCGGTGGCGCCGTTAAAACCCAGAAAGCCTATCGTTAAGCCGCTGGTTAAAGAGAGCAACACCACGCCAGCCACTGACCAGTGGAGTAGCCGGTGCGGGTAGATGTATCGACCCAGTGCTTGCATGCGGTGCTCCTGATAACCATAAGTACCGGTATAGTTTATTCGTTAAAACGGTTTTGCGCTGCTTAAAGCATCGCGAATAACTCGGAATTAATATTATCTGCTCAGCCGGTGGGCGTTGATTTTTCGAAGTCCTTTTAGCCTCTTATTTGGTTATGACACACGCCTTCGTCTTCGTTTAATGCGAAACTAGTCCCCTTAACTTACGGCACAGGAGTTCGGCAATGGTGCAATTATCACTCAAAGAACAACTGAGCAACGCAGTAAAAAATGCGATGCGAAATAGGGAAAAAATTCGACTGGGCACTCTGCGACTGGTTCAGGCCGCGGTCAAACAGATCGAGATTGATGAACGTCGCGAGGTAAATGACGACGATGTTCTGAAGGTGCTGGACAAAATGCTCAAACAGCGCCGCGACTCCGCCAGCCAATATGACGATGCCGGTCGTAAGGAGTTGGGCGACATCGAGCGGGCAGAAATGCGGGTTATTGAGGAATTTATGCCCGCCGCCCTGACTGAGGACGACCTGGATGGCCTGATCCGTGCGGCCATCAGCTCAACCGATGCTCAGGCGATGCAGGACATGGGGCGGGTGATGAACGAGCTGCG
>Ga0307948_1001828_pt1 | contig 15203 bp, 11 predicted proteins | sample OrgLakmetagen280_FD_201824 | JGI IMG/M metagenome (GOLD analysis project Ga0307948, IMG submission 201824) | Saline water microbial communities from Organic Lake, Antarctica - #280 | ecosystem: Environmental > Aquatic > Non-marine Saline and Alkaline > Saline | place: Antarctica: Organic Lake...
GACTTTTTCTTTTTCTTTCTGAGCTTATGGATTTATTTGTGGCTGGCCGAGACCAGTCAGCAGCCGATCAGCCAAACAACCTGGCTGAAGGTCACCCCCAATTGTAACCATTGTAACCATTAAATAACCTGATGGAAGCACGGAACCAGAAAAATTGCAAGGGCTCTTGACTGCACTCTCTAAGCACCGCCCAATTTGTTGTGCTGTTCTTCACTCCAAGAATGCGCCTCGAGGAACACAGATGCCTCTTCTGTGATTGGCTACCAAATTCACTGCCTTCACTCAGATACACTGTGCCCCACACCTGACTCGCATACATCCCAGCAGGAATACCATACACCTTAGACAGCCAGAGCATCGCATGAGGCCTGCTTTTTTAAATCGTGACTCTTGGCAAACTCAGAAATCCTGCTCTGTGCAGCCATGTAAGGCCGCACCGCATGTTCCTCAGCTATTTTCGGATTCATCCTTCTATCAAGCAGCATGCCTGAATATTTGAACCTGTCCTTCTCTGGAAGCACCACACCATCGTACGTAAACGGATTTTGCAAAGGAGAGACAGACTTACTATTAAAATGAACCACCTCCGACTTGGCCGTGTTCACAGTCAATCCTTTCTTCTCAGCGTACGCCGATCATTTAAACAGCAGCCGATCATTTAAACAACCTGGCTGAAGGTCACCCCCCATTGTTACCATTAAGGGCTAACCTTCCTCCTGATCCTTAAAGAGTTTCCTTTTCTCTACGGTGGAGAAGATTTATCAATCACATTGGAACCTAGCTCAGTGGTGAGAATTCGTCTTTTTTGAGCTGACGTATTTTTAGGATTTGGTTAAGGAAGCATGCGATTGTAAACCTTGGAAGCATGCGATTGCGACCTGCAAGTGGTTTTGAACAAAAGCTGCAGCATTTCTGTGTTTTAGAACGAGAGCTGCAGCAATTCCTGTGACCTCAGCTCAACTTATGTAGTTGTCTGCTTTCCAGTGCACATTGCGCTCAGTTCTGAACTGAGGATAATCGATATATATATTTGCTTCCTGTCTTCTAAATTTATCAATATCACGAAAAAAAGGAACGCAGCGTCCAACGAGGATACCCTATATGTATCGGTAGCAATTACACCTTTTATATAGCGACATTCTTTGTCGCTTTTTGTATCAGATGAAGCATGAGAAAACGGCTCAAGGCCAATGGAATTGTCAGGCTTTGATGAAAAGAAAATAATAACACAGGTAGTACAAACACTACTGGCATGGACTAGGAGAAGGACGTGAAAGGAACAATCGCAAGGCGCAAAAACATATCCTTCTTATGAGGCAAGGGTATGTTGATTGTAAGAATCACAATGTCGCTTGATACAACCAAGAACTGAAAAAAGATAGATAGCACGGAAGGTGAAGGTCAATGGAGCTACTTGCAGGGTCATTGTACCTTTTAAGTGCACAAGCCAACCTTTATGTCACGCGACACACCCTTGCAGTTTTTCCTGTGCATTAAGACGCTCGTATACCAGGATGAATGATGTTAAACGCCAGCTTACCTCAGTCGACAGCACAAAAACCAAACGCAACACAAAAGTGCAAGAGTCATCGTAAATAGGTAGGAGCAGTATAACTTTGTCACCCAGGCACATTTTCATCAACCTTACCAAGTTCTCTTCTTCTGCATCATGCTTGCAAAACTAGTTTCCACGTAACCTTCCCTCTTCTTCTGCATCATGCTTGCAAAACTAATTTCCATGTATCCTTCCTTGAAGCTTTGTAGCAACGCAAACTGAGCAAATCTTAGTAGCAACGCAAACAGAGCAAAGCTTAGTAGCAACGCAAACAGAGCAAAGCTTAGTAGCAACGCAAACAGAGCAAAGCTTAGTAGCAACGCAAACAGAGCAAATCTTAGTAGCAACGCAAACAGAGCAAAGCTTAGTAGCAACGCAAACAGAGCAAATCTTAGTAGCAATGCAAACAGAGCAAAGCTTAGTAGCAACGCAAACAGAGCAAAGCTTAGTAGCAACGCAAACCGAACTAATCGGAACTCCTATTCAACGTTATGCCATAGAAACGCACCAAGCGTAAAGCATACTCTTTCAAAATGGCAGTTTCCATTATGTCACACTTTTCCTAGTACACCACCTTCAACACTTCCTTCTTCATAATCCTGGTTGCAAGCTCACCTTTCTGTTTTCATTAGCAAGCATAGCATCAGCTGCAAATTTTGTACCGAACTCAAATGCAAAACGCACTTGTAATTCCTTCCTTGCAAGTTTACCAATGCACTTCTGTCCTTCATTGAGGAGAGTGGTTCTCCAACCCAGGCATGTCTTCTTTTATGCACATACACATCACATGAAGTCTTCAGCAAGCTAACAAGCCTCCTTCCGCCCCCACATAAGAAATTCACCCCCACATAAGAAAGCAAGCCTCACTGAGCGAAACACCAGTTGCCGGGGAGGCTGCAACAGATTTGCTGAGACCAAACATCATTGCCTAGACCAGGCCTAGGTTAACAGCAGCTAACTAAATGCAACACATATCGGGTTGGCCAGAACCATATATATACGGTTTACATACGGTATTTTTGGCAGGGAAATCACCAAATGTACGGTCATATACGGTGTATATATACGGTTCTGGCCAACCCTAAACAAATACCATTGCCAACAACACCAAGTCTGCGGCGAAAGAGTTCTACTGTACCCGGTATACCCGGTACTAAACGATGACTCTTTCTCCTTGAGCAATCTGGGAAAAACAATTCCCACTGTCCGCGTAACTTTCCCTAAATTCTACCATGACATTGTAAAATCGATTAGATCAAACCACAAACCATAGATCAGTCCAAACAAAGCTCAGCCTCAGGACGCAAAGCCCTGTCACAAGAGCCACAAGAGCCTCTTAAAACAGCAAATGATGTATTCCTTGCGTGGGTAAACGACCTCTGCTCCGAGCGGAGGCTATATAGATCACACACCAAACATTAATGCAAAGACCACGAGCAAGACCACCGACGCACCCACCCGGCGCATGGCCGCGTTGGAGCACTCCAAGCTCTCTGACGAGACCTCAAATTTGCTGATGAGCTCACTTTTGAGGATTTTGTTAAAGGCGTCACGGAGGTTGCCGGGATATAGGATTTCTGCGGGGTCCGAGAGGAAGTTGGCCAGGTATGTGCGGGCTTCCTCACAGGTGTCGAGGCAGTATGAAGGCCTGAAAGCGTGTGACATATGAACGTGTAATTGAATACTCGGTCATACAGGAATGAGAGCGTGAGATTCACATGCAAGCGTCACTGCATACTTGGTCATACAGGAATGAGAGCGTGAGGTACACATGCGAGCGTCACTGCACGCTTGGCATGCTTGGTCATACAAGAAGGCCTGGGATAGAGCAAAAGGCACACTGTGTATAAAGAAAAAAGTGGGAGAAGGGCGTGAGAAAGGCATGTTCAACAAACTGCGTGAAGACCCGTGGAAGAAGAGTGTGGGACACACATGTTTGATACATTAAACACTGCATGGAGACCTGTGGAAGAAAAGCGTGGGACACACGTGTTTGAGACATTAAACATTAAACACTGCATGAGGGCCTGTGGAAGAAAAGCGTGGGACACACATGTTTGAAACGCTGCATGAGGGCCTGTGGAAGAAAAGCGTGGGACACACATGATTGATACATATGCCATTAAACACTGCATGAAGGCCTGTGGAAGAAAAGCGTGGGACACACATGTTTGAGACACAAAACACTAAACACTGCATGAAGGCCTGTGGAAGAAAAGCGTGGGACACTCATGTTTGAGACATTGCATGAGGGCCTGTGGAAGAAAAGCATGGGACACACATGTTTAATACATTTAACACTGCATCAAGGCCTGTGGAAGAAGAGTGTGGGACACACATGTTTGAGACATTAATCACTGCATGAGGGCCTGTGGAAGAAAAGCGTGGGACACTCATTTTTGATACAATAATCACTGCATGAGGGCCTGTGGAAGGAAAGCGTGGGACACACTTGTTTGAAACATTAAACATTAAACACTGCATGAAGGCCTGTGGAAGAAAAGCGTGGGACACTCATGTTTGAGACATTGCATTAAGGCCTGGGAAAGCATGAGGCTAGGGTTGGCCAGAACCGTATGTATACACCGTATATGACTGTATATTTGTAAGGTTGACCAGAACCATACATTTATAGGTATATACAGTGTATATACGGTTATTTTGGCAGGGAAATCACAATACACACGGTCATATACGGTGTGTATATACGGTTTTGGCCAACCCTATATATTTGGTGAGGAGAAACACATGCCAACAAATGCTACACTATATGCTGACACTACATGCTCGGCAAATGGTTGCTGAAACTTACATCCAGTGGTTTAGAATTGCATACAGTGACCAACCATGCCAACAAATGCTACTCTATATGCTAACACTACATGCTCGGCAAATGGTTGCTGAAATTTACATCCAGTGGTTTAGAATTGCATACAGTGGCCAACCATGCCAACAAATGCTACTCTATATGCTAACACTGCATGCTCGGCAAATGGTTGCTGAAATCTACATCCAGTGGCTTAAAATTGCACACAGTGGCCAACCATGCCAGCGGATGCTACACTATATGCTAACACTACATGCTCGGCAAATGGTTGCTGAAATTTACATCCAGTGGTTTAAAATTGCATACAGAGGCCCAAAGTTTCATACAGTGGCCCGCATCCAAAGTTACATACAGAGGCCTAAGTTACATACAGTGGCCCACATCCAAAGTTGCGTACAAAGGCCCACATCCAAAGTTACATACAGTGGCCAACATCCAAAGTTGCATACAGAGGCCCAAGTTACATACAGTGGCCCACATTTAAAGTTGCATACAGAGGCCTAAGTTACATACAGTGGCCCACATCCAAAGTTGCATACAGAGGCCTAAGTTACATACAAAGGCCCACATCCATAGTTGCATACAGAGGCCTAAGTTACATACAGTGGCCCACATCCAAAGTTACATACAGTGGCCCACATCCAAAGTTACATACAAAGGCCCACATCCAAAGTCGCGTACAGTGGCCCAAATTACATACAGTGGCCAACATCCAAAGTTGCATACAGAGGCCTAAGTAACATACAGTGGCCCACATCCAAAGTCGCGTACAGTGGCCCAAGTTACATACAGTGGCTCACATCCAAAGTCGCGTACAGTGGCCAAAGTTACATACAGTGGCTCACATCCAAAGTCGCGTACAGTGGCCAAAGTTACATACAGTGGCTCACATCCAAAGTCGCGTACAGTGGCCCAAGTTACATACAGTGGCTCACATCCAAAGTCGCGTACAGTGGCCAAAGTTACATACAGTGGCTCACATCCAAAGTCGCGTACAGTGGCCAAAGTTACATACAGTGGCCCACATCCAAAGTTACATACAAAGGCCCACATCCAAAGTTGCATAGAGAGGCCCAAGTTACATACAGTGGCCCACATCCAAAGTCGCGTACAGTGGCCTAAGTTACATACAGTGGCCCACATCCAAAGTTGCATACAGAGGCCCACATCCAAAGTTGCATACAGTGCCCCAAAGTTACATACAGTGGCCATCATCCAAAGTTGCATACAGTGGCCCAAAATTGCATACAGTGGCCCACATCCAAAGTTGCATACAGAGGCCCAAAGTTACATACAGTGGCCCACATCTAAAATTGCATACAGTGGGCCAAAATTGCATACAGTGGCCCACATCCAAAGTTGCATACAAAGGCCTAAAGTTACATACAGTGGCCCACGTCCAAAGTTGCATACAGTGGCCCAAAGTTTCATACAGTGGCCAACATCCAAAGTTGCATACAGAGGCCTAAGTTACATACAATGGCCAACATCCAAAGTTGCATACTGAGGCCCACATCCAAAGTTGCATACAGAGGCCCACATCCAAAGTTGCATACAGAGGCCCACATCAAAAGTTGCGTACAATGGCCCAACGTTACATACAGTGGCCCACATCCAAAGTTGCATACAGAGGCCCAAAGTTTCATACAGTGGCCCACATCCAAAGTTGCATACAGAGGCCCAAAGTTACATACAGTGGCCCACATCTAAAATTGCATACAGTGGGCCAAAATTGCATACAGTGGCCCACATCCAAAGTTGCATACAAAGGCCTAAAGTTACATACAGTGGCCCACGTCCAAAGTTTCATACAGTGGCCCAAAGTTTCATACAGTGGCCAACATCCAAGGTTGCATACAGAGGCCTAAGTTACATACAGTGGCCAACATCCAAAGTTGCATACTGAGGCCCACATCCAAAAGTTGAATACAGAGGCCCACATCCAAAGTTGCATACAGAGGCCCACATCAAAAGTTGCGTACAATGGCCCAACATTACATACAGTGGCCCACATCCAAAGTTGCATACAGAGGCCCAAAGTTTCATACAGTGGCCCACATCCAAAGTTGCATACAGAGGCCCAAGTTTCATACAGTGGCCCACATCCAAAGTTGCATACAAAGGCCCAAAGTTTCATACAGTGGCCCACGTCCAAAGTTACATACAAAGGCCCACATCCAAAGTTGCATACAGTGGCCCAAGTTACATACAGTGGCCCACATCCAAAGTTGCGTACAATGGCCCAGGATTGGGTGCAAGCAAGATTCGTTCTGCGAGAGCTGCAAAATCTGCGAGAGCTACAAATTTAGGGTTAACCAGAACCGTACATGTACCTGTATATGACCGTATATTTGGTGATTTTCCTGCCAAAATCACCGTATATACACCGTATATATATGGATTCTGCGAGAGCTGCAATTTCTGCGAGAGCTACATATTTAAAGATCTTGGAGGCCCTCCATCAAATAGGCATTGCACAAATACCCACCTGAATAGGTTTGCAAACAAGATCAGTAGGTCAAAGGGGTCAAAGAACACAGATACTTCCTACGTCTAACACGGAGGCGCACAAGAACACACACACATAGGTTGAGCAGCCATGCCAGGCTGGAGGCCTTCGTAACCCAAACTAAACCAATAAACACACACAACCACATACACATTGTACATGCATACACACCATCTGACAAGTGTGCCCGCAATCTGATTGGGCCGTGCCAACACCAGACGCACCTGACGGGGTGCTGGTACCGCCCACACCCGTACCAATAAAATATACTTAGAAAACCTGGGGTACTGGCTCCGCCCACACCCACACCAAAACGGTGTGCCCGCAGTCTCATTTAGATGTGCTCAACATTTAAAATACCTAAGGGTGTACTGTTTAAAATACCTAAGGGTGTACTGACGGGGTGCTGGTACCGCCCACACCCGTACCAATAAAATATACTTAGAAAAAGACCTGGGGTACTGGCTCCGCCCACACCCACACCAACAAGTGTGCCCGCAGTCTCATTAAGATGTGCTCAACATTTAAAATACCTAAGGGTGTACTGTTTAAAATACCTAAAAGTGTACTGGATCCGCCCACACCCACACCAACAAGTGTGCCCGCAGTCTCATTTAGATGTGCTCAACATTTAAAATACCTAAGGGTGTACTGTTTAATATACATAAGGGTGTACTGGATCCGCCCACAACCACACCAACAAGTGTGCCTGCAGTCTTGTTAAGATGTACAAACCATTATAAATACCTGGGGTACACGTTCTCCTCACACCGGGTTCCGCGCAGCTGCTCGCCAGGCGCAGGCTCCCGGCTATCTTCCTTAATGCTGTACCGGATCAGCCAGGTGTGCAGAAGCCCCTCACGAGCGACGACGAGCGTGTTATCACTTGTGAATCCTAGGCTGATAGGGAGCGGGTGGATCCCTAAAACGTCGTCAGAGTGTTCGACGTCAAATTTGAAGTTAAATACTCCGCTTTCGGCGCCCACCACTTCCGCCTCTGCAGTGATGGATGGACATGGACAGTGCAGTGAGGAGGTCGAGAGGGTGAGGATGGTGGTGGCATGGTGGCACGCAAAGTACCTCAAAAAAAGTAGGTAGGTCAAAGGCACAGTGCATTGTCGCGAGAGGGTGAGGATGGTGATGGCATGGTGGAACGCAAAGTACCTCAAAAAAAGTATAGGTAGGTCAAAGGCGCAGTGCATTGTCGCGAGAGGGTGAGGATGGTGGTGGCATGGTGGAACGCAAAGTACCTCAAAAAAAGTATAGGTAGGTCAAAGGCAAAGTGGCGAAAGTAGGCAACCCAAGGATGCGTGATGAATCACTTCAAAATCACTCGCACACGCAAAGGTCGGTCTCACAACATCACTTGCAGTGTGGGTGTGGGTGTGGGTGTGGGTGTGGTGAAAAGAAAAGAAGAACTACACAGGCAGTGAAAACCACTCCCCATATGAAGTTAAGGAAAAGTAAGCCACTTTGGTACCGAGTACCGTAGTGCTAAGGTTGGTTACAATATCACTTGCATGCAGTGTTGTGAATTTACGGCGTCAATCAGAAATGGCACCGTAAATTACGGTGCTTAAATGACGTCTACGTCACATAACCGTAATTAACGGTGAAATTCATACTGACGGTGGGGAATCGTAAGTAACGGTGCGGCGTCAGGAACTCAGTGGCTCAGAGTGCCAACTCAAGCTCCGAAATCCCCACAAACAACATTTGCGATTTGCGATATAAATATAAAATGTCCTCTGGTAATCAGGCCAAGAGGGCTCGTGTGGCCCTGTGGCCCTGAGTCAGTCGAGCCTGGCCCGGCCTGGCCAGATGCTGACGGTTTCCCACCGTAAATTACTAATTCCTGACGGTTTCCCACCGTAAATAACTAATTCCCGACGGTTTCACACCGTAAATAACCGTAAAGCCGACCGTCAGACGTCAAAAATTAAAATCACCGTAAATTACGCTTGGTGATTTGTTTCTGACGGTCAAAACCGTAAATTACGCCTGACCGTCAAATGACGGTTGACGGCGTCAACCGTAAAGTTCACAACACTGCTTGCATGTGGTAGGGTTGGTCGCACAAGGGTGAGTGTACTGTTGCAAAGTTGGCATACCTGTTCTTGTTCAAAGGGTGAGAATTCAGATTGACTTGGCCACACAAGAGTGAGTGTACGAATAGATGGAAAAGCACATACTTTTAGTTGGCCTGAACAGTATATATGCACCGTATACGACCGTATGATTGGCGATTTCCCTGCCGAAAAAACCGTATACCATTGCACACCATATACATATAGTTCTGGCCAACTCTACGGTTGTTTACACCATACACAAATGGTTCTGACCAACTCTAAACATGCTATTAGATTGTTATACGGACAGAACAATATAGTAGTGTTTGTTAAAGGACTGCATTCAGGTAAAAACAGGAGGATGTAGAGCGTATGTGATGTCACAAATCTTTCACTCATTCCATAGGAGCAATACACTGCTTGTGCGTGCGTGAGAAAGCGGGCTGCATTTCGGCAAGAACAACATAGCAAACCACATCCCAAGCTCCTGGTTTGGAGGAAGTGCAGGACTTTCTTCCCTAATTGCTTGAAGGAGCTATCCTAGTTGACTGTCCAGTGCTTGGGTGTGGTAATCCAATGAAAAAATAGTCGCTGTCAATTTCAGGTTTAGCACAGGCATCTCCACCAAAGTTGACAAACCAACACCTCCTGCCTGCCCTTTTCTTTCGCGTTTCGTTCATCTGACCTTGGAGGTTAAAGGAACAGGCACGCTCCGCTAGAACCACGCTGAGCATCTTTTTTGGGCGTTACGGCTACCTAGGGCTCTACGGTTAATGAAGAGCCGTAACGCCCTAAAAAGGCTCTATGGTTACCTAACCTAACCTAAAACAGACGCAACCTACCTTGGCTAACAAAAAGAGACGCAACTACCTTGGCTACAGTTACTTAGGGTTCTACGGTTATTGAAGGGCTTAACGGTTACCTAAAAAGACTCTACGGTTATTAAAGGGCTTTACGGTTACCTAAAAAGGCTTTACAGTTATTAGAGGGCTTAATGGCTACCTAAAAAGGCTCTACAGTTCTTAAAGGGCTTTACGGCTACCTAGAAAGGCTCTACGGTTATTAGAGGGCTTAACGGCCACCTAGAAAGACTCTACGGTTATTGAAGGGCGTTACAGTTACGTAAAAAGGCTCTACAGTATTGAAGGGTTTAACGGCTACCTAAAAAGGCTCTACGGTTATTGAAGGGCTTTACGGTTACCTAAAAAGGCTCTGCGTTTACCTAGCCTAACCTAAAACAGAAGCAACCTACCTTGGCTAACCTAAAAGAGACGTAGCCTACCTAGCCGAACCTAAGAGAGACATGACCTACCTAGCCAAACCTAAGAGAGACATAACCTACTTTACCTTGCCTGACATAAGAATGTAAGATGAGCGTCAAGGCTGCAAATTCACCCAAACTTGCAGTCAAACATTGTAGTCACTACCGCTTGAAGGCACATCTAAATCAGAAATCAGAAACTAGCACCGGAAAAGACTCCACAGCCCGTCACGGTGCTTCTAGGCTGATTGTAGCGCTCTGAGCACAGCAGCAGTCTGGCTTGAAGGCAAACATACTTGCGGTCAAGCTGGCATGATGGCAGGGCACGGCCAAAGCTGAACAGCTGCTACTCCACGCAAAGAGATTGGAGACCACAACCGAAACAAGCCTCGACTTTTGAACACGGACAGGTATGTTGTGCGTGCGTAAAGCTGTGCTGCATGGGAGTCGCTGTACAGGAACAGCAGTGCGCTGCACAGGAACAGCAGTGCAGTGTGCTGCAGTTTGTCCTGTGCGACATGCTGCAGTTTGTCCTGTGCAGTGCGCTGCAGTTCGTTCTGTGCAGTGCACTGCAGTTCGTTCTGTGCAGTGCGCTGCAGTTCGTCCTGTGCAGTGCGCTGCATTTCGTCCTGTGCAGTGCGCTGCAGTTCATCCTGTGCAATGCACTGCAATTCGTCCTGTGCAGTGTGCTGCACAGGAACAGCGGTGCGCCGCACAAGAACAGCGGTGCGCTGCACACTGGATACACTCTTGTCACCAACTAGGCAAGTGTGTCAAATGACAAAACAACATCTCTGAAGCCATGCACTCACCACCTCTGGCTAAGCACTCACCAAACTTTGCGAGGGATGACGCTGAGTTGAATTCCACGGTAATATTGGACAGTATGCGGTAGCCAGAATACACATCAATGGAAAGAGCTTGGGCAGCACCTGCGCAAATTCACATACATGCGGTGTGTGTGTATCTGTTGGTATGTGCGTTTGTGAGTGTGTGTATTGTGCGTGTTTGCGTGTTTGTGTGTGTGTGTGTGTGTGTGTGTGTGTGTGTGTGTGTGTGTGTGTGTGTGTGTGTGTTCGTGTGTGTTGCGTGTTTGCGTGTGTGTATGTGCGTGTGTGTTGTGTGTTCGCGTGTGTGTATGTGTGTGTGTTTGTGTGTGTTTGTTTGTGTGTGTGTGTGTGCGCATGTGTATGCATGTGAGCGTGTGTGTATATGTGTGTGCTCGGTAGTGTATGTGTACATGTGTGTATGTGTGTGTGCGTGCGTACATGCGTGCATTCATGCGCGCATGCGTGTGTGCTCGTATGTGTGTAGGTGTATATTCTGTGTGTGCATGCATGTGAGGGTGTTTGTGCATGTGTGTACGTGTGTGTGTGTACGTGTGTGTGTATGTGTGTGTGTGTGTGTGTGTGTGTGTGTGTAGTTCAGTGTATGTGGTGTACGTGTAGTGGTGTGTGGTGTGTGGTGTGTGGTGTGTGGTGCACGTGTGTGTGTTTGGTGTGTGGTGTGTGGTGTACGTGTGCGTGTGTGTACGTGTGCGTGTGTGTGTGTGTGTGTGTGTGTGTGTGTGTGTGAGTGTGTGTGTGTTTGTGCTGTTAGAAATCAAGATTTCTCAAACGCACCGAGGAGGCACAGGCAGGTAATCGAAATCATCTTGTCGATGGTCGATTTTGTTTGTTTATTTTTTCCAGGTTCGAGTCCGAGAAACGCAAAACGGTGTGTTCGTGGACTCCCTGCGCTCTAATTTATGGGAACACATTTATTCAACCCGTATTTTACGTAATTGAATTATGCTCCTTTTTAACTTGTAAGGGGCTCACACGCTACTGTACGAAATTAGGACTAATAACCAGCATCAAACTATAGTTGCTACCACCTGTGCTCAGAATTAGGTAAGACGCTCTGTGTACGGCAAATGACAGGACAAAACGCACAGCTGTAGGCTGTATCTTACGAAGTACGGGTAGTTTGCCACTAAAGTTAGCTAATACTTAATATCAACAACAGCTAATCATCTAGGGTGTTGAATCATCACTGATGATGTTGAAAGAATTAAACATGCACCTTTGATCTGTCACGTTTATAAATCCAGTAGTATGACGTCACAGTTCAGCACTTTTCTGTTTAATAAGGTAGGAGTTACCACGTAACACGGTAGACAGGTGCTTGTAATGGGAGATAGCATGTTTATTTGCATATGCCAGGCGCTGCGTTTAATTAAATTTCACTTTTTCTGCGTTCATCCTCATTTATTGTATGGACTGGAATTTGGTGCAATAAGTGATGATCTGTTATGAAGATATGGCGGCAAAAAAGTGTGGTTCGCGCCACAGAAAGTTCAGCATGTGCGGATCAATTGGCTAGCTCCGAAATTTTCACCCATACTCGTGTTGGACTTGGAGCTTGGAGCTAGCCAGTTGGGCCGCACATGAGCCAAAGAGCGAGCAGATTAAAACTTGCCCAATTCAAGCCGAAGATAAGATACTACGCACCATCAAGTCAGTAGGAAATGTTCGTAAAAACTTTTCTGCTCTGGAGGTTTCATAGCCTTTCTGACCCCTTGCAAGCCAGCAAATTTCCTACTACCGGAACGTGGCTCTTGGACAGCAGCGATGCCTGTGATGGGGCCTACCTCTATCTTACATTTTACTGAAAAAACTTCTAGTCGTTCGAGGCGTCATTTGTATTTATTTTAGTTACCTTCGACTCAGCAATGTCTATATTTGACGCAAACGCTCTTCCACAGCCGAGATCAATTGAAGGAGCAAGCACGAACGTCATCAGCAAGGATAGCGCACTGCGGTGGTAGGACACTTCGTTTTGTGTCGATCTTCCACTTAAAGCAATACTTCTGGAATGCGGAATTTGCCACAATACATGTGCGTGGCTGCGCCGACGTATAATTAGCGCTTCTACAATGGACAGACTTCGAATGCAGCAGGCAAAGCAGAATAAATAGAGTGTGTGTGATTCCTCTCCTCTAAAGCAGGTGAAATTGCTCCGTCCTGTTGCAGAAACCGACGCTCCCCCTCCGCGATATTATTTTCTCAAGAAATTTTCCTTGTAGTCCACTTCTCCTTCTGTCCCACTCCCTCCCACTGCAGCATCCTCGCTCCAGATCGCTAGACAAATCCCCAACCTTTCTTACGCTCAACCTCCCTCCTTGTTTCAACCCTTTGCATGCTAGTAGGCATGCAATCCGCTCAGTTTTCCCTCTTCTTATTATTCATCGGCTGTACATTAAAAGCACAGGCCCTTTTCGCGCTCTGGCTCGCTCGTGTCACATCCACTAACCGGAACCTAGATGTTACTTTGCCTTCTCTTCTTTTTGTACACAATCTTGCTCAAAGTTTTGCGCTTGCTCCACTTTAGATGTAGCAGCGCGTTGTAAAAGGCATACTTGAGATGCAATCTTAGGGTTCAAATAACCAGGACCATATAATCCTATTATATGTTCCTAATTAATATGTATCGTTACAATAGACCAATTACCCACTATTTTTGGATCTTCCTGATACTTGGAGAGTAATAAGCTAAGAATGCCCATGATATGCAGACGTGCAAACGTGCACAATGGAAGACTTATTATTAAACAGCAGCTGTGACACGCCTACTTGAAACCAGGCGAGTCTGCAGCAGTGTAAAATCATGTATCAAATGCATTTCAAAAAGAGTGGAGTTTCCTGCTGGTTTCAGAGCTCATTTCTAAACAAAATTATGTCCTTGGTTTGCAGAGGCATGGCACAGAGAAGCAGTTCATTCTAAGTCTTAAGCTTTAGAGCCTGGAAAACCAAAATCCTCCTCACTGAGGACCTCAGTGTTAAACCCTTTATCAGTTTAGTGGAGATCTGGAAAGTCAGAGGAGCTCTTTTCTCTATTCGTCTGCCCTTTGCCCTTTGCCCTTTGCCTTTAGTCAGGGCTGCCTGATTGTTTGGTGTCAAGGCTGTGCCAAGAAAGAACCCAGGCTTTCTTCCATTTCAGACTTATTAGAACGTGCAAATCAGCATGTCAAAGGGCTACCCCCCATCGCTTCTGTTCATTCCAGATCCACATTCAAGGGCATGACACCACAGGCAAAAAGGGAATACCACGTGCTAAGCTGATTTGTTGTGCACGTCAGGGGGTGGAATTTGGATGTGCTGTTATAAAAAATGGTGCGGAACCATGAAAACATATCTAGCGGATACCGTGCTGCTGCCTGTATGTACTGTGATGAAAAAATGACGTGGGCTGGTGAAATTAAACCTGGCGCACGAATTTAGTAATGCTTGAATGTGCTGTGATGGAAAAATGACCTGGGCTGGTAAATTAAATCTAGCACACACCATGCTGCTGCCTGGAGGAGGCCTTAAGCTCAAGAGGAATCCAGCTACTTGTGATCAAAACAAAGCATGAACACAGGAATAAAGGCAAACATAGTTCATAGCTTGCCCTGCCTTTTTGATCCGTTGTCTTTACCTTGTTTGCTAGGGACCAAATATATATCTCCAATCATTCATGTGCAGTATGACAAAATTGGTTCAGTACTGTCATGGTGAATTTAATTAATGGCATCAGTGGGCGTAATAGGAAAGTTACATACTTCTCGTACATCCATACGTACTTCTCGTACATCCATAAATCTTAGTCAGATTGTATATGTAATGCCTTTTCTTCCCTTTGCTTAATATTAAATTTGGCAGCGCAGAAAATAAATAAAATTTTTTATATTTTATAGAGCCACTGTGCTCGTTGCAGTGGCTCTCTCAATTTTTGTCGGGTCTGGCGACCTGTGTTGGTATGCATGGTCCAGGAGACCAGCCTCGCCGTCTCCTCTTCACGTGGCCCTCGCGAGGGGTGTCTGCGCCAGCGGGCTCAGCGGGTCACGCACGGGCCCTCGTGGTCCTCCCTCACCTGCTGCCGCCGAGCAGTGGTTTTCAACTTTCTGGGGTCCGCCCTCGGGTCCCCCTCCTCCCTCCCTTCCTCTCCTCTCTTCTCTTGGC
>Ga0307948_1001831_pt1 | contig 15198 bp, 12 predicted proteins | sample OrgLakmetagen280_FD_201824 | JGI IMG/M metagenome (GOLD analysis project Ga0307948, IMG submission 201824) | Saline water microbial communities from Organic Lake, Antarctica - #280 | ecosystem: Environmental > Aquatic > Non-marine Saline and Alkaline > Saline | place: Antarctica: Organic Lake...
AAAACACACCACATACCACGAAGCGTTGAAGTGAGGGTTCTCGCTCCATCTGAGGCTGCCGACCTGCGCACCACACAACCAACGGTTAAGCAGATACATCACTTTATACCAGTGCTCACCATGCGTGCTCATCGTCAAGCAATAACAGAAAGCATTGTTTTCAGGCCCGTCTCAAACCCTCTAAGAAAATTATGTTCTTCCTCTAACAGCTTTGCAATTCAGGTGCACCTCAGTGGGCAGATCGCGAGAGTCAAACAGCACAACTTTTGCGTGTAGTTGTGCATATGTATAGGGTTGGCCAGAGCCGTGTATATGCACTGTATAAGACCGTATTTTTGGTTATTTCCCTGCCATAGATACCGTATGTGCACCGTATATACATGGTTCTGGCCAACCCTACATATGTGCGATGCTGCAAAGAGGCTTGGGATCATTGTTTGGAACAAATGTTGAGATGGTCAGGAAGAGTAGGCTCTGTGCTGACGAGCCTCCGTACAAATGAGCTGACAGCCCTTTTTACGCTTGCACAGCTTGCATCCTATGACACAGGAGGCACGCACACACACACACACGTGCACACACACACACACACACATACACACACACACACTCACACACACACACCAAACACACACACACACACAAGCACACACACACTCCTCGAGCCTCTCCTGGACACAGCCCACCATGCACCTGGGGGAATACGCCATGCCTGTCCCCCTGCTGAGTGAGCCTCTCTTGCTATTGCTCTTCCTCGGCACCTGTAATGGCAATTGTGCAGGTGCATGTAAATAAATGGCAAGAAATGGGGAAGAAAGATGCGCTACTGTGGCAAATGTGTGTGCGCTGATGGTGCGTTTAAAATGCGTGAAGTTGAAGGTAGGTCTCAAACAAGGCAGAAACCAATTAAATGCGGAAACTGTGTGCATGTGCGCATGTGTGTGTGTGTGTGTGTGCCTAGTGTGTGCGTGTTTGTGTGTGTGTGTGTGTGTGTGTGTGTGTGCATGTGCGTGCTTGGGCGTGGGCGTGGGCGCGTGTACGTGTGTGCGTAGGCGTGGGCGTGTGTGTGTGTGTGCATGTGTGAGTGTGTGTGCCATTTCCATGATGTCAATACCCTAATGCATACTGTCACAGGATAATGTGATGTGGTTTGGCAAATCACATTTTTTCGTAAAATGACAATGCTACACTTAAAAGCTTCTCTTCTGTCTCATGCCTATGCCCTTTTCCACCTTTGTATCGTGCCCGTGCCTGCGTCAAAGCCACACACTTATTAGTGCCTAATGGTATACTATCATGGACACTCACATGTTGCAACAATAGTTGAACGCAGGCACTGGCATGGAATACCACCACTGTGACACACACACACACACATACACACACAAACACACACACACACACAACTGTGTACACGCTTATACAGGTACCCACATGTACACTTTAAGGCAACGCACTTGGCAATACATAGTACTCTCAAGTAAGGGCACACACACGCACCACTTAACGCTAGGTGTGCACAGCTACACACTTCAGCACTCACATGTGCCACTCATCGCTAGGTGTGCACAGCTACACACTTCAGCACTCACACGCACCACTTAACGCTAGGTGTGCACCGCTACACACTTCAGCACTCACACGCACCACTTAACGCTAGGTGTGCACCGCTACACACTTCAGCACTCACACGCACCACTCAACACTAGTTACACAGCTACACACTTAAGCACTCACACGCACCACTTAACGCTAGGTGTGCACAGCTACACACTTCAGCACTCACATGTGCCACTCATCACTAGGTGTGCACAGCTACACTTTGGCACTCACACGTAACACTCAACGCTAGGTGTGCACAGCTATACACTTCAGCACTCACATGTGCCACTCAACGCTAGGTGTGCACCGCTACACACTTCAGCACTCACACGCACCACTCAACACTAGTTACACAGCTACACACTTCAGCACTCACACGCACCACTTAACGCTAGGTGTGCACCGCTACACACTTCAGCACTCACAAGTGCCACTCAACGCTAGGCGTGCACAGCTACACTTTGGCACTCACACGTAACACTCAACGCTAGGTGTGCACAGCTATACACTTCAGCACTCACATATACCACTCAACACTAGGTACACAGCTACACTTCAGCACTCACACGTAACACTCAGCGCACCTGCGTGGTTGTCAAGGGCGCACGGGGGAGGCCTGCAGCCGCACTGTGCATTCCTTGAGGAAGAGCAGCTGCATCATTGCCGTTCTGATTACAGGCCTCTAACAAACTTTTGCCTTCAGCGTCTCCTGCGTGCCCTTCATTATGTAGCCGTGAATGGGGGAGGTGCCGCTGCTTTGAGGGAAGAAGGGACCCTGAGGCTGTTATGGCTGCTCCTCCTCCTTCACCTCCTCCTTTATCTCCTCCTCCAACCAACATCTTTCCTGTGGCTGCTGTAGCTGCTGTAGCTGCTGTGGCTGCTGCTGCTGCTGTCGCGGCTGTGGCTGCTGCCCCCTCCACGCTCATGTATCCCTTGTCATTCTCACTGCGGCTGCTACGAGTCCTTGCGGTACCCCTGACCCCCTCACCTGTTCTCCCCGTGCCATTCTCTGTATGCACAAATTTGGGAGAGCCCCCGCCACTCCTACTTTGTACCAGTGCTTGTGAAAGTGCCGTCCTCGCAGCAGTACTATTACTATTTATTTTACTACTACTGAAATCACCTCTCCCCTTCCCCCCTCCGTTGCTGGTGCTGGTGCTGGTGCTGGTGCCGCTCCCAGGCCTTAATAACCCCGTGAAACCAGTGTTAGACAGGAACTTGGGAGAGCTTTTGCTGCCGCTGCAGTAGCGTGTCGAAAGGGATTGCATACGCGCATGCGTGAGTGACAGAGTGTGGCAAGGGGCAGTGCACAAATGCTCCATGAGTACGTGTGAGAAGCGTGGAATAAAAAGCAGTGTGGATGTGCATAACATCCAGTGTCAGCTGGTGCAAGTAGCCCCGGGGCGTGCAAGTCTCCGGTTCTGACATGTACACGTGTGTAAAGGCTTCACTCACGAGCATGTGTACGTGCCATGCATGGTTTCCGGTCATTTGCACTTACGTGCTGCTGTTGTAGACAAATGAGCTGCTAATGGTGCCCGCAGGAGCATTGCCTACAAATTTAAGCGAGTTGCTGCTGGCTGCTCCCGTGCTGCTGCTCCCATCCATGCTGCGCATTCGCATGGAAGAAGAGCAGTATTAGTGTGTGTGTGCTTGTGTGTGTGTGTGTGTGCGTGTGTGTGTGTGTGTGTGTGTGTGTGTGTGTGTGTGTGTGTGTGTGTGTGTGTGTGTGTGTGTACGCACAGGTGCGCACGTGCACGAGTGTGTGCGTTTTTAACAAGTTTGAGCGACGGGCCTGGAAGTGTGTGATTCAGGCGTTGTCAAGTAAGATTGAGTGCTGTGCAGAAAGATTTGCATGCTGCTGCTCCCCTCGTAGCTACGAGCTCCAACGTTCTGGGATGAAAGCTGCTTTGCCCCCTTCCCTTTGTGAAAAACAAGCACGTAGAAGGAGGGTATCTGCAGCATGCTGTTTCAGAACTCAGATGTCACCTGATTCTAGGCCCAACAGGTACTTTGCAGTGCAAGGGAGCGCGGCCCACAGTGGACACTGAGCTAACCCCATTTCCCTGTTCATCCAGCATTGGCTGCTTGCTTCCTGCTGACTGTGTGTTCCAACACACTGTGTGTTCCAAATCGAAATTCACCGCATTGCTTTGACAGTATAAAAGCTACGATTTGAAATTCTTAGTAGTAGTTCTTGAATCACCTGCAATAACAAAACAGCGGTTAGCCGTTTCTAACTAACCCAGACCCCCACAAACTTCACTTCACTTCTGATAGCGCCCAGCTCAATGTGTTTGTTAAATAAAAATATATAGATATGACGGTTATCGGATATACCCGTGGGCTCCTCCGCAGACAATTTACTTTATTTAACAGATTATTTATAAAGAATATTCCTTGATTAGATTAAATGAATTTATGACCATTAATTATTTCACACAGTACCTTTATCGCACACTTGCAGCCCTCTTTCTCGTAACACTGCTATGCAAGATCATTTGAACTCATCATTACTGAAGAGAAAACGATTTGAATCTCTTCTCGATGAAGCAAAAAAATGCACCCGCTACGCTAATTTGTTTCCTGCTTTATTTGCTCCTGCCAATTGGAAGCAATGCAATCTGGCATGCATCATTAGAAAAACACCTTCCGTTTCCCTTTTCAGCATTGCAGTGAACATGACAGAGTCACCAGGCCGACTCTGATGCAATTTAGTCGTTTCAGAAAAGCATGGTCGATGGCTTTCGTACAATTTGTGTAGAGACAACACCAGAGGGAATTTCTGGGGCCCAAAATGGGTATGTTTTTGCATGCTCCTAGGGTATGGGCCCCAGTTTCAGGCTCAGGAGCCCTGTTATGCAATTCAATGCAGCTGAGCTTGAAACTAGCAGGTTACGGGGCCCATACCTACTCGGCCACGGCGTGAACCCTACCTTTGAAGCAGCCAAATGCTGTTCCTGACCAGCCAGAGCGCCAAACTGTGAATTTTTCTCGGAGTTCTTATTATAAACAAAGATCATTGCAACAGAAATGGAGCAAATATATCAAGTTTTTGGCGAGATGTGCAAATCAATGTTTCGTTTCCCCTGGAAATCACAGTAGTTTATAAAGTCAGCATCAGTTTGAAGCTAGACTGGGTCCAATCTGATGAAGTGACGTGTGCATACTACTAATTGTCCCTTTACAGCAAAAAGGAGCATAATTGGACTTTCGTCCAGATAACCCCTCTGAGTCAACGCCAGACTATTGTTTGAGGTCGAGCCCTGACAAGCTGTGCAACAGGAATTTGACCCTGGCCAGTTGCAATACCTCTGGCCGTGCAGCAGGAATGTGCAGTCCCCCCTTCCTCTGTCCCTCACTCCCCACATTTCTAGAAGGCCATTCCCAGTAAGGCACATGCACGACGCGCCAGCCCAGCCGCCGTAGGACACGCTCCGTCCACAGCAGCTCCCCCCGCAGGTACAACCCTCGTTGACTGCTCTCCTCAAGATGGCGACTGGATGCGCTCAAATGCCCAGTTTCTACTAGGGAACTGACAGCGCTGCGTGAATGACTCGGTGGTGTCTGGCGCATGTAGCAAAAGTGATCTGGGCCGTTCTGGCGCATGTAGCAAAAGTGATCTGGGCCGTGGCACAGCAGAGCAGTGACTCTGGGATCCGCGCCCCCTGCCTCTTGACTCTGAGCCAGCAGGCCGGGGTTGTTTAGGAGGGCCACGTCTATGAAGACCTGAGGAAAGGCAGCAGAAGCAAATATAAAAATCACGGGGTTGTTTAGGAGGGCCACGTCTATGAAGACCTGAGGAAAGGCAGCAGAAACAAATAAAAAAATCACGGAGTTGTTTAGAAGGGCCACGTCTATGAAGACCTGAGGAAAGGCAGCAGAAACAAATAAAAAAATCACGGAGTTGTTTAGAAGGGCCACGTCTATGAAGACCTGAGGAAAGGCAGCAGAAACAAATTAAAAAATCACGGAGTTGTTTAGAAGGGCCACGTCTATGAAGACCTGAGGAAAGGCAGCAGAAGCAAGCAAAAATAAGCACTAGAATAAAGCATCGTGCATTTGAGAAGGTCCGAAAGTAGCAACCTCGTCCCAACAAGCCTACGAGCTCCACAGAAGAAGATGTGAACAAGAGATAACGTGTTACATTCATTACAGAGCATCGGCCATTCCACTGTAACTATTGCGGCTTGCCACACTGAGTTCACACTGGCAATGCTGATTTGGCCCTGCCGCTACATTGCCAATCTGGTTGAGAGGATGTCAGATTGGTTCTGACACACATTTGCTCGCAAGGCGAGGTCTGGATGGAACAAGAAGGTCTGGAAGGGAGAGCCCTTGCAAGTGCCGATGAGTGGACACCTTCTGCCGCCCTGTATAAAATATTCAGAAAGCTGCTCAGGTATTACAGTAACTCTGCCTGGTAAGGACTTGGAGCTCGTACAGCCAAGATTTACATGAGCATATACAAGCCCTTCCATATGAGAGCATGGTGCAGGCAGTGAACCAATTCCCCCATTTGATTGAGACGTCTCAGCCACTTTGGAGCCAAACACCAAATTGCTCCTCCACCGCACAAGAAAGGGGGATATCAAAGGGGGTGAAGGACATTGGCAGACTGGACCGTTATGAAGAACAGCAATTTGGCCAAGATGGATTGGCCAAGAACAGCAATTTCGACCGTTATGAAGAACAGCAATTTGGCCAAGATGGACTGGGCAAGAAAAGCAATGGATTGGCCAAAAACAGCAATGGATCGGCCAAGAACAGCAATTTGGACCGTTATCAAGAACAGCAATTTGGCCAAGATGGATCGGGCAAGAACAGCAATGGATCGGCCAAGAACAGCAATTTGGACCGTTATCAAGAACAGCAATTTGGCCAAGATGGATTGGGCAAGAAAAGCAATGCATTGGCCAAGAACAGCAACGAAATGGCCAAGAACAGCAATTTGGACCGTTATGAAGAACAGCAATTTGGCCAAGCCTGTGACTCTGATGGTTCCTGGGTTGACGTGTTTGAGTTGAATGTTATTAAACGGTAGGCAGTACCAAAGTGGTTCCTTTGCTCTAATCAAATTGGCCTCTACTGCCTGTGTTTGTTTTTATTTCCATAGACTTTAGCCCTGGGGCATCCGCTTGATTTACGAGCTTTGCAGCTTGCAAACCATGTTGATACACATGGTTGGATGTACCAGCTTGCAAACCATGTTGATACATATGGTTGGGTGTACCAGCTTGCAAACCATGTTGATACATATGGTTGGATGTACCAGCTTGCAAACAATGTTGATACATATGGTTGGATGTACCGGCTTGCAAACCATGTTGATACACATGGTTGGATGTACCAGCTTGCAAACCATGTTGATACAAATGGTTAAATGTACCAGCTTGCCAACGAAATGCAGCGAGACAGATCTCCTTATACTTTTAACAAGAAGCTGCATCCTGTCATTAGAGTCAAGAGTGGTTGTGCCTCAGCTACTCAGCTTTACCACCGCCTAGGGTTGGCCAGAACCGTATAAAGCAACATATATTTAATGATTTCCCTGCCAAAAATACCATGTATATACACTGTATATATATGGTTCTGGGCAACCCCACCACCGCTACACCAAACACCTGTCAGGCTGTGCCCACCTGGAAGCCCTCCAAGTTCAGAACCATGCTGGAAGCCCCGTGAGCCAAGGGCATGTGCAGGTCAAGCGAGGAAAGCCCCCTCTGCTGGTGCTGATCACCCCGCTGCACGTGCTGCTGCTGGTGCTGCTGCTGGTGCTGCTGCTGGTGCTGCTGATGGTGCTGCTGATGGTGCTGCTGCTGGTGCTGCTGCTGGTGCTGATCACCCCGCTGCACGTGCTGCTGCTGCTGCTGCTGCTGATGGTGGTAAGGCAGCACTGGGTGCTGCAGGGCCTCTGCTACTTCATGCTGCAGCAGTACACTTGAAGGGGGGGGAGGCAGGAGCACCCCTGCTCTTTGGTCGCCAGCAGTAGATTCTGTACTGTGATGTTGAGGGCGGCTGTCGTTGAAGGCCTGGCTGTTGTTCCTCTCAGCCTTGACGCTGGTAGCCCGCCTAAAAAAGAAACACAAGATGACATGGTCACTATGATGCAGGCATAGCGATGGTTTTCCACTGGTGGCTTCCTAGCTGAATTATAAGTAGGGTTAATTATAACCATATATATACGGTGCATATACGTAGGGTTGGCCAGAACCATTTATATACGGTGTATGTACGGTATTTTTGGCATGGAAATCGTCAAATATACGGTCATATACGGTGTATATATACGGTTCTGGCCAACCCTACATATACGGTATTTTTTGCAGGGAATTAACCAAATATACGGTCATATACGGTGTGTATATACGGTTATGGCCAGCCCTAATTATAAGCAAAGGCATGCATGAAGGTAGATCCAATAGCATACAGCCCAAGGTTCCCGCCCTGTCAAAAGGACACAGCACCCAGAAACAAGCAAGGCAGCAGTACAAACCCAAACAAGCAGCATGCCTCCAAACAGCAGTGCCTACCTTTTCTTGTCCTTGATTCCATCCGTGCGCCCCGTCCCAAAATGATACCTAGAGGTCGCTGCTTCTTCATCGTCATTCCCTCCTACGTTTTCCTGATTTGTCACAATCTCCGTGCTTCCAGAAAATCCCCAAACCCCACGGGCCTCCTCCTCCCGCCTTTCCTCCTCTAACGCTGTGCTTTGTAGCCGCAGCTCTTGCACGAGCTGTTGGCGGCTGCTTTGCAGTTGGGACCTGAGAAGGTAAAAAGTGATGAGTGAGTGCGATTAATGTCCTCTAATCCATGTCTGCATTGCACCTCTGCGATGCACATCTGCATACAAGAATTGTTTTAGATGCACTTTGCGTTGGACAGAATTAATCAAAGGTCTGGGGAATGCGTTCAGAACGTAGCAATGTGTCAGATCTTGGCTGATCTACTTCGCTATGGAGATGGGGGCTCGGATGCTCAACGGTTATGGCAAACATTTGACTGCTCTAAAAGAGCCAATCTCAGACCCCCTGATTCCTACTACCGTACTAACGCGTGACCAATGCGCACCCTGATTTTTCATGAATTGTTTGATTGCATTGCGCGGGGTTTGCGCACCCCTTTCAGTGGGAAAAATTGCCATTGCGCACCCCCAATTGCGCAGCAATTGAGGTGCGCAGAGCTTTCTCAGGGGCATTGCGCAGACCCCATTGCGCAGACCCCCAGCAGCAAGCTTGCATGGCTTTGAATTACAGGTACCAGCAGTTGCGCACAGTCTGCTCCTTCAGCCCAGCGAATGTGCGCCCCTGTGTCATCTGCAGCAGCCTGATGCCACCCCTCCTGCTCCTGCACTGCTTGCAGGCCCTCAGGATTTGATTGATGAGGTGGGGCGCCCACCAGTTGCGCTTCATCTGTCCCAGGCGCACACGCGCGCTGCCCTTCCTGCTGTGCCCCATCTTCCTCCTGCTCTTCTCTTTCCTTGCTGCTGTGCTGCTGTCATGCTGCTGTGGCTGTACGGGAGGTGCTGTGTGCTGCTTCACAGGGCCTCTGACAGCTGGAGGTCGCCCGGGTCCCTTTCCCTCCAGCTTGCGCTGCTGCTTGGCCTTCTCATACTGCTCCTCACGCTTGCGCTTCAGCCCAGCTGCCTCAACGCTTGCATCCCGGATGGCATGCTTGGAACGCTGCTGCTCGCGCGCAACATCGTCCTCCCGCTTCTCCCGCGGGATGCCACGCACATACCTATCCATTGCCTACCCAGAATTTATAACGTTAAATAATTTTGCGATTGCGCACAATTGCGCACAGGCTCTCACCGAAATAATTTCCCGCTTGCGCACCCGATAGCGCACCCCGATTTCAAGTGTAGCAAAATATTCATTGCGCGTCTCCATTGCTCCAAAAAAGATAATAAAAAGCAATGGTCAAGCGTTGGTACGGTAATTCCTTCCTGAATGGTGGAGAAGCTCCACAATACCTGGCTTATAAGAGGCCACTCACTTAAAAAGTTGAAGGGGATTATTCTTCGCTACCTGCATTGTCCCCTCTTTTGTTACAAACCGCGCTGAGATTAGGCGTGCCCCTTTCAGCTGTCCACATTTGGTCAAAAATATTATGTTCCTCTTTCCCCTCTGTTGGAATGCATTAACGACGAGCTGCCTGCCTTGCAGTCATTATTGGGGAGGAGAACATGCAATTAAGCCGAAGAGTTCATGAGATGAGTTGGCAATGAGTTCCTCCAGACATGCAGTCATACATCTAGTTGAGAAAGAGTGTGGTAAGGCCTTTGCACATCTGTCAGCATAGTTCTTTTGCTCACTCAGCGCACCTGCTGTGCGCCTTCCACGCATACTGCAAGGTAGAGTGTGGTAAGACCTACACACATCTGTCAGCGTACTTCTTTTGCTCACTCAGCGCACCTGCTGTGTGCCTTCCACGCGTACTGCAAGGTAGAGTGTGGTAAGACCTACACACATCTGTCAGCGTACTTCTTTTGCTCACTCAGCGCACCTGCTGTGTGCCTTCCACGCGTACTGCAAGGTGTTGGACCAAGCAGACAGGCCTGGCGTGCAAGCCACACCTTCAGTGAAGGAGCTGCCCAGCTCCGCCATTAAAATGATGTGAACCTGGGCATGGACAAGCAACAAGCAGGAACCTGATTTGTAGGACACTTTCACGGCATCCACTTTATATGAGGATGCTATGTCTAATTTGTAGGACACTATCACGGCATCCACTTTATATGAGGATGCTCTGAGGAACCTCATTTGTAGGACACTATCACGGCATCCACTTTATATGAGGATGCTATGAGGAACCTCATTTGTAGGACACTATCACGGCATCCACTTTATATGAGGATGCTATGTCACGGTAGTCCCTTCACACACGAGGATGCTGTCACGGCATTCCCATTACACACCAAGATGCTGTCAGAGCACTCCCTTTACACGAGGATACTGTCACTGTAGTTCCTTCATACACAATGTTTCTGTCACGGCCGTCCCTTCGAACAAGCTCGCACTGCCTTCCATTCCTCCTGCAGGCTCTACCTTGTCCCTTACTCACCGCAAAATGCGTCGCAGGAGAGGAGTGAGGGTGATAAAGGTGAAAACAGTGCACAGCCATTCCACCCCGTCTCCCTAATACCTTAGTGCGGATTTTTTATGTCTGGTGGAGGAATGAATGTTGCAATTCTTGATACCACCAACATGGCTCTTCTCATTTTCATTGGCACAGCAAGCAAGGGAGGTTGGAGTGCCTGGAGAATTTGATCGAGTTCGATATTTAGGAGAGCGGTTTTCATTGCGTGCGTGTTATTACCTTTCTGGTGCTTGCCAATTACCTTGGCAGCACAACTTCAGAATCATACTCATTGTTGTGCGCACACAAAAGCAGACGTGCTCACACGCGCATACACGCACATGCACAAGCTAAGACAATTGCACGCATACACATATTTAAAAGCACACACACATACACACACACCTGCCCCAGCAGTAGCACATGTGGGTTGGCCACTTGTATGTTGTTTTACTCCTGGTAGGCGTGAGCAGCAGCACGGTACAGCAGCAGGTATGCTCGAATAAAGCACACACACACACACAGACACACACACACGCACCTGCCCCAGCAGTAGCACGTGTGGGTTGGCCACTTGTATGTTGCCTTGCTCCTGGTAGGCGTGAGCAGCAGCACGGTACAGCAGCAGGGCTGCTCGAATGAAGCCCTGGCGCAAAACCTCCCGCTCTTGCTGGATCATGTGCGACGGAGGCTGGTGCTGGTTCCGGAGCTGCAGCTCAAGCAGCTGCTGTGGCGGTTGCTGCTGTTGCATGTGGTGCTGTTGCTGTTGCTGTTCATGGTGCTGCTGTGGGAGATTTTGTTGCTGTTGTAGATGCTGCTGCTGCTGCTGCTGCTGCTGTGCCTGCTGAGGTCCTGTGGGGTCAACGAGGAGTGCTGCCCACGCTAGTTCAGCCAGCGCATGGAAAGGAAGTGTGGCGGCGAGGCTTTCTATTTTTTCCTGCAGGGCAGACGGAACGTAAGGCAGATTTTGATCTAGAAGGCTTTGGAAGCCAAAGGATTTGACACAAGGTAGTTTTGCTGTTGCTTGCCGGGTTGGGCAGGAGAGGGGGCGTTGGAAAGAGGACGATCAGTGTGGCAGCAAGGGCAGCAAGGGCATGAGTGTGGTAGCAAGGGCGTTTGCCTGTGCCTGCACAAATGAGCAGAGTTGTGGCACAAATGAAAGAGATTAGCTGAGCGTGTGGTAAGTATGTTTATTCTTTAGGCAAAACCTAAAACCAGAAGCATTTAGGAGATGAATGACTTTAAAATGCTTTTGTTGGGCATATACAGTTTAAAAGTTGACAATCATGAAATGCTTTTGTGTGGTACATACAGTTAATAATTCAACAATCATAAAAGTTGCAAGCTCACTTGCAGTATCCTAGCATTATATGTGCTTCTCATTGCCGTTTGTCAGGCATCCTAGGCTAATTCAACCTAGCCTCTTGACATTGACATCTAGACTCTTAACCTTGGCATCTAGTCTCTCATCTCTTGACATTGACATCTAGCCTCTTGACATCGAATGTGCTCCTCACTGCCGTCTGTCAGGCATTCTAGGCTAACGTCCAGATTGCACAAAACCAGAGCTAAAATGAGCCACCTGAAACTCAATCACACACGATATCTTCCCACCTGGTGCTCCTCATCTGTAAGGCAGTCCAAACTGATGCCTTGGGGCTCTGTTCCTACAGAGTTTTGTCGCCTGATCTCGCTCTCGCTGTCTGCTGTCCCTGCAATGACAGATTAAGACTATACTCATTTGCAGTGCCATGTTATAAAAGCAAGGATCGTGAAGGCGACTACTGAAATGCTTGGATCAGGTACGGTTGTAAACTACATGTGGCTGTGGAAAGTGCACTAGAACATAAACATGACACCTGAAGTAGCGATTGCCACCTAAGAGACAAAAACACGTGACAAATGCTCTAAAGAACTTAACGTCCTCTATCACGGTTTCCTCGCCAGACATGTAAATGAATGATTGCTTGTCAACAGACCAAAGAAAGGTTGAGAGATCCATCTCAGCAATCGGGCAAACAGCTAGTGTCCTTAATTGTGCTGTGTGTGTCATCACTACAAGTGCAGGCTCTAAACCTTGCTCTTCACAACTGCATAGGATAAATAAGGGTCTAGAGTTTAGGGTTTAATAAGGCACCACACAATGGCATTGCCCTTGGGCCTGCTGTGTGTGTCAGCACTACCAGTGCAGGCTCTAAACCTTGCTCTTCACAACTGCATAGCATAATATGCACCACACAATTGCATTGTTCTTTGATTGTGCTGTGTGTGTCACCACTACCAATGCAGGCTCTTCGCAACTGCATAGTATTAAGGCGCACCAACATACGCATGCATAATACGCATTTCATTACGCATATAACATTAAACGCCCTTCATAACTGCATAATAACACACGCACACACACACATACACACACACACACCAAGCAGTGACTCCAGCAAGCTCGCAGATTGCAGCCTGCCGCTATGCTTTGAGGAACTGGCCGCTGAGTCAGGCCTCCTATTAGGTGCGGAACCACTGCCATCAAGAGCTGCAGAAAAAAGGCTCAAGGTGCTTGCGCTTTCTCTGTGCTTGCTGTCGACGCTGTCGTAGTTGCTGCTGCTGCCGCTGCTGCTGCTGCTGCTGCCTGTGCTGTCTCCGCTGCCACACACACTGCCAAGTGAAGCAACAGCGGCAAAGCTGAGATCACTCTTCGAGGGGGCCACTGGGCCACGGTATTGGGTGAAGGGTACGAGGTCAAGTACTTGCAAGGTCATGAGGCACACTTGGTGTGCGCCCTGGGCCCCCAGGCGTGCAAATGCTGCCGCTGTGTGTGCCAGGGGGGCAGCACCGAGGCACGGCAGCAGGGAGAGGGTAGCAGGGAAGGAGGGGTGAGAGGGAGGCTGTGAGTTTGGGGCAGGAAGGCTAGCGTGGAGGGAATGGGTGGGTGCGTGGAGGGTGTGCATGTGTTTGAGGCTGTGTAAAAGGCTGGTGAGGAGGAGTGGGTGGTGGTGGCCCACACGGGCCATGGATAACAGAAGGTCACATCCAGAGGTCACTGCACTGAGGGGGGGAAGGGGCTGCTGCTTGTTTGGTGGTTGGTGAGGAGGAAGGGCCTGCTGGTGTTGTGAATTCGTGCGTGTTTCGCGTAGGGGGTGAGGTTGGTGAGGAGGAAGGGCCTGGTGGTGTTGTGAATCTGTGCGCGTTTCGTGTAGGGGGTGAGGTTGGTGAGGAGGAAGGGCCGGCTGGTGTTGTAAATCCGTGCGCGTTTCGCGTAGGGGGTGAGGTTGGTGAGGAGGAAGGGCCTGCTGGTCTTGTGAATTCGTGCACGTTTCGCGTAGGGGACGAGGTTGGTGAGGAGGAAGGGGCTGTTGCTGGTCTGGTGGGGGGTGAGGAGGAAGGGTCAGATGCTGGTGTTGTGAACCCGTGTGCGCTCGCTGCTTGCGTGAATCAGAGGCAGAATTGGTGTGTTGTGAATCTGTGTGCTTGCATGAATCAGAGGCAGAATTGGTGTGTTGTGAATCTGTGTGCTTGCGTGAATCAGAGGCAGAATTGGTGTGTTGTGAATCTGTGTGCGCTTGCTGCTTGCATGAATCAGAGGCAAAAGCATCGCACGCTGCACCGTCCACCGCTCCATCGTCAAACGCACATACGTTGCTTAGGGGTGCCCCGCTGCTGCCCATGTCTGTCAGCCGGCCAGCAAGAGTATCGCCAGCTGCACCCAGGAATGTATGGCACCCCACATGCAGGTCCACAATGGTAGAGCCTTGAGCACCCAAACAGGCAGGCTGCGGCCCTCTACTGTCACTAACTCCTGCGTCAGCAGCACTGCCCAACGAACTGCTGCTGCTGCTACTGTTTTCATTGCTGCTGCTACTGCTGTGGCTGCTTCCCATTGGCCCATGGTTGCCGCCTCTTGTGAGAGTGAGATCAGACTTGGCGCGGGTTGTGGGTGGCGTGTGAGATGAGGGACGGGAGTGGGGCCATGGCCATGAGGGTGGAGGAGGGGCAGCCGTGGTGGCTGCACTCAAACGACCTGTGCGACCAGAGGAGATGCAGTTGCACGGCTGTTGGGAAAAAAGTATGCGTGGTAAGATGAGAGGTGAAGGGAGTGGGGCCATGGCCATGAGGGTGGAGGAGGGGCAGCCATGGTGGCTGCACTCAAACGACCTGTGAGACCAGAAGAGATGCAGTTGCACGACTGTTGGGAATAAAAGTATGTGTGGTCAGATGAGAGGTGGAGTGGGGCCATGGCCAGGAGAAGGGAGGGAGGGCAGACGTGATCATTGCATTCAAGCGAGCTTTGAAAGGGCAAGTATGAAACGCTTGCACGGTGCTGGGTGAACAACAGACGTGATCGTTGCATTCAAGTGATCTGAGAAAGGGCAAGTACGGAACGCTTGCACGGTGTTGGGTGAACAACAGACGTGATCATTGCATTCAAGTGATCTGAGAAAGGGCAAGTACGGAACGCTTGCACGGTGTTGGGTGAACAACAGACGTGATCATTGCATTCAAGTGATCTGAGAAAGG
>Ga0307948_1001833_pt1 | contig 15187 bp, 13 predicted proteins | sample OrgLakmetagen280_FD_201824 | JGI IMG/M metagenome (GOLD analysis project Ga0307948, IMG submission 201824) | Saline water microbial communities from Organic Lake, Antarctica - #280 | ecosystem: Environmental > Aquatic > Non-marine Saline and Alkaline > Saline | place: Antarctica: Organic Lake...
TTGTGGTGAGAGAGAGAGAGAGTGAGAGGGTGAGAGAGAGAGAGAGAGAGAGAGAGAGAGAGAGAGAGAGAGAGAGAGAAAGAGAGAGAGAGAGAGAGAGAGAGAGAGACCCAAAGAAGGCAGAAAGCCAATTGTCTGCATGGATAACTTCTTTATCATTAGCAGCTGAACGCCAGCCTTGGTGTGCAGTGGAGCGTCAGTGCTGCTATTGATCAAATAAATGTAGATAAATGTATGACTGCCCTGAGCAGGGATTCTACGATGAGGCTGTGGGGTTAATCAAATCAAAAAAGCCTTTTGCTGACTCAGGAGACATTTCTTTGTATTCCTTCCCTGCTTTGTCTGACACGGTGGGATGCTGTATGTCCCCATAAAAGTATTCATTCCTAATCCATGCCATTTGTTTTGCCAAGACCATCGGGGTTGTGAGCTGAGGAAACATTCTTCCTTTTTGTTTACGCCTTATTTTGAGGACTTTTCAGCGGCCCAACCCTGCTTGCAGTAACAATTTAACAACCAACTTGTTCATATTTTCCTTTCTCAGCAGAACACTAGATTTTTTCTTTTTCTTTCTGAGTTTATGGATTTATTTGTGGCTGGCCGAGACCAGTTAGCAGCCGATCAGCCAGACAACCTGGCTGAAGGTCACCCCCCACGCACTGTGACCATTGTAATCCATGGCGTTATTTTCCTTTTTATTTGTCAGTATGCGGGAACGATTGATAGTGAAATAGCCACAAACCTGGATAATTAACAAGGGGGGCCAACGGAGGGAATGCCAGCTGAAAATACTTTTGCATTCAGAAGGCAGCCACTCATAGCCACTTCATCCGATCGACACCATTTTTGTACCAAAGTGTATCTGGCATTGAGAGCCCCGAGCATGTGCCCAGTTGAATGTGGGTCGCTTTGTGTGCTGATATAGACTGGATTAAGCACATATGGTGCATGTAAAGCCTAATGTGGTGATTTCCATGGGAAAAGGCTTAAATCCTCATAAAACACCAACCGCTCAGCCGTTTTCTTTCATTATTGTTGCAGTGATATTCTGTTATTCTTATGATAAGATTCAAGACCATTACAAATATTCCAGATTGGTGCAGTATGAAGAATTTGTGGTAAAAAGTGGGGTTCACGCCGCGGGCAATTAGGCATGTGCACCCCTACTGGCAGTTTTCAAGTCCAGGCTACCTCTGGGAGCTTAGGAACTGCCAGCTGGGGTGCGCATGCTCTGGGAACATTTAAAAACACCCCCTTTTCAGTCCTCCGTCGACCACCTCTGGATTACTAATTAAATATGAATTAACTTTGGATACGACATTGCTGCATTTTGCCGAGGATCTTCATGTATACGGCTAATTACAGTTAAGAAAGGGAAGCAGCCTAGCTTAAGGTAGAAAGCCTTTCAATCTGTATTAAGAAAAGAAAAGAATTAATATAAAGCAGTGCACTAGTAATGCACGCTGAAAATACATCCTAAGTGTGTTTCTAGGAGCTAGTATCCGTTGGAGCCAAAACGCTTGCAAGTGTCGCCCTTTCCTTAATTAATGTGGGGAGTAGTTCACCTTTTCACCTTTTCTCTCCAATTTAAAAGAAAAAGAACGCAGAAGGTTTAAACACTACCGGCATGGATTAGAAAAGGATGTTGTTATGTGCTCTGCACCACCCAATGGATGCAGAGACACACAACATTCTACCTGGAGAATAAAATGAAGAAAACATGTATCTACGTATGTACGAAAAAGCACGCAGCCAACACTACTTGTGCTAACGAGTGCGTTACTCGCTCTGCTCTGGTTCATGTTCCATTCACAAAGCATCTAGCACCTGTTACTAAGGTCTACCAAACCTTTTGACTTATGGCTAGCTAGGAGCTATATAACTGAAAGCGCCCTATTCTCAAGCACACCCTCTAGACAGGGAACAGTCCTAAGCAACTGAGCCTAGCGCTTACACACCTATCAATTGATGATCTGGCCTATAGCCATTGTTGTTCCTTGCAACGCTAGCTTCCCCTTCAACTGTACCTTTTTATTTCCTTGTAGAAATTCTCACTGCCACCTCAGGATGTAAACGGAATAGAACTAACAAACGATGGCCGACCACTGCTGCTCCTTGCAATGCTAGCGTTCACTCAATCTGTCTATCCTAGCAAGGACTAGCTGGAAAAGAAAAGAACGAAAGGACCATGTCACCCTACCCTACAGGACTATCTGCTGACGCGCACATGTTATGGGCAAGCTGTGTTCAAGCTAGGACTGTCAGCTGCAGCAGCTTTGCCTCTGTTTCACTTATCGTCATTCAACAGCAACATAGCACCCATCCCTGGATCTGCCTGGTGGTGCGCGCACAGCGGTTTAATTCAAATTGCTCAGGATGGAGCTAACAGCCCCAGCAGCAATGCACAGCATATGCCCTTGGCGAGGTACACGTTGTATAAAACGCGTGTGCACGCGCTTATCTGTGCAACTTGTCCTCATCTCAACAGCAACGAGGTTCGTCACTAGACGGACCTGGCGTGAGCAGTCTTAGCTCGTCACGGCCGCTTTGGCCATCATCTCGGCTTATTTGATCTCATTGGCCCATGGTCATGACAGCCAAACAACATTTAACCATGTCCTGGTCTTGTTGGGGCTTGTTAGGCGGAAATCCTTATTATATCCCAACCGTCTCGAGCTGACAGTTCGGGAGGAAGTCCATGACGTTTAAAGCACTCCACCTGAAAATGTACAAAAGCAGCCTCACAAATCACAGCACTTGCAGTCAAGCTTTAAGTTAGGGCTACAGGAAGTCCATGACGTTCAAAGCGCTCCACCTGGGAACGTACGCAGGTTTTTAACACATCACAGCACCTAGGGTCAGGTAGGACCGCACAGGCACAGGCACAGGTCCTCCACACTGCACAGGTGCACAGGTCACACAGGTTACACACTGCACAGGTACAGGTTAGGACCGCACTGACAGGATCCAGCAGTCAATATGATCAACAACAAACGTTCAACATCCTAGCAGGACACACGTGGCTCTCTGTACGCATGATTTAGCATGGCATGCAGCAGCCACCCTCACACAGTCCTCGTTATCAGGAGGGTTTTCAGGAGAGGGAGTAAACGCAATGAGTTTTCCTAGCTCAACCAGGACCTCAGAGATAGCAAAAAGGCGTATTGCGCAGTAAAGGCTCTGTTTGCTCCTGATAATACACAATTCAGCTGCACAAGGTGATTCTCAGAAAGGGCTGCCCATATTGTGCATACACACATTTGCCGCACAAGTAAAGGAAGATTTCCTGGCGGTGAAAATTGTGGGTGCAGCGGTGACATACAGCCTTGCTAAGCCTATTCTCACAGAGAATAAGGGAGCACACACAGCACCACCTCGTCATCATGTACAACATGGAGGTGCCCATCCACGTTTCTTACTAATCCTACTTTCACACTAAGGAGGGGAGCACGCAGAGCAATTTTGATACTCCATGGTGTTGGTTATTTTTAAGCCAGAATTCACACACAAAGTGTACACACAGCACGCACCTCGTCATCCTGTAGAACATGGAGGTGGTGAGGGAGAGGATGAACAGGTTGGGGAAGGCCTTCAAGAACGCCGGGTCCAGAATGGAATCAAGCATGTCACCTGCACAGACAAGGGGGGGGACAAGGTGACAACAAGGTGGACAAGGGACAACAAGGCGGAGCAGTTCGGAAGTGATGGTATTCACTACGGTACATATACGCTAACAACGAGCATGTATTAAAACGAGCATGTATTATTAACGAGCATGCATCGACTTCAAGACATATATTAGCACACGTCTTGTTTGATTGTAATGCTGCACAGGTGAGGCGCAGCAAAGGGCGAAAAGTGATGCTGTGTAAGATGCGGTTGGTGCAGCAAAGGGCGAAAAGTGATGCTGTGTAAGATGCGGTTGGTGCAGCAAAGGGCGAAAAGTGATGCTGTGTAAGATGCGGTTGGTGCAGCCCACATGCCACATGCCTAGGGTTGGCCAGAACCGTATATATACACCGTATATGACCGTACGTATGGTGATGTTTCTGCTAAAAATACTGCATGTACACCGTATATACCTATACATGTATGGTTCTGGCCAACCCTACACATGCCACACAGCGGTTTTGGCAAGTGCAGGGGAAATCAGCTGGACGCAGCGATTTGCAAGGGAGTTAGGTGTTTGCGAGTGTTCTATGGTATCCAACAAAGCAGCTGTTTTCCTTCCTTGCTTCCTGTACTTGTGTAGGGAGTGACTATCAATGCCTACAAAGCATTCATCTTTCCCCCCCTTTTTCAACGTTCTACAGCTAAGCACGGGCGAAACCAAATTAGCAGAGCCTGAGTGGACCAAGGGGAAAAAGCACAGGCACTAAGACACGTATAAGAAAAGGAGCCACTCTGAGCCAAGTCACTCCAAAATCATCCACTGGTTCAATTTCAATGAAAAACATTGCAAAGCACAGAAAGCAGCACCAGCATATCACACCTGCGTGCCACTTCAGCTTGCGCAGCTTTGTCAGCGTGGTCAGGTGGCCCAGCATGCAGTTAGTGACCCTGTGGTTGCTGATTGCCACCACTCCCAGGTTGGTGAGCTGCAAGGAGGGCGTGGGAGGGATTTAGAATGACGTAACAACTATAATGCTGATATGAGACTGCACGAACGCGTCGAACGCGCGTAATGACGGAGGACGTAGAAAGCGTTTTGCAGTGCTGGTCGCCACTACTCCTGGGGCTTGTGAGCGGCAAGGAGGGTGCAGGTGCAGATGGGGATGTGGGATCATGGAGCAGGAAGTAAAAAGGGACTAGTAAAATAACGCACTACTTGCCATGGAAAGCACCAATCTAGGTCTTAGGTACTCTGCGTGTGCATTTCGTCGTGGCAACCTGTACAAGGGGCAACTTACAAGGACCTGATGAGTCCACATGCGTTGGTAGTTTTAAATGTCAGCTCCAGTATGAAATTAGCTTGATTTCAGACGGAGCGGATTTCATATAAAGATGTACCACAAAGGTTTTCTGTGAAATTCATGACTTTTGAAGCTACGAATAAGTCTTGTGCGCTCACCTACTCACCTACACACTCCCACACCTACACACCTACCTAGCCACACAAGTGCACACACCTACACACACACACACCTACCCACCCCCACACCTTGACACCTACCTAGCAATAAAAGTTGTAGCAGCGCGTTGTAAAAGGCATACTCGAGATGTAAGATTAAGAATTGTATTTCTATATGTATTGTTACACAAGTGCACACACCTACACACACACCTACCCACCCCCACACCTACCTAGCCACACAAGTGCACACACACAAACATACACACACACCTACACACACCCGCCCACCCCCACACCCACACACCTGGGTCAGGAGGCGCATTTGCATGATGTGCTTTTCTCCAATGTCCGAACAATCCTCCAGCTCCAGGCTGTTCAAAGAAGGCATGCCCTCCAGCATGTTCTGCAGCAACAGCGCATGGTTAGAGTACAAGGCACGCATAGAGTACAAGGCATGCTTTCAGGAGTAGATAATCATAGGGTCTAAGAGAGGCATGTCCACCAGCAGCGCAGGTCTGAGTACAGGGCTAAGAGATTATACGCGATAGCAGCATGGAACACACCATCGCCTCATTCCTGTCAGCATTGATGATCTTTGAAGGTGTGGGAGGAAGTGATTCAATAACACACACACATGAAGACAAAACCTAGCCGGTTGTTGCGTCAAATTAATCCACAGATGCATTCCCCCTTAAGGGTTGTCACCCACAGAAACTCATCCTTTTCTAAATTGTTTCCTCCGCGTCTGACCCTTCCAGCGTGCAGCACATTGGAACTAGAAGTGAATTTTCAACCTCCCTCCCTCCCTCCCTCTCACCCTTTTTTACTCCCTCTCTCTCCCCACAAAAACAAACAGACTACACACACAGATGGGCATCGCCTTTCCCTGCTCACACACCTTGTAGTGGCTAAACGCAGGGAACCTGCAGCGAACTAGCGACAGGTGGTGCAGATGGCTGAGGTGCAAAGGCAGTGCTGAGGCGGTGACCATAAAATAACGCAGCTGCAGGGATTGCATCTTGGGTGGCAGCCAAGCCAGGTCCAGCTGCACATAAGTGATATGGCAGAAACAAGGAATGAGGCAAGGTTGGGTGGCAGCCAGGCCAGGTCTAGCTGCACACAGGTGGGGGAGGTATGACAGAAATAAGGATCAAGTTGGCGTGAAATGAAGATGAGGCAAGGTTGTCACAACAAAAGGGATGATGAGCACTCAGGCTGAGTGCAAGGCTGCATGAGGGCGCAGCAGAGTGAAGTTTTAGTCTGTTTGATAGAACAGGGCTTGAGCTTGTGAGCTGTCGCGGCGTTAGGGAACCCTTCAAAATTTTGACGCGAGAGCAGTCACTCTGCTAGGGCAGCTCGTCTTGTTACAAACAATTGCACTTAGATGTATGCACTCAGCATATACACACACAATGCACGCACTACAACACATACACACTCACCCGCATAAACTCACACACAGATATGCGAGTGCACGCATGCGCGCATGCACACACACACACACATACATACACACACAGACAGATATAAAACACACACGCGCACGAAACACGCACACACTTGCCTGCAGTATGTAAACTGTGTGGTCAGAGCCCTGGAGGTTGAGAGACTCTAGGTTGCACAGGCGACTGAGGTGCGGCATTGAGTTGGGCGACATCTCGGTGCTGGTGATTCCCTCAAGGCTCAGGCTGGTCAGGCAGTTTGCCCACCCAGAGGCCAGCCTGTGCAGCGACGTGAGTGGACGGGGCTATTTAATCTACTGGGTGGCAGTTGAGATGGTGGCACTGTACAAGTGTGAGTATGTGTGAGTGCTTGTATGTGTGTGTGCGTGTGTGTGTGCGTGTGCGTGTGTGTGTGCACAGGTCCAGATCAAGATTTTTTGTTGAGGCCAGTCTCAGCAGTGGGCAGTAATAGTGTTTGGGGCAATCTGAGCAGGCCCAGGGTTTGCAGGTTTGGCCACAAACACATGAGCTTTGCCCTCTCATTCAATGGTCAGAATGGGCAGGATTGAGGTTAAAACCAGGTAGTGGGGTCAGCCTTGACTGGGAGTGTTTGAAACTGCTGTGCATAGACATACATGTAGCCACCCACTAGCTCACCAAGCTGCCAATGAGTTCAAATGTTGAAACAGTCAGCCTTTAAATGTTGACACAGCCGCGGTAAATGTTGACACAGCCAGCCTTTAAGTGTTGACACAGCCGCGGTAAATGTTGACACAGCCGCGGTGTACCCTCATTGCTTCCCGTTGAAAATCCATTTCTATTTCAGTGACATAGCATATATACAGCAATGTAACCTTACCTTATTTCAGTGACCGCCATCGCTGCGGCTATGTAGTTGCACCGCACATTTTATGCCCCCCAGCTATACATTTGGCGTATGGGTGTACTGTTATGGTTCTGGCCGTCCACGCTCCAACCAGACAACCAGACAAAGACAGTTTCAACAACACAAGTGGCGAAAGTTGTGCTCACATGCACAACCAGGCTGTGGTCCGCAACTGCAGATCATGATCCAACTCATGGAGGACTCGCATGCTCTGAAACAAGTACCAAGAGGTTTGGACTTTGATGCCCAGAGGAAACACATACACAGACACATACGCGTGCATGCACACATGCACACACGCACACTTGCACACTCTGCGATTCCTGAATGCCAATTGGGAAAGCGGCTTTCTTTCACTTCCTGCTGATTCGATTTTCTAGTCATTCAACAGAGCAGGCACGGATCCCTAAGCACTCAGCGGTGCCGCTACTCACGATTGGAAGGTTTGGCCGGGGAAGATGATGTTCACTGATGCAGGGATGCTCTTTCGGTAGGTGAAGCTGCGCAGGTTCCTCAGAGTCTTGAGTTGGTACAGCTCCGCATTAGTGCACAGCTGGCGATTCTGTGAGAGCAGCGTTGCGTGCAACGTATGGATACACTTTTGAGGACTTGACTTGAGTGAGCACTCACAGTCAACACGCTGTAGGGGTATTTGGGGAATACACACTACGCACACAATGGCATCCATTATCCTTTGGAATCTTTGGATGATACGCTTTTTAGGACTAGACTTGTGTAAGCACTTGAAGCAAAGAAGCATGAAGTAATTGGGAAATTTTGCACACAAAACACCATCTGTTCTCTGAAACCAAACAAACGTACACACCCCGGTTGTCTCAATCTCCAGGCATTCCAGCCCGGTGACGGCTGCTAATTGTACGATGTTCTGTTCATGCAGCTGGTCACCCCTGTACAGCAAATTTTGTAACGACTTTGATGGCATAAAAAAGACAATGTGGCAAGCACAGTGAACGCCACACGTGCAAACAACACGACCAGATGGAGCTGTCTTTGAGTACGCTTGGTCAGTCAGACAAATTTAGGAGCAGTTGATTCTCGACATTGACAACAGCAGGGGAATGCGCTGGTGGTGTTACTTCAAGTGCTCGTGGTCACGCACACGTGCTTTGGTGGTAGCTCGAGCAGTAAGAGAAGGCACACGTCAGTGTGTGTGTGCGTGTATGTGTAGAGTGTGCAAGAGGTGCTACTTCAAGTGCTCGTGGTCAGGCACACGTCCTTCGGTGGTGGCTCTAGCTGCACTAGCTGGTGAGCAGCAGGAGAAGACATATGTCACGTATGTCTATGATGTGTCATTGTGTGTGAGTGTGCGCGCATGTGCCTGCGTGTGTACACGTGTGCCTGCTGATCTCACCTTCACAAGGAATACTGCGGTTCCCAACAGCACAGCTACACAAACCGACCAAGGACCTAAGAGCAACACCACACACACACACATACACACACACGCACGCACACACGCACACCTTATGGACAGGGATGTAAGCTTTGAGCCAAGCCTGGAGAGGAGCTGTGTCAACTTCGGGGTCATCGCGAGGCTCTCGTGAAAATACATCTTCATCCCTACGGATTGCAGGCTCGTCCCATCGTCCTCGTGTATGTTGCTGAGCGCCGGCAGCACTTCAAGCAGTGTCCCAACTTCTAATACCTGCCATATGGCATGGTACACACAGGGGCACGTGAAAACAAAGTTATTGTGCTACGTTGTAAGTGGCCAGTGAGGTTGCACATTGAACTTTGATCAGTGACGCTACATGTAGTTAGTAGTGAGTACTTATCCGAGGACTTTGATCAGTGACAAAAAAAAGTAGTTAGTATTTAGCAATTATTCGAAAACTTTGATCAGTGACAAAAAAAGTAGTTAGTAGTTATCCGAGGACTGAGCACGGATCCTTTGAAGGGCAGTGTGAGAGGAAACAGAAAAGAGGAAAAGAGCAAGCGAGGAGGAGATGCTGATTGGGTAAGGGCCGGTGGCCGGTGTGCCATCAACCTCCACAGACAAAGTAAGGAGCGCCAGGAGGCTCGGCCAGCGCTGCAGTGCTGTGCTCTGCGGCTAAAAGAGTCCACATCTCCACACACTCAATTGCTGAGCAACTGTGGGTGTGGGTGTGGATTATACAGGGCACGCAGTAAGAGAGCTTGTCACACTTTTGTAACTTTCTCTGGTTATCTTTTGTGCCACAGACATAGTTCCCGGCGTCTAAACACCTCCCACACCCACTCCACTCTTATTTTGATCTCCTCCCCCCCCTTCGCCCACACCAGCCTCCTCTTACCCACTCCAATCTCATCTCTCCACCCCTACTGACCTCCCCTCACACCTACCTGCAAGGATTTGATCCCTGAGACGGCAGCCACCATACTGGGGTCCATTGGCAGCCGCCCGTTGCACACAAGCTTGGTAAGGTTAGTCAGGGCGGTCAAGGGGTGCACCGTCTGCCCTATCTGCATGTCTCCGACAACATATTGAGGGGCCTGCATGTTGTGTGTCAGAATAGCATGTTGCATGAGAAGTATTGCGTATTGCATGCGGTGTGTTGGAATTGTGGGATGTGTATGTTTTATGTGTGCACGTAGTTGCATGGTGCGCAATGGATCCGGGGGCCTGCATGTTGTGCATTAAAAATAGCATGTTGCATGAGGGGTGTTGCATATTGCATGCTGTGAGTTAAAACAAGCATACTGCACGTCATGAGTTGAAATTCGGAGCCTGCATGCTATTTGTGGGACCAAAGCGCAGACCTTCCTGTATTTTATTTTCACCTGTCCCCTGGGAATAGTGAATGTGAAATGAGCTCGAATTAGCTGAACCTAGAGCGTAGCCTGAGACGAGGGTGAGGGTACGATGCTGGAAGCAGGGTGATTTAAGCAGTAGAAAGCAAGAATTTTACCTGAATACCCATACGTGGCACGGCAGAGACACTGGAGACGCTTACAGGACCGTAACTTGTCTGATTGTTTTTTTCCGGTAGTGGTGGAGTTATACCAGAGGGGGGCAACTGAGGAAATGTCCAAATATGTGCTTTTTTTGCACTCGGAAGCCGGCTATCCACTGCCCCTCAATCCGATTGGGACCATTTTTGCTCTAAATTGAAGCTGGCATTATGAGTTACACGAGGATGTGCTTGGATTTATGTGGGTCACTCTGTGTGCAAACTGGCAGGGCTTCAAGCTTAAGCCAAATGGCTACCAAAACCCTAATAGGGTGGTTTTGCATTGGAAAACAGCATGTGTTGGCCTACATCCCCAACTACTTCATCGTTTCACTCCATTTTTTTTTGCAGTGGTATTTGTTCGTTACAAGGACTCCTTACCACCATAAATCTTGTGATTTGGAATGGTGGGTGGCCTGCTGTGAAGATTTTGTGGTGAAAAGTGGGGTTCACGCCGTGAGCAATCAGACGTGTGCGTTGCTACTGGCAGTTTTTGAGCTCAGGTGTTCTCTACATCTGGGTGCTAATCTTAGAAACTGCCAGCTCCGGCGCCCATACTCAATTCGCATTTCATAAGTGACCCCTTTTGGAGCGTCAGTTCACCCCCTCTGGAGTTTTACGGCCAGGTACCAAAGAGGCTCCCTTTTTTGAATTTTGTTGGGGGTGATATTCGCTGACAGCAACGCTTTTCTTCATGTTCTATGTATGATGTGTTTCTCATAGCCAAATCATTCAGCTGACTTGCTTCAGTCTTATAGTCATGTCGGATCTAGACAGTCAAAGCTCCAAAGGGCACGCATGTAAACCCAAAAATTCCTTCAGAATACACAGGGTTGGAGAGGGTAATCCGACTCGAATAGAATTTCCCCAGAATACACACTGCAGGCTTTGCAAATGGTACAGAAATTTGAAGTCATAGAACACACACATGCACGCACGCACGCACATGCACACACATGCACGCACATAGAGTGGAACCTCCAAGTGAATCCATACACACATTGGGGTTAACCTTGAAGGAAAACACATACACACATTGAGCGGAACTCCCAAAAATTTTCAAAGGAAAAAAAGTATCCAGAAAGGTTGTTTGCAGGAGGTTCATTGCGAGTTGTTGGGTTGTACGCACCTAATCTTGTTATTAATCTATTTTGATTATTTGAAAAGTTACCACACTTATAAGCTGCGTGCCCTCTTGCACCTCCTCTCTATCTCCCCCTGCTCTGTGTTGCAACAATCTCCTTGCATTGCATTACCTCCAAGTGGCGCAGGGTTTCATAATAATCGTGCGCCCTCTTGCACCTCTCTATTTCTCCCCCACCTCTCCGACGCACACAGCCACTCTTCTGCATTGTATTATCGTATTACCTCCAGGTGTTGCAGAGACTGCAGCGTGGCAAGGCCAAAGGGTAGTCGCGCTTTCTCTGTTAAGCTCACTTGCAGGCTTGGATCCCGAGGGCTGTCGATGACGAGCTTGGTCAGCTGGGTGCATCTGCAAGCATTAGTAAAGGGCAAACACGTGTCAAGGATCGGCTTGGTGCATCTGCAAGTGCGGAGCGAGGGTGGCACGTTCCTGCTTTGCTCAGAGCCCACCAGCACGTGTGGAGCGAGGGTGGCACCCTCCTGCTTTGCTCAGAGCACTCCAATTATTTTTAACGTCTTACAAGAAACGTGCGCCACCACATAGCCCATAGCCATAGGGGACTAACGTACAGCAGGAATGACAGGGTGGTGAAGGACTAACGTCGTCTGCTAAGTGCAGTCACAAGCAGTCAAGTGCAGTCAAGCGCAGTCAAGTGCAAGTCAAGTGCAGTCAAGTGCAGTCAAGCGCAAGTCAAGTGCAGTCAAGTGCAGTCACAAGCAGTCAAGTGCAAGTCAAGTGCAGTCAAGTGCAGTCAAGTGCAAGTCAAGTGCAGTCACAAGCAGTCAAGTGCAAGTCAAGTGCAGTCAAGCGCAGTCAAGTGCAAGACAAGTGCAGTCAAGTGCAGTCAAGTAATAGTAACTAACAAACAGCCCACGAACGAAAGTATGGCAAGGTTGACCACCAACACTATGGGCTGTTTTTTAGCAGGATTCGAAATACTTGGCATTCAGACACATCCCCTGCAGCTTGTAATCGTGCAATATCGTTACATGCAATATCGTTACATGCATGTACGCACGTGCTCAAAGCCTGCAGGTCATCGTGCTGTAGGACAGGGCCGTTGATGACGGACAAGGACTGCAGTCCTTTGATCATGCTCACAGCCTTCAGGCACACCAAGGAGCCCTGCGTTCACACAGAGAGAGACACAGGGGCAGGGCATGAGTAGAACAATCAAGATCGCATACAGGCAAATCTCAAGGTTGAAATGCAGCGGTATGCAGAAGAGCTGCTGTCTCTCGTCATTTTGTGACGCCTCGCAAACAATCTTCCTTCATGCTGGCAACGTGTTGCGAGCGGTACAACAGCCACGTTTAGACCTACCAAGCAAAAAAGTTCAGCCTGCACTCCCCAAATGTGCGAGGTTTGATGTTGTGAAATGCTGAAACAGACGTCCACTCCCTCTTACCCTTGAGACAGGTGGTCTGGGGGCGGACGGGGTAATGAAGTTGAGGATGACGTGCCTCAGGTGCTTAAATGCAACAAGCGCCTCGAAGCAGTAGTCAAACGTCCACTGCATGAACAAAGAAGGCCGTGATGCATGGCACGTTAAGACGTGCGTCAGTTCAAACATCATTAATTCAATCGTCCTGTGCAGACAGTTAAAGTGAAACTGACATTGGTTGTCAGAATGAGTCTCTGCCTGCTACGGAGGAAGATGCTGTTAGGTAATTGGGTTAACGTGAAAGAGGTCCCCATGCAAATTAAATACAGTGTATTACAGGCCCTGTTACAAGATCATGACATTCCATGCCATGACTACTGAAGCTTTCCCTGGATATGGCTTAGTGCAAGCTCATTGCGCGCACGATAATGGAGCACCGAAGAACCAGGAGAAGTGCTTTGCTTTCCTTGGCATGCAATGCAATAATGCAATACAATCACGAAAAAACACACACTGTGTCACGGCCTTGCCTGGTCAACACGGCCTCCAACGTTGAGGCTGAGTAAAGTGGCCAGAGGTTGCAAGCGTGGGGCGGCCTCCAGGATTGCCTCAAGCTTATACATGTCCGGTGTGAGTTGAATGCGGGCGGAAGGGAAGGCTGCGAAAGACAAGAACAATATGCGCATGAAGAGTGGACATTGCCTTGTAAGTGGTTGACACATACATGCAACATTCAATCAGGAGCTTGAAATGAGCCAGAGAGGCAGAGGGGTGGAAAGCAAGGCAAGACAGCTGGCAGCTGTCAACGCACTGGTCTGAGACCGTCCTGCTGCTCACCCTGTACAGCTTCTTGGGACCAATTGCTCAGCCGTTATACATCCCGGGACAAGTGCCTGCTCCTCACCTTGCGTAATTTCCCGGGACCAGTTCCTGCTAACAAGGCGAGCCGCAACGCAGTCTTCCGCGCTCAGGTGGCTGCCAATGACCTGCAGGGGTGGTATAAAAACGGGGCAGGTATGATACGAGTAGAAGATGGAAAGGGAAAGAGGTGAGATGAAAGAGGAAGAGGCTGGATTTTTTGAAGCAGAGGGGGCTAAAAACACTCCAGAGTGCATCATCGCCCTCTGTGCTCGCATTCTTACCCGGAGTAGCTCATTGGGAAGGCAATTAATCAGGGCAGTCTGAAACATGGCCTGCTTTCCCTCGCTGACTCTCAGCGATTTCCGGATGGGATTCACGGGAGTGACTAGCGCAGGAGCTTGCGCAACCACATCTGATTTATCCACACTTTTTTTCCTGTTGCTGCTCCTCTTCTGCTGGCTAGCTCCGGGCACAGGAGAATCATTGTTAGCCTGGCCGGTTTCGAGGTGCGATTTCTTCTGGGACCTAGTCTGCCTCATTTTATAATATTTTTTGTAGGTTTTCTGGGTGGTTTGCGAGTTTTTCAAATTCTGTTGCCAAATTATTCAAAGACTACCGACCATCAATTCTTGGTGCGTTTTCAACAGGGTTATTAATGTTTGTGATTAATTCAGAGGTTAATCACTCGAATTAATCGCGTTTGAATTAATCGCCCCTAATCACCTCGCGTTTACAATGGACGAAAATGATTTAGCAGAATTAGGTTGCAGCCTGAAGCAGGTTGTAGCTGGGAAGGAAGGGCTGGAACTCAGAAATGCTTGCATTGCGCTTGCATGCACTGGAGAGCGCTGGCAACATCCTTTCAACCTTTGACTGAGTACCCGGAGCCTTTAATTGACCTGTGGGAAATTTCTCCAGCCATTCCCCCTTGAACTGGAGCTTTAAACAGCCTTTAATTAACTACTTGGAACGTTTGACTGCCACCCAGGAATTAATCACGAATGAAATAATCATGAATCATTCCCCCCCTCCAGGATTAAAATTAATTCAAAATTAATCACCTTTTATCAATTAATCACGGTAACTAATCACCCTTTGTAAACGCAAAACGCGATTAATTAGTTGATATATGAAATGCTTGCAGCAAAAAGATGTGCATCAACCAACCCCTGCCCATTGGCAAATCAGAAAAGGGGGCTGACAAGGCAAAGAAGGTGCAGACTGATTGTGGCTGCAGGGACAAACGAAGATAAAGGTACACGCACACACGCACGCACACACACACACACACATAAGCACGCACGCACGCACGCACGTGCACACGCACACACACGCATACACATACACACACAAACACACAAACACACACACACGCACGCACACACACACACACTCACACACACACACACTCCCACATACACACACACGTGCACACACTCACACAC
>Ga0307948_1001838_pt1 | contig 15178 bp, 16 predicted proteins | sample OrgLakmetagen280_FD_201824 | JGI IMG/M metagenome (GOLD analysis project Ga0307948, IMG submission 201824) | Saline water microbial communities from Organic Lake, Antarctica - #280 | ecosystem: Environmental > Aquatic > Non-marine Saline and Alkaline > Saline | place: Antarctica: Organic Lake...
CCTTCCGCTCGTAACCGCTCACTTAACGTGGCCATGGTGTTGCTCTCCTGCGGGTATTGCGCTTTATATTGTTCCATTTCATTATCATCCAGGGCTGAGTAGATGTCGATGAAGTCAATATACTTCAATTGCTTCTCGGGGTCCGGCTCCAGCGTGCTCAGACCCTGCACGGCGCGGGCGTAGACTTCCAGCTGCTGCTCCTCTTTCCACTTCATCAGGCTCAGACACAGCCGGGCGATTAGATTGCTGCTTTCCCAGTAGTCCTCGGCATTCAGTTCCTGCAAAGCACAACGAACATACTGGAATATCAGGTACTCATGGCAGTCGCCACCCAGATTCAGCTGAACAGGTTCGCTACCGAGAAATCGCCTTACTAGCCAAATCTGACCATTCACTTGCAAGACCATTTGTGTCTATGGTGCGGATTAAGAAGTACCACATACCTTCCCCAAGTCCCGCGACCTCATACTCCATCGCCTGGCCATCGTCGACAATCACTTCGTAAGACATCTCTTCAACGCTTTCCTCGTTACCGTATCGAACGACGTACTTGTCAATTTCGCCCATCGCCAGAGACTCCCCGTTGACTCGGGTCAATGGTGCTTGCCAAGTCATTCTTGCCGAGCCGGTCACCGGTTCGGGTTCTGGAGTTGGTGCAGGCGTCGGCTCTGGTGTTGGCGCAGGCGTCGGTTCTGGTGTTGGCGCAGGCGCAGGTTCTGGAGTTGGCGCAGGCGTTGGTTCTGGAGTTGGCGCAGGCGTTGGCTCTGGAGTTGGCGCAGGCGTCGGTTCTGGAGTTGGCGCAGGCGTCGGCTCTGGTGTTGGCGCAGGTGTTGGCTCTGGAGTTGGCGCAGGCGCAGGTTCTGGAGTTGGCGCAGGCGCAGGTTCTGGAGTTGGCGCAGGCGTCGGCTCCGGTGTTGGCGCAGGCGTCGGCTCTGGTGTTGGCGCAGGCGTCGGCTCTGGTGTTGGCGCAGGCGCAGGTTCTGGAGTTGGCGCAGGCGCAGGCTCTGGTGTTGGCGCAGGCGTCGGCTCTGGAGTTGGCGCAGGCGCAGGTTCGGGATCTTGTGCCGCAGAGCCAATGTTCAATAAGGCCCTATCCAGCGATTCTGTTGCAAAAGATAAGTTTTGCGCCTGCTCACTCCCCTGACTCACCGCCTCGGCATGATGCGACGCCTGAACGCGACCTGCCAGCAGCACTAACTCAGTGCTGACCTCAAGCTGCCCACCCGAGAGCAGAGGCAAATCACGGTTGCTTGTTATTACCTGTTCGAAGGCGCCAATGACATCCGCCAGGGACCCCCAGCGCGGGTCTTCGACAAGCGAAAGAAAGCCGACATTCATCAAGGCAGATTCAAGAACCGCAGCGTTTGCCATCAAAGCTTCAGGGGTCGCCAGATCTACCTGAGGGAGACTAAGCACCCCCGCCGAGAGACTGAATCTGGCCTCCAGGTCTGACAGTGCACCCTGGTAATCAGACCATTCCGGCACTCCGTTTAACGAGGCCATATCAAAAGCCAGAGAACCGAGCGGAGTTATTACCGCCCTGGAAAGGGCTTCCCCAGACGGGTGGACCATCGTCGTCATGGAAAAATCGTTGCCTGGCCAGAACCATTCTCCAAAAACGACGCTACCACCGCCCAGCGTTTGGCAAACCGGACGGACATCGCAGCGCATTTGGGTCCAACTGTCTGAGGCCAGAACAACTTTTAACGAACGTTCAGTGAAGCTCTCAGGAACACCAACTCGGAACTGGCCGTCTTTGTCCGTCCGTACGCTTTCGCCCACCTGAACCCATCCCGCTTCAGGATTTGTACTTCTAACACGCCAAAGAGAAATCTGACCGTCCTGGACAGCACCCTTTACCGCAGAACCTTCCACCCAAACCGTCTTAACGCTCTCTTCAGATTGAGCGGGCTCATTTTCATTTGTAGAAGGGGCAGATGCTGGCTCTTCAACGTTATCAGGCTGAGGTTTGACCGAAGCAGTACTGCTGGAATCGGAGTCTCCGCCGCCACATGCAATAAGCAAAAGACTGAAGCAAAGCGCAAATATGGTCTTGGGCGATAAGCCGGACAGGATAAACATAGCGTCTCCGGAATTAAGATTCGAGGAGGCTATGTTATTCGGACTAGATGTCAAATAACGTTAAACACATTGTATTTTTGACGCCATTTTTCGCCATTTTTTTGACGAATAAGTTAATCTGGGGTCAGACCCCAGTGCATTTTGCCGGGTGAAATGTATTGGGGTCTGACCCCAATTGGCCCATTCTTGAGGGGTTCTGCGAACAGGCGGGGAAGTTGAGGTAAGGGGCTTTCAAAAGTCCGAACGGACCGGGGGTGGGGTTGGGGTGGATGGGGTGTCGGATTACGCCTGCGGCTAATCCGACCTACAACTACACCGACACCTACACCGACAGCCAGCGAACTCTATCAGCCCCGCTTTTAGGGATCACAGCCGCCGACTGGCCGTTACGCCAGACCAGGTCTTCAAGGTCACCGTTAGGTGCGTAACCCGTTTGGGCATTCTTCAGCACTTCGATCACGGCAGGGCAATCAAACGCTTGGCTGGCGCGCTGCAACTTGCTCAATACCTCTTCAACCTGCTCCCAGTGTAAAAACACTTCCCGCGCCATCATGATACGGGGGTGGGACGTACCCTGAGGATCGTCACCGATCAATAACTCTTCATAAAGCTTCTCGCCGGGGCGAAGGCCCGTAAACACAACTTCAATATCCCCGGTCGGATTCGCTTCGGTTTTCTCTTCCAGACCCATCAGATGAACCATCTTGCGGGCCAGGTCCGCAATCTTCACCGGCTCGCCCATATCCAGCACAAACACCTCACCACCAACCCCAATACTGCCGGCATGAAGCACCAGCTGGCTGGCCTCCGGAATGGTCATGAAATAACGGATAATATCCGGGTGCGTTACCGTAATCGGCCCGCCGTCCCGGATCTGGTCCCGAAACAGGGGCACCACCGAGCCGGAAGAGCCCAGCACATTGCCAAACCGCACCATCGAGAAAAGCGTGTTCTGCTGGCGCTGCGCCAGGGCCTGCAGAACCAGCTCCGCCAGGCGCTTGCTTGCGCCCATCACGTTGGTCGGGCGCACGGCTTTATCGGTCGATATCAGCACAAACCGCTCAACACCCGCCGCAATGGCGGATTCCGCCGCGTACCAGGTGCCAAACACGTTATTCTGAATCCCCTCAATCACATTGTGCTCAACCAGGGGCACATGCTTGTAGGCGGCGGCGTGATACACCGTCTGAACACCGAACGCCCGCATAACCGATTCACAGCGACGCTTATGGCAAACATTGCCCAGCAGCGGGTGTAGCTCAACACCCAGATCCTCTGCCTGATTGATCAGGCTCAGCTCACGCTCAATGGCATACAGCGAAAACTCGGACTGCTCGAACAACACCAGCGTGCGCGGGCGATGGCGGATAATCTGGCGGCATAACTCAGAACCGATGGAACCACCCGCACCGGTCACCAGCACCGACTTCTGATGCAGGCTCTCGGACACCACAGCGGAATCCGACCGCACAGGATCACGCCCCAGCAGGTCCTCGAGTTCCAGATCCCGGATGTCATTAATCCGCACCTGCCCGCCCATCAGTTCCGACAGGGAAGGCACGGTCTGGACCGGAATCGACAAAGGCTCCAGCTGTTTCAGCAGCTTTTTGCGGTCCACCAAGCTATCTTCATCCAGCGCCAGCAGGATCAGCCGTACCTGGTATTTCGGCATGCATTTGGCTATGTGGTCGATGCCCACCACCGGCAGGCCGTTGATCATCGACTTGTGGTTGGCCTTGTCAAAGGTCACAAACACCACCGGCCGGTACTCGGTACCCTGCGCCAGGGCAGACGCCAACTGCATCCCCATTTCACCCGCGCCCACAATCGCCACGGCATCTTTCGCCATTTTCTTGGGGTGATTCACAATCATCCGCACGCCAAGCCGGGTACCGCTGACGAACAGAAACGCCAGTGCGCCGTAGATGATTGGCACAGAGCGCGGCACAGAAACCTGCAACAGATAACCCAGCACCACCAGAGCAACGCTTGAAGCAACCACCCCATAGATGATCGTGAGAAACGCCCGGTCCGCCAAATAGCGGATCACCGCCCGGTAGAGGCCGAGACGGACGAAGACCCCAATCGTGAACACTACCGTGATGGCGGCGACGATAAGCTGATCCCGCGTCGGCAACCAAAGGTGTTGCTCCAGGCGCAGGGCGAAGGCCGCCCAGATGGCGAAGAACAGGACAAAAGCGTCTGAAAGCACAGACACTGCCCGCTTCTGGAAACGGGGGAGATTGAGGAATGCTTTGATCATGAAATTACCGCTCCCGCCCTTAGCCGCCTTGTACCTGTTCAAGCAGTTACCTCTTTAATAATCTGTGTCAGTGCTTGGCCAGTGCAATTCATGTTTATCGTGATCAAAGCCGGGCACCCATATGCGTCATTTTAAATATCTCATAAATTTAAGAACAAAGTATTGAAGTCAATTATGGCCGATATTTTAGGGGCATTATACCCCTTACCTACCCATCAGGCGCCCTACGATCTCCTTGATTGCCCGGCTACTACCATCCAGCGCCCCCGGATCAGGCAGCCATTTGCGCCAGCCCGGCAAGGCGGTGACTTCGTGATCCGTCGCCGCCGGAAACACCTCCAGCCCTTGCGCCTCAAACAGGGCCACTGAGCGGGGCATATGCAAGGCAGAGGTCACCAGCAGAATGCGGTTAATACCCCGCCGCGCCAGAATGTCTGCGGTGAAATCAGCATTCTGGGTTGTGTTGCGGCTTTTTTCCTCAAGCAGAATATCGGATCGCGGCACGCCCAGGGCCGTTATGAACCTCAGCATGGATTCAGCAGAAGACGTTGCAGTGAACTGCGGATCGTGGCCACCGCTCAGAATAATCAAGGGCGCCTTACCGGCCAAATAAAGACGGGCCCCATGCCATTCCCGATCAGAACCCGGGCCAAGGTTGGGATAAGACGCTCCATAACTGACGGGCGCTGTGCCACCGCCGAGAACCACGATGGCGTCAGCGGATGGCAAGGCACTGGCATCCGCCGCCGGGTACTGGTTTTCAAGGTGGCCGCGAATGGCGTAACTGGTGACCGGTAAAGACCAGGCCCACAGCCAGGCCAGAGACAACACACCCAGCCCCATAGCCAACCGCCGCCGGCCGGCAAAGCCCAGAATAAGCGCCAACAGCCCGCCGAACAGTGCGGAGCCCAGGGGGGAGATGAGTGCGGTGGCGAGTTTGGAGATGATGAACATAACGACCTAAAACCCCCAAACCAACGGAATCAACCCAATCGCTACAGACCCGATCAACAACGAAAGCGGCACGCCCAGGCGCAGATAATCGGTAAACCGATACCGCCCCGGCCCGTAGACCATCAGGTTGGTCTGGTAACCCAGCGGCGTGATGAAAGAAGCCGACGCGGCGAACATGACAGCGACGGCGAAAGGCAGGAAACTCACACCCAGTTGCTCCGATACCGCCAGGGCAATGGGAAACATCAACACGGCAGCAGCGTTGTTGGTGATCACTTCGGTGAAAATGGCCGTGAGCACATAGACCATGGCCAGCGCAATCCAGGGCGTGAGCGGGCCGAAGCTTAATAGGCCGCCGGCAATCCACTGCGCCGTGCCGGTTTCGGTCATGGCGTTGCCCAGCGCGAAAGACGCGGCAATCACCACCAACACCGGCAAATCCACACTCCGGCGGGCGCGACTGGCGGTGATGCAGCCGCTCACGATCATGGCACCGGCGGCCAGGAAAGCGGCTTCCATAATGGCCAGCAGGCCGCTGGCACTGAGCAATACCATCACCGCCAGAATCGCCAGTGCGCGAGGGGCTTTGTGGAAGTCCGGCGGGGTGGAGTTGTTCAGGGCGCTGACCAGCAGAAAGTCCCGGCGAAAGCGGTATTGCTCCTCAAACTGCTGGCTGGCTTCCAGCAGCAAGGTGTCGCCCATCTGGAAAGTAATGTCGCCCAGCTTGCCGGGCACACGCTTGCCTTCCCGGGACACGGACAAAATCACCGCATTAAAACGGGTACGGAAACGGCTGTCGCGCACGGTGGATCCCAGCGCCGCGAATTCCGGCCCCAGCACCACTTCCACCAAGCAGCGCTGGTGATTTTCGATATTCAGTTTGTGCACGCTGCCGTTGGCCGGCTTCAGGCCGTGAATCCGGCGCAGTTCACTGGCACATTCCGGAGCACCAACAAAATACAGCTTGTCGCCCGCCTGCAGCGTGCGGTCCGGTTCCACAGCCGTAATCAGGCGCCCGCCCCGGTCAATTTCCGTCAGGTAACCGTAGTTCAGTGCCCGAAGGCCCGCTTCGGCAATGGTCTTGCCGTTCAGCGGGCCAGGCATCACTTCCACTTCCACGCCGTATTGACGCACCAGGTCCAGTTCTTCGGTCAGGCCACCCCGGTCCGGCAGCAGGCGAGAGGCGAACAGCACCAGAAAGCCGCCACCCACCAGCAGCAACGGTACGCCCACCCAGGCCAGTTCAAACAAACCCAGATGAATGCCCTGCTCGCTTTGCAGCAGGCCATCCACCACCAGGTTGGTGCTGGTGCCAATCAGGGTGCAGGTACCGCCCAGAATGGCGGCGTAACTCAGGGGAAGTAACAGGCGGGAAGCAGGAATCCCCAGGCGTTGCGCCCAGTCCTGAATGGCAGGGATGAACATGGCCACCACGGCGGTATTGTTCATAAACCCGGACATCACCCCGGTGGGGGCAATCATCCGCAGCTGGGCACCACGCTCGGTTTTCGGATGGCCCAGCAGCAACCGGGCAATCCACTGTATGGCGCCAGTTTCTTTCAGGCCGGCAGCCACCACATACAAGGTGGCAATGGTGATCACGCCCGGGTTACCGAACCCGGCCAACGCCTCGGCCGGGCCCAGCACCCCGGTAATCAGCAACAAAGCCAGAGCCGACATCAGCACCAGGTCGGCCGAAAGCCGGGTAAAAGCCAGTGTTGAGAGCACCCCGCCCAGCGTGAACAACGTGACAATTGCCTGCCAGTCCATCAACACACTCCACTCGGGGTCCGGTACAGATATGCTCCGCTAACCGCGCTCATTATTGGATCAGGCTGTTTCGAGCTAAATGGTTAATAAGAACTTCCACGCACTCATCCACACTCATGGTGCTGGTATCCAGGCGCACCTCCGGGTGCGGCGGCACTTCGTAGGGGGAATCAATGCCAGTGAAGCGTTTGATTTCTCCGGCACGGGCTTTCTTGTACAGGCCCTTGGGATCCCGGTCTTCGCAGGTGTCCAGCGGCGTGTCCATAAACACTTCAATAAACTCCCCGGCCGGGAACAGCTTGCGCACCATGCGCCGGTCGCTGACAAACGGCGAGATAAAGGCGCTGAGAACGATCAAACCGGAATCGGAAAACAGCTTGCTCACCTCGCCAATGCGGCGGATGTTCTCAACCCGGTCTTCATCTGAAAAGCCCAGATCACTGCAAAGGCCGTGGCGCACATTGTCCCCGTCCAGCAGAAACGTATGATAGCCACGCTCGTGCAAAGCCACGTCCAAGGCATTGGCAATGGTGGATTTACCACTGCCGCTCAGGCCCGTGAACCAAAGCAGGCAGGGCTTCTGGTTCTTGTTCGCCGCCCGCTCCGCGCGGGTGATTTTGTGGTCGTGCCAAACAATCTCTTTCATACCGCCTTACAGCCCCACTCCGGATAATTCTCGCGGATAAATTTGTTCAGGTTCCGCTCCGCTTCGGTGTACTCGCGCTTACTCTCACCGGAGGCATCCAGCGCACGCTGCACCATGCCGGCGGCGACCGTCACATTGGTCATCTTGTCGATGAGGATGAAGTTACCGGTACCGAAGTGATGCTGATAACCCTCCACCACCACCGATTCGGCCAGTTCCACATCGCACAGGCCAATGGCGTTCAGTGCCAAGCCGCCTTCAGCGTCTTCAAAGCGCTCCAGGGTGTTTACGTCGATTTCTTCGATCACCTGGTTCACGTAGCAGTTTGTCACCTTGGTGCCAATCTTTATGCCGTACTCCCGCCCCGGTACCAGCGCGTCTTCGTTCATCCAGACAAGGTGCGCGGCGAAGCGGTTACCCATGGCCGGAACGTTGTTGGCGTGTACCAGCAAATCGCCCCGGGAAATATCAACTTCGTCTTCCAGGGTGATGGTAATGGCATCGCCCGGCCAAGCGCGTTCAATCTCACCTTCGTAGGTGTGAATGCCCTGCACGCGGGAGGTCTTGCCGGAAGGCAGCACGGCCACTTCATCGCCCTTGTGCACCACGCCGCTGGCCAAAGTGCCGCAATAGCCCCGAAAATCCAGGTTCGGGCGGTTCACATACTGCACCGGGAAACGCAGGTCGGTCACGTTCTGGTCGTCGCGAACCTCCACCTGCTCCAGGATGTTCATCATGGTTTCGCCGTGGTACCAGGGCGTGCTCTCGCTGCGGTTCACCACGTTGTCGCCGTTCAGGGCGGAGATGGGCACGTAATACACGTCTTCCAGGCCCAACTGGTCCGCGAGTTTCTGGTACTCGGCCTTAATCTCGTTGAATCGCTCTTCCGAGAAGTCCACTAAATCCATCTTGTTAATCGCCACCACCACATGGCGAATGCCCAACAAGCTCACGATAAAGCTGTGCCGGCGAGATTGGGTGAGTACACCTTTACGCGCGTCGATCATCACCACGGCCAGCTCACAGGTGGAAGCACCGGTGGCCATGTTGCGGGTGTACTGCTCATGGCCCGGGGTATCAGCGATGATAAACTTGCGTTTGTCGGTGGAGAAATACCGGTAGGCGACATCAATGGTAATGCCCTGCTCCCGCTCGGAGGCCAGGCCATCCACCAGCAGGGCCAGATCCAGCGCTTCGCCGGCGTTGCCCATGCGTTCGCTGTCTTTGTGCAGCGCCGCCAGGTGGTCTTCAAAAATCAGCTTGGAATCGAACAGCAGCCGGCCAATCAGGGTGGACTTACCGTCATCGACACTGCCGCAGGTCAGAAACCGCAGCAGGTCCTTGTTCTCATGCTGATCCAGGTACGCGAGGATATCTTCTTCAATCAATGCAGATGCGTGCGACATAACAACTCCTTAGAAATACCCTTCGCGTTTCTTTTGTTCCATGGAGGCGGCTGAGTCGTGGTCGATCACGCGGCCCTGGCGCTCCGAGGTGGTGGTCAGCAACATTTCCTGGATGATGTCCGGCAGCGTCGCCGCTTCGGACTCCACCGCACCGGTCAGCGGGTAGCAGCCCAGGGTACGGAAGCGTACCTTCTTCATCATCGGCTTCTCGCCCGGCTCCAGCGGCAGGCGGTCGTCGTCCACCATGATCAGGGTGCCATCACGCTCCACCACTGGCCGCTCGGCGGCGTAGTACAGCGGCACAATGTCGATGTTTTCCCGATAGATATACTGCCAGATGTCCAGCTCGGTCCAGTTGGACAGTGGGAACACGCGGATGCTCTCGCCCTTGTTCACTTTGCCGTTGTAAAGGTTCCACAACTCCGGGCGCTGGTTTTTCGGATCCCAGCGGTGGAACTTGTCACGGAAGGAATACACCCGTTCCTTGGCCCGGGATTTCTCTTCATCCCGGCGGGCACCGCCAAAGGCGGCATCAAACTCATACTTGTCCAGTGCCTGCTTCAGGGCCTGGGTTTTCATCACATCGGTATGCTTGGCACTGCCATGGGTGAACGGGCCAATGCCCTGCTTCACGCCTTCCTCGTTGGAGTGAACAATCAACTTCATCCCCACCTTTTCCGCCATCTGGTCGCGGAAGGTGATCATCTCCCGGAATTTCCAGGTGGTGTCCACGTGCATCAGCGGGAATGGCGGCTTGCCGGGGGCGAACGCCTTCATGGCCAGGTGCAGCATCACGGCCGAATCCTTACCGATGGAATACAGCATCACCGGGTTATCAAACTCGGCCGCCACCTCACGGATGATGTGAATCGACTCCGCTTCCAGCTGCTTGAGGTGGGTTTTACGGGGAGGGGTTAGTGTCATAGTGCGTCCGTTTTTAACTGACTAAAGAGATTTACTGGCCACGAACTAAAGAAAAGATGGTTATTGGCCACGGCACCTACGGAAAAAGCAAAGGACTGTTTTGCCACGGAATCCACGGAAGAACACGAAAAACTGATTCAAAGACAGTAATTTATCGTCTTTTTTATTTCGTGTTCTTTCGTGGATTTAGTGGCTAAAACAATCTTTTCATCTTTTCCTTCCGTTTTTTCCGTAGCAAAAAGTCACGAATTCCAGAATTGCGCCATGGTACCAACAAACGCTTCCAGCTGCTCGGCCGGAAGTGCATTTATACCAGCCGCCGCCTTACGCCCACCGCCGGTGGGGAACTGCCGCGCCACTTCATCGGCACCCGTGCGGTTATTCAAAGGCGCGCGAATGCTCACCAAGTAAGTACCATCGGCTTTTTCAGTCACAATGGCACAGGCCTTGTCCGGGTTCTGGTTGGCCAGGTCATTACCCAGCACACCGCTTACCCGCCGTGCCCAGGCCTCGTCCGGTAGCTTCACCACCAGCGAAGTGTCCGTTTCCGACAACGCCGGGGCCGCCAGGCCTTTGGCCATATCGGCCTCATAGCCATCGCGCAGTTGCTGCCAGGCTTCCGGCTCCGAGGCAATCAGCTCCAGCGGGTCTGCAAAGGCCACAAACTCCCGGAACAGATCCGCCGGGTGAAAGTGCAAATCGTCTACTGACGAGCCATAGCCGTTGTAGTTGATACACACACCCAGCGTTTTCAGGGCGTCGGTTTGTTCAGCAGTTAGGCCAGCCTTTTGAGCCAGCTCGTCACCAACCGCATTCAGGTTATCGCCGAAGGCGGCGGTAATGGCCCAGTTGTGAAAACGCCCGTTCAGGTGCTGGTCCATCAACAAGGCGGTGCAGGTGGTCGGCTGGGTGTCGATCAGCGCAGTGAAGTTCTCCGCCTGCGGCAGCTGCTCGCCCGGGTAGTGGTGGTCCACATAAAACACCGAAGAACCCACCGCCAGCAGCGCATCCACCGCCTCCCGGTTTTTGTCCAGACTGACATCCAGAATATTCACCTGCGCGGGCTCACTGGTGGATACCTGTTTGGCCAGGGCGATATCGCGTTTGACGCCGGTGATCAGCGTGGTGTCGGCAGGTTCCGCCAGGCGCAGTTGAATCAGGGCGCAGATGCCATCGGCATCGCCGTTAAAAACGTCGTAGGTATGCATAAATTCTCTTGGAAAGGGGATTTGATTGCGACATTGAAATAAGATGATGAAAAAGATCAGGCAGCATGACCGGTTTTAGGGTGGTTTTGGTCTCCATAGCCAGCCAATAGTCCCTGTATGCTGATGTCCTCATCCAGTTTATCCCAATGAATGCCATGGACACTCAGCTCGACATTGTCTCTGGCACTCTTGTCAGCGTGCAGCAAACGAGGAAACCAAGCCAAAGGCGCACCAATCGTACGGCCGTCTGACAACGTGACCCATAAGCTGTCTTCATCAAACCAGACTTTTTCAGGCGAAGTAGTCATGAGTCAGCCTACATATTCACAGCATGAATCCATGATGCTGACCATCTGGCAGCTCAATATCCACACGAACTTTACCACCGGCCGCTTCTACGTACCGCTTCAAGCTGGAAAGCTTCAGGTCTCTCCCCTGCTTTTCCATTCTGGCAACAGTAGGCTGTTTTATACCTAGCGCTCCAGCCATGTCAGCCTGTGTTTTCTCCATCAGTGCACGAATCTCACCAAGATGGATGTTCAGCAGCGTAGCCTCTGCTTTCGCCGTGGCCTCAGCAACAACTTCGGGCTTCTCGTCTTCAAGAATCTGTTCCAGTGTTCTTGCCATCTCAGTCACCCCTCTTGTGGAGCTGTTTCAGGTGTTCCGAAAACTCTCTGTCGGCTACCGGAATCAGCTCCTTATAAAACCTTTTATCCTTGCCAGTCTTCTCACCGGCACAAAGTAATACCGCAGCCCTACGAGGATCGAATGCAAAAAAGGCCCGAATAGGGTTTCCTTTGCTTTGCACTCTCAGCTCTTTCATATTGCTATGAATGGAGCCATTCACAGTATCTGCATAAGGGCGAGATAATAGCGGCCCTTTCTCCCGCAGCACCATCATGGCTGCAAGAACATTCACGCGGTCTACGTCATCCAGGCTGTCAAACCATACATCGAACGTATCCGTGGTTTCGACATTCCACATTAATTTCACCTCCCTGTGCACACCAATGAATATAGCTTAAAAGCTATGCTCCATCAAGCCACCACTCGCTTCACCACTGCCTTCGGAAACGAAAAATTCACCAACAACCCAAGCTCCTTCCCGGTAGCCTTCAGGTAGTTGATCAGTTGGGCTTCAGCTGCCAGGGGCACTTTCTGCTGAGCCTTGAGTTCGATGATAACGGAGTTCTCCACCAGCAAGTCCAGTCGGTACTCGGCAATCGGCTCACCTTTGTAATGAACAACAACCGGCACCTCACACTCCGAAGCCAACCCGGCAAGCTTCAACTCCCGAACCAGAGCCTTCTGATAAACCGCCTCCAAAAACCCTGCACCCAGGTGCCGATACACCTCATACACACAACCGGTGATGCGATAGCAAAGCTCTTTCTCCTTGAGCATGATATATCCCTGTTTTAAAAGATATTTTTTGCCACGAAATCCACGAAAGAACACTAAAATAAAAACAAAGCTTTTTAGAGCGAAGCTCTTTTCGTGTTCTTTAGTGGATTTCGTGGCAAATAACGTCTTTATCTTTTCGTCCGCGGCTAAAACATCACTTGTATTTTGCCCCAATCCCCACCGACACTCTCCAACAACCCCCGCAAAGCCGGGCTTCGGTACCTTACCCCATCATCCTCCCACCGCCGCCGAACACTCACATGCACCACCGGCTCCACCTCGCGCACGATGCGCCGGCGCATGGCCCGGTAGAAGCCGGTGAATTCGTTGTGTTGTTTGGCCGTGTAATCCGGCGCCAGGTTTTGCAGAAAATGAGGCTCGAAGGCCAGCCCGCAGGCTTCGGCTTCCTGAGCCAACCAATGGCCAGCGTGATCGCCCAGGGCGCGGTTCTTGTAAGCCCCACCGATATCCGAGTGCACACCGGCGAACCATACCTGCTTCAGGTCCAGCCCCGGACGGGGCGTCCACAGGCTGGGTTCGAAATCCTGCCGGTTTTCATCGATGGAAACGGCATGGCGGGCGTGGTTGATAATGCCGCTGGGCTGAGTGTCGTGGAACAGGTAACGGTCCGAGCCCAGCGTGCCGAGAAACGGGGCGGGAATGCCCAAGGCGCCAACCGTGTCGAACACGCCCACAAAGTGAATCCGGCTAACATCCGCCACCGCGTACCGGCGCCGGAACTCGGCCGCCTTGCCACTGCCGGGTGCGGAGTTACGGCCCCGCTGCCGGTATAGTCGATAGGCCTGCTGAATCTTCCTGGCATGCTCGCCGCGCACAATCCCCCTCTGTCAGGGTAGTTGTAACCCCACCCGATGTTAGACTCTCTCAATAAAGTGGGGCGAGAGACAGAGGTTTTCATGAAATATTCACCGGAACGCCGCGACGCCATTCTGCGAAAGCTACTGCCACCGAATAACCGGCCTGTTGCCGTAGTGGCGGAAGAAGAAGGTATTTCCGATGCCACCTTGTACAACTGGCGAAACGAAGCTCGAAAGAACGGACAATTGCTGCCGGATCATGGTGCAGATCCAGAAGGCTGGAGCTCCCGCGACAAGTTCAATGCCGTACTTGAGACCGCCGCGCTGAGCGAGTCCGAGTTGAGTGAATATTGCCGCAAACGGGGTGTTTACCCTGAACAAATACATCGCTGGCGTCAAAGCTGTGAAACGGCCAACGATCGTGATGAAAAGGTCGAAAAGCGCTCTCGTGATGCGATTAAGCATGAGCAAAAGCGCACCCGACAACTTGAACGTGAACTGAAGCGTAAAAATGCCGCCTTGGCTGAAACAGCCGCTTTGCTGACCTTGCGAAAAAAGGCCCAGGCGATCTGGGGGGACGAGGACGACTGACCAGCACCCGAGATCGCCAGCATGCAATCGAGCTGGTTGATGAGGCGCGTGCGAATGGTGCGCGCCTGAAAAGCGCTTGTGCCGAGTTGGGCATTGGCACCAATACCTATCGTCGCTGGAACGCCGGTGATAGGGATGGTCGGCCAAACGCACCAAAACACAAGCCGTCTCATGCTCTGACCGCGATGGAGAAAGCCATGATCCTGGCCGTTTGTCACCAGTCCGATTACGCCAGCCTGCCACCGTCTCAGGTCGTGCCGCTGTTGCTGGATGACCATGGCTGGTACATCGCCTCGGAATCGTCTTTCTATCGCGTTCTGACCGAACACAACGAAAACCATCGCCGAGGCACACGATCATCCGGGCGAGTGGGACCACCACGTCGCCACGAAGCTAGCAGGCCGAATCAGGTCTGGTGTTGGGACGTGACCTACTTAAAGTCCATGGTTCGAGGGCAGTTCTTTTATCTGTATTTTATGCTCGATGTCTACAGCCGCAAGATCGTGGGGGCTGAAGTATTCGATGCCGAAAGCGCCGCCAATAGTGAAGTCGTGCTGCGCAAAGCGCTGCTCCGTGAAGGCTGTATTAACAACCCACCGGTGGTGCATTCGGACAATGGCAGTGCCATGAAAGGCGGCACGTTGCCAGCAACGTTCGAGAAACTGGGTGTCACGCCGTCCTACAGCCGACCGCGTGTGTCTAACGACAACGCCTATATCGAATCACTGTTTGGAACGACCAAACAGCGCCCGGAATACCCGCCTGAAGGCTTCGAGAGCCTGGAGTTGGCGCGTGATTGGGTGAAGACCTTCATCACCTGGTACAACACAGAGCATCGTCATAGCGCCATTCGTTACGTGACACCGGCAGATCGTCATGCAGGCAAAGATGCCGACATACTGGCTAACCGCAAAATGACCCTACTCAGAGCCAAAGAAAAGAACCCTGGCCGGTGGTCAACCGATATCCGAAACTGCGAGCCCGTCGGAGCCGTATGGCTGAACCCGCTACCGGAAGAGCAAACTGTTAAAGAGCAGTGCGTGGCTCAATAGAGCCTAAATGAATCAGGTGCCAACTACCTTGACAGACGACGCAGGGAGCTCAACGTGAGT
>Ga0307948_1001843_pt1 | contig 15149 bp, 14 predicted proteins | sample OrgLakmetagen280_FD_201824 | JGI IMG/M metagenome (GOLD analysis project Ga0307948, IMG submission 201824) | Saline water microbial communities from Organic Lake, Antarctica - #280 | ecosystem: Environmental > Aquatic > Non-marine Saline and Alkaline > Saline | place: Antarctica: Organic Lake...
CTCTTATACTTGACACAAGATTTTTCCACAGCTATTCTCAATTCTGCAACTACGTCTGTTCCCTCCCTGCCCCCATCCTGCCCATAAACTACTCACATTGCCAGGATCGTGCCATAGCACAGCTTGAGGAGGCCCTGGCCTCTCGGCAGCGCGCCATCGAGCAGCTCATAGCGGCTACCTCCAGCACGGAGCAGCTGAACACGGAGCTGCAGGACCGTGATGCTCAGGTCTGTGGTTTGTGCATTAACGCAGTATCAGTATCTAAGATGACGGCACTGCTGAATGAATGTATAACACGTGAATTCCAATTCTTGGAGTGAAGCAAAGTGTTGACTCTCATTTCACTCTTGCTTTGTATCAGTGTTCCTCTTGAGTCTCTCCGTCTTGTTATTTCCTTGGTCCCCACAATTGCTCTTCCTTTAAAGAAAGAAAGCCTGAGTTTAAATTTGCTGCCTTTCTTCTAGCCTGGCATTTGTGAGGATCCTGGCTTGCTTACTAGCGATTGTGATCAGACCTTGTAAATAAATCAGCGCCATCTCACCATGCAATCATAAGAGAACGGCAATTTTTTAGAATATGACGATGCGTATTATCAGCAGTAAACAGGTATACCGTCTGTGTGTGCTTCAGATGCAGGATGTTGAATGCTGTTAGGTGCTAGGACAGAACAGCAAGCGAGCGAGCAAAGTCCACTTCTTGTTTGTGTGCCGCCTGAGATCCTTTGACAGTGGCATGGCACATTTTCTACAGCATAGCCTACCCTAAATGCCTGAGCCCCTGCTAATATGAAGTTGTCTAATCTATATTTTACGGGACCATGCACCAATACTGATGTTGGGTACCTTTTAAGCCCTTAATTGTTGCCCTTAATTGTTGCATAGTCATCCATGGTTTCTGAGGAGTGACTTTAGCTACAGCTACTCCTTCACCGTGCACTTGTTTCTTTCCTGCTGCACGTGCAAACCCAAGCCTTGGAGCAGGTGCTGAAACTGATATGACCGCAACCTTGAAGCGCGCTGGGGGTGAACAGGAACAGCAGATGGTGGCCTTGTTGCTCTTCTGCTGCATGTGCAGATCCAAGCCTTGGAGCAGGTGCTGAAAGAGGCGCGTCAAAAGATCACAGCCTTGAAGCACTCTGGGAGTCAGCAAAAACAGCAGATGGCAACCCTGCAGGTAATTGGACTGCATGTCACCTCTTGGGATTATGAGTTGTGTAAGGGACATGTGAACATGTGGTACACACATGTGGAACTTGTGAACATGTGGTACACACATGTGGAATATGAGTTGTGTAAGGGACTTGTGTGTAAGGGACTTGTGAACATGTGGTACACATCTGTTAGGTAGGGAGGCCAGTAAGAACTCGGAGAACTTCATGATTACCGTGTACCGTGTACATTTACACCATGTATATTTGCATTTGATCCCGTGCACCCCTTCATCTAGGTGGTGGATGGATATATTGGCACCACATGAGTAGCACTGAATGGGATGTGTGGTAGCATGTGTTTGGTGACAGAAATTGCAACCCTGAGGCTTGGCTAGTGAAAGTACACACGATAGGTTGTACAGCATACTTGTACAGCATTGTACAGCATGCCTGTACAGCATGCAATGCAAGATTGAGGCAGCAGAGCATGACTGAAATATCAAGAACAGCACGTTTGGAGTCAGACCAATTAGCTTAGTTGCCATGATCCAAGCAATATTATTCCAACTAAGAGGTTGCTTTACGTATCAAATATCATCGCTTATCCCTTTGTCAGGCACAGATTGATGTGGCTATGCTTTACTGCGGATCCAGATCAATAGAATCTTTCTCTTGCAAGCAAGTGAGCGCCCGCTGCAATTTAAGATAGCAAGGCTCTGCTGTAGATGCATCTCTTCTTTGCTTGCCAAACAGACAGGAGAATGCACACGATTTTTCGTTGGGTTGCACACTAGCACGCATCAGCATATGCAGGATGGTGTATGCCTTCATACGTTACCTTGACGAAGCTCTGTACTTCCACTTCTGCACACAGGCGCAGGTTCAAGTGTCGAGCCACGACGAGAACCACATTGAGCAGCTTCAGCAGCAGCTGACACAGGCAAGAGGGTGCACAGGTTTTGCATTGCGCTTGGCTGAATCAGTTGGTCTCAGTCTTAAAACGCGTCATGGATCGTTGCAGTTCTTCACGGAGTTCACAGGTACCCTTTCTCTGCACGCAGTTGGAAGTTAGCGTTCCAGTCTTCTAATACACGTAGACGCACGCACTTACACACACATGCACACACACGCAAACTTGCACACACGCGCACACAGACACACACACACACACGCAATTATATGCATACACACATAATAACACAAATGCAACACGCACACATACACGAATACTTACATACATGTCCAAGCACACATGGGCATTCCAGGCAAAGCTCCAATCTGCGCAGCAATTAAGACACACCCGCACACATACACACTATTATATACACACATGCAAAAACACACACAGGCATTCCAGGCGGAGCTCCAATCTGCGCAGCAACGTAGCAACCAATTCGAAGACACCGTGAATGTGCTGACTACTGAGAATGGCAATCTGCGGCAGACTCTAGCTGAAAGGGAGCAGCAAGTGGCGGAGCTGGGGGGCAAGCACCAGGTATGGAAGGCCTTTACTTTTGAATCTACAAATCACGTGTTCTGTTGTGATAGACGGAGTTTTTACACAAACAAACTGAGAGAAGGGGAAGAGAGAAAGAGAGAGAGAGAGAGAGAGAGAGAGAGAGGAAATGAAGAGGCACCAGTTAAATTGATGGCTAGCTGCCTGGACTCCTATACCGTCGTGTATCCACTGAGTGCTTGGTGTGTATGTGTGTATTAATCCCTGTAATTGTATGTGCTTGCTCTTGAGCCCAAAAATATAGCAGAGCTGGGTGGCACGTGGCAGGTATGGATGGTCAATGAATACTGGGTTCATTTAAGATCCGTGCATGTTTGCAATCCCCTTTATATGCTCTAGAGCTTAGCTCGTAGGTTAGGCTTGGCAGTTAGCACCACCTATTGGCAATGCTGGCGGGTCAGGCCACGCATGATCGTGATCTCCAATGAGGCAGATACTCCGCAATATGTTATAATGTTTCTGTGATGCTGGTGTGTGCGTATCAAAGCAAGTCACTGTGAAGGCATTTAGAACAGAGCAACATCGGGGGCATGTGCACTGCAGGAGTTGAAGCAGCAAGTCCTGGACTTGCGTGACCACGTGCTGGGAGCCGAGCAGAAGCTGGCAGCAGAGGCCAGCAACCATCACTCAGGCAATAACGGGCCGTCCTCACAGTTAAGGCCTAATCATGGTAGGTAGTTTCAACACACAGCACAAGGCCGTGAGCCTTCCATACATCCTGCACTGAAAACATACTGGCTGTACCGGGCCGTCCTCACAATCAAGGCCTAATCATGGAAGGTGCTGTCACACACTGCACAAGGCAGTGACCCCTTGTACATAATGGATTAGATCCAATGCATTTACATTTGTATGTGAGGACAGTGAGGACAGTTCGATTTGGTATCCTTGCTGCCAAAATATACAGGAACATGCAATGCCTGTTATTGTCCAGCAGTCTTTGTGTTATCCCTGGCTTGATCAGTGGGGTGTGACTCAGGATACAACCTGTGGTAATGGAAAAATACCCTGCCTCGTACTCTTTGCAAAATCTATTGTCTGTGTACAGGCCGCTGCAGCAGGATCATGTCCTAGCCAACCAAAGCAACTTTATCGCCTCCCTTGCTGCTGCTGCTGCTGCTGCCAGTTCAACATCCACTCACCTTGAACAACCTCAATTGCTTTGAACTGGTGCAAGCTACCAAAGATATCAAGACGTGAACCACAGCAGTATAGCAAATGTGTCCCATTCGTATTTTTAGTGGGTTTGTATGCCTCTAAAGGCTGTCACAACTGTCAAGCCACGAGCCGCAGCAGTGCATCAAAAATGGCAGCTACTTTGTGCACTTTTTAGTACTCCTTGCACACAAACGTAAGTGAGGTATCGTGCATGTTCTGGCAGCCAGAGCTCTCGAGACACAAGCCACAGTAGTGCAGCAGAAGTGGCAGCTGTCTGGTGTGTTCTTCCACACTGTTTGCTGTGTGTGTATGTGAATGAGATACGAGCATGCAGATGTGAGTCCCTACGCCTGTGCAGGCAGCCAGAGCTCCCGTGACGCAAGCCACAGCAGTGCAGCGGACGGTGCAGCCGCGGCTACGTCAGCTGCCGCCGCTGCCCAGCAAGCTGCTTCTGCAAGCCAGGTGCTGGAGCTGCAGCAGCAGATGCTCAGCATGGCCATGAAGCTGCAGGCTCGTGAATTCCAAGCTCGCCGGTACAAGGAGGCAGTGCGTGCACTTAAAGCCAGGCACGTGTATGTGTGCACGTGTACGTAAGATGATTAGCTGTGTTGCCAATTACAGCAGCAGATTCTAGGCATGAATACAAAGTTGCAGGCACGCACAGGTGTCTAAGCATGCCGAAACAAGGGGACATTAAATCCGGCAGCTGTATGTGCCTGACCTGACCAGAACAAGGGGACATTAAAATCCGGCAGCAGATTTGGAAGCCGTCAGCTAAGCATCTGAGTTGCATGATGATCCAGACCTAATGTCCACAAATTATACAGCATAGCAACGTCATTGCAATCGGTAGTTGGATGGGACCCTGTAAACCTTTGGATCTGTCCCTGGAACCCTGTAAACCTTGATGATGTCTCAGCAATTGGCAGGTGAGGCTTTCACCGGTCCATACAAATTCAGCAGTTTCTCAATTTTTAGGTAACCCATACTGATTCACCAGACACTCTGAGCATCAAAAGGCAGCGGAAAAATTGTCGCACGCATGCACACACCCTCTCTGTCTAGAGCGCCCACTGGCTCCAATGCTTGGCCGGGTTTTTGTACAAGAGTATTTATTAGAATTTGACAAGCCAGCCTCTTGAAAATTAGAATGGGAATGCCATTGCTGCAGTCAAAAGTAAGTGTATCCCATGACCCCATTTTCCCCCCATCATTGTCACTTTAACGCTCAGAACAAGCCCACTCAAAACGCACCTGCATACTGCTGTCACCAGTACAAAAAGGCTACTTCAACAATCACACACATCTATGCACGCTGACCACAATGCAGGGGTACCTAACTGATACAGTACTCTGATACACACATATATGCACGCTGACCGCTATGCAAGGGTACCTAACTGATACAGTACACTGATACACACATCTATGCACGCTGACCACTATGCAAGGGTACCGAACTGATACAGTACACTGATACACACATCTATGCACGCTGACCACAATGCAAGGGTACCTAACTGATACAGTACACTGATACACACAGGCACGCCGAGGTTGAAGCGCAGCTGGCACAACGAGACGCTGAATATGAAAGGCTCTTGTCAAATGCGCCTTCACGCTCGGTGCAGCAGGAGCAGCAGCAGGAGCTGCACGATCGGTAGGGAGGCTCGCTTTATCCAGTCGTCCTCTGTTCTATGGTATCATGGTTGCCAAATTCCGTCAATCAGGAGCAGTTGCCTTGGTTCTTATCACATACATCTGGTTCCAACCAGATGGTTTCGACCATTGATAGTACCTGGTCCTCAGCTGTTTCAATAATCTCAATAGGGGGGTGACCTCACTCATATTTCATATGACCTGACCCTCAGCTGTTACACTGATTTCAACAGGGGGGTAACCTTTAGCCAAATGTTAGGCTAATCGGCTGCTAACTGGTATCAGCCAACACCAATAATCCAATGCGCTCAAATGCAAAGAGAACAAGTCTAGTGTTCTGCTGAGAAAGGAAATCTCCAGCTGTTCCTGTAGTGTCCTCTTTAACAGGAAACCTGCAACCACTTGCTCTGAGGGTTCTGGCGCTCGTACTTGAATATGAACATTGCATTTCCATGGACAAAAATTTCAACTGCGATGATGACGTGAAAGACAACGAACATCAACAACAACGACGACGACAACAATATTCGCTACAGCAGTATGTCATGGCAGCCTTGTCCATCGTATCTCCGGCTTGCACTAAGGATTGTGAGGGACCTATGTCAACACTGCACCTGGAAATGTTTACTGTCTACCTCATTTGTTTGCCCACAGAGACAGGATCATTCGCAAGATGCTGACAGATCTGGAAGGCTTTGAGAATGAGAAGCAGGAAGCAGCTATCAAGATTGACATGTTAAAAAGGTGTGTTAGCATGAAGCACTGCGACCACCAGGCCTCTGCAAATATTGTGCTGCATCCCAGGATCAAAACTCAGTGGTTGCAGCCTGAGGTTTTGCAGTCTACGGTCAACAAAATTGCAAAGCGAGAAGTTGGTGGATCAAACTACTGTCTCTGTATTAAATGCAGTGGACGTTGTGCCTGATTGAGCAGGAGGGTGATCCTATCCCCAATAAAGCAGTAGCATGCAAAGACATGGGTAACAGCATGCAAAGGCTTACACTGAAGTCCAGGCACCTAGAGCTCTACATGTACAGGCTTACAAACACATAACACATACTAACACTTACAAAAGCACAACTACACACACGCCACAGGAGATGTGAGGATGCAGAGGGTGCTGCGGCCAGCGCGCATGCCCAGCTGCAAGCCACAATTGAGCAGCTGAGCAGCCAGCAGCAGCAGCAGCAACTCTCCGTTCCTCAATTATCACGGTGGCAAACATCGTCAAACTTAGGCAGCTCTGGCAACATGCAGGTGGCATGTATAGGTGAGAGCCTGGAAGGCATATAGAGGCATGTATAGGTGAGAGGCATGTATAGGTGAGAGCTTGGAAGGCATTGAGAGGCATGAATAGGTGAGAGCTTGGAAGGCATTGAGAGGCTTACATAGGTGAGAGCCTGGAGGGCATTGGGAGGCATGTATAGGTGAGAGCCTGGAAGGCGTTGAGAGGCATGTATAGGTGAGAGCCTGGAAGGCATTGAGAGGCATGAATAGGTGGGAGCCTGGAAGGCATTGAGAGGCATGTATAGGTGGGAGCCTGGAAGGCATTGAGAGCCATGCATAGATGAGAGCCTGGAAGGCATTGAGAGCCTGGAAGGCATGTATAGGTGAGAGCCTAGGCTGGAAGGCATTCAGTGGTTATGCAAGGGAGAAAGCACCATGACGCCTGTGCACGCACGTACGCTTGAGTTGTCAAGCTCACAAAAACACGCAAGCCAACAAACATCTACCCTCCACTGGCCCGCTTGATGAGGTCTTCCTGGTCATTGTCCTACGAAAGCAACCCCCAGTAGCAAAGTAATTAAGCCACACGCAAGCAAGAAAGGCTTTGAATGGCAGACAGGCTGACAGGCTGAGGTGGGTTGGCGTGACTCTGTGTGGATATTAGTGCAGGATTGCAGTCCTGGCATTGCAGGTGAAGAGGTAGGGGGCATTACCATTCCTGTTCACCCGCACGTATCTTCACACAAGGACACGCAGGCACTTGCACACACACACATACTCGTGCTCACTAGTCAAACACACACATGCGTTGTGCACGGGGTAGCATTGCATCTACACACAAAGACAAACAGGCACATGCACGTACAATCACATACACATATACACAAGAACACAAACACACATACATGGATCATGCAGGTGGGAGCAACGGAAGCGGGTTCCCTGCAGATTCTAGAGTGGGTGAGGTTGCGTTGTTGCGACATCGCTGCCTGGATGCAGAGCAGCGTTTGGAGGCAGAGGAGCTACGGTGTGTTCTTGCGTGCGTGCCTTGTGTGTGTTCATGTATGTGTGTGTGTGTGCCTTGTGTGTGTACGTGCGTGCTTTGTGTGTGTGAACGTGTAAACTGTACTGACCTGTTCCTATCTTGCGTGGTCTGATGTTGCTACTGAGCAGAGGAGCAGCAATGGTCTTTGTGTAATGCAACCTTCCACATTTCAACCTATTTTCTGATCAGCATGCCTATGGTATTGGATGTGCTTGGATCCTGCCTAGCCTTGCCCTGTACCTCATGTGTAGGGTTGGCCAGAACCATATATATACGGTGTATATACGGTATTTTTGGCAGGAAATCAACAAAAATACGGTCATATACGGTGTATATATACGGTTCTGGCCAACCCTCCTAATGTGCTATCGCATGATTGATGTGACTTGCGGTGACGAAAGCTCAACCCCTTCCGCTTCAAGTCTGGCACATAGAAAAATGCAACCATTGTTTATGTTTTACGTGTCATGTGTGCTTTAAGCACGGCACACTATACATTCTATATCTACAATTTTCTGTAAACGGGGTTGATTGATCCTAAACGGGTTGAGTAGAATTGCGTACCTACACGTAAAATATATAGGTTGGCCAGAATTGTATATATACACCGTATATGACCGTATTTGTGGTGATTTCCCTGCCAAAAATACCGTGTATACACCGTAATATATAGTTCTGGCCAACCCTAAACATATACGCCTTTCATGTTGTAGAGTCAACACTGTTGGTTATTGTGTATGTTCCCCAGGTGTGTGGATGCCGTGCGGCAGCTGGAGAGTGCTAAGCAGCGCGCACTGGACGCACAGAAGTATGCAGATGAAGCACGCAGGTGAGTGCATGCAGTGACGGTCCGTAGTTTTGACAAAACCTAGCAGTGCTTGATCGCTGAGCAGCAGTTGTGCGTGTGTGCGTGTGAGTCATCTGGTCGATCAACATCTTGTGTTCATGTGTCACTCCTACAACGAAAGACTAAAGAGAGGTTCTGTGTATACTTATGTGAATATGTGTAACTTTGCGTCTTTGTCTGTATGCACATGTGAGTCCAAGCAGGTGTGTGGTTGAGGATTCTGGTGTGCTCCATGAAGCCTACGTTGTGCCATGCCTGTTCTCTCTCTGCACGCTTTCTTTCATTCCACGTCCTGAGCGTGTGAAATCCTTGGAAGTGCTCATCGATGGCAATGAATGCTGCCTCAGCAAAGGCAGCAAGCATGCGCTTCATTGCGCCAGCAGGAGTCAGTAGACACTTTGACATTGAGCTCACGTGTTGTCTGACGCACCTGCACAGGCATGTGTTATCCTTGGAAGTGCGCAATGAAGACGGTGAGCGCAGCCTCAGTGAAGCCAGGCGGATTTGTGAGCGGCACGAGCAGCGGGCAGAGCTTGCTGAGCGCAGTGTGAGAGGGCTGGAGCTGCAAGTTGTTGATGCAGACAGGTGTGTGTGCACGTGTGTGTGTGCACGTGTGTGTGTGCACGTGTGTGTGTGTGCACGTGTGTGTGTGCACGTGTGTGTGTGCACGTGTGTGTGTGCACGTGTGTGTGTGTGTGTGTGTTTGTGTGTGCATGCGTGCTTGTGTACAAGAGCACAACCTTCGTGTTGCACTGGGAGAGTGGCAGCTTTGGAAGAAGTGTGTTCAAAAGGGTTGGAGGTGTTTTAAGGGTTTAATTGCAGCAGGCAAGTAAGCATTTTGTTTTCGGTGTTTGTGCAATGAGTGTGAGAGTGGCGTTCTGTAGACAGTGTGCAAAGGCCGGAGCTGCATGAGGTTGGAGTACAAAGTTATCTGACACGTGTTCTGAGTTGATCTGGGCTTGCAGAATGGCTTTCTGTGGAAAAAGAGGGCTGCAGGGCAAAAGCTGACAGGGTTGTGATTTAAAGCGCAATCTGAATTCAGACAGGAGTCGCCAGGTAGAAATCGTTTAATGGGGGCTGAATCGAACAGGGGTGCAGTCTGAATTGCAAATGGTATTCAATTAGGGGTCATAAGACAGGCTTATGTCATGATTATTTGGAGACCTTGCCCATTGAAGTGGTCTAGCGAGAAATCTCCTGTCTGTGCAGTCAACCACGTGCATTTCTACATACGTCCACATACACACGTGCACAAAATGAACACAGCCATGCATGAGCTCATGCACACCACCTTCCAATGCAGGCGTGCCAAGCAATCCGAGCTGCTGTGCTCCAATGCAGAGCAGCGGTTACGAGAGAGTGAGAGTCGTGCAGGTGATGCAGGGCGGCAGGCAAAGGGGGACGCCCTGCGTGCTGCTGATGCTGAAGCCAGGCTGAAAGGGGCACAGGTAAAATTCCTCAAGTTGACGCCTCGTTGTTTGTATCAAGTTGTGGATGCAAACAGGGGATTTCACTTATTAAACAGGATGTTGAGGCCAGGGCTAAAGAGCGAAGGGGAACCTGGCCACCGAGCAGCTTCATCGGCCAACGCGGATTTCGCGGAATTATTGAAATCATTCAGATGTGTCAAATGCTCATGCGTTCAGTCAAAGTATGAAGGTGCAACATTTATGCTGTAGAACAGTTTGTTGCGCTTGCATATAATATTTTTGAATTCATTCAGATGTGTCAAATGCTCATGCGTTCAGTCAAAGTATGAAGGTGCAACATTTTTGCTGTAGGACAGTTTGTTGTGCTTGCATATATGAATTTTTGAATTCATTCAGATGTGTCAAATGCTCATGCATTCAGTCAAAGTATGAAGGTGCAACATTATTGTTGTAGAACAGTTGGTTGTGCTTGCATATTGCATAAACTTATTTGTTGCTTACGTAAATTAATTCCTGCACAATTGTGCACACACATGCACAGACATTCAAAGAAACACAACACACATGCCCTTTCTGTCTGAATTTGCCTCTGGCCAGTCCTTACTGCATACCTTGTGATTACTTTGTGCTTAGCACATGTCTTACACACGCTACACTCACACGCATGCATTAATTCCATAGCTTTGAATGTACATTTGAGTGGTGCTACGTAAAATGTAGCACAGTGTATGAGGTACTGACGCTTTAACTACTACTGGGGAAGCTACTGACACACAAAGACTGCATGATGCAGGCACACCAAGCCACTGCGGAGCGCCAGGCAGCCGACGCAGAGGCGCGCCTTCGGGAGAGCGAGCGAAGGCTGCGTGATCTAGACATGCGGCTAGGAGACCTTGCTGACAAGCGCAGGGACTCAGATCAGCAGCGTCAGTCCTTGGACACCGTACTGCACAGCGCTGAGGTGGTGGCTAGGCAGGTGTGTGTGGCACCTGAAGAGCATACAACATATCATGTGATCGATATGTAACATATGATGTTTTACATATGCACATTTGAATATGCAGACACACCTACACACACGTGTTAAACAATTCACATACACACTGTGCACACACATTGCTCGTAGCAAGGTGATTTGTGTGGTTCAGCAACTCTTTACCTTATGCGCCTAGCACCCACAGCAATGTGTTGCTTAGATCAAAAGTGTGTGTGCGTCTGGATTCCTTCATGTGCAGGCTCGCACAGAATGTGATGCCGAATTGCATCACATGCAGCAAGTGGCCGAGTCCTGGAAAGAGGCCATGTCCCGCGATTTGCAGGAGTTAAGGTTAGCGTTGGAACAGGTGGGTGGAGTAAGCTTGTGTCAGACAGAAATGCAACGCAACTCCTGCACTGACTAGACTGTACGCAAAATTGTTCACCCACAAATCCTACACGACCGCGCTTCCCCCCCCCCCCCTCTATCTCTCTCTCCCTCCCTCCCTCCCTCCCTCTCTCTCTCTCTCTCTCTCTCTCTCTCTCTTACTCTCTCTCTCTCTCTCTCTCTCTCTCTCTCTCTCCATTAATGTACGTGATATAGGTACACACAAAAATGAGCACAACCCCACCAATCCCCCTGCAGGCTTTGAGTGCTAAAGGTTCTGCTGAATTGCGAGCAGCAGAAATGGAATCCGAGCTTGCACGGCAGACTCGCTCAGCTGCTGTTACTCGGTGCGTGACAGCCTTCTGTGGTATGCGTTGTGTGTGTGTGTGTGCGTGTGCGTGTGCGTGTTGTGTGTGTCTGCACTTTGCACGTCTGCAAAGGTGGACTTGCCTGCACCATAACACCTTCTCAAAGGAATGAACAATAAGCAGACAAGCCCCTCGTTGGGTTTTCTTCTTGTCTGTGGTGGAGGAGCTTTACGGTGCTCAGTACCAAAGTGGCTCCTTTTCCTTATTTATTGTGGAGAGTGGACTTCACTGCCTTCACTGCGTAATTATAGCATTTCTGCTTCCTCGAGTGGCTTATTCCGTGGTTAAGAAAGTAAGTGTGTACAATGAACTGTAAAGTCCTCCACCATAGGGAAACCAATGGGGTTCAGAGGGTGGTCAGGCCTTATAGGGTGACATCGTGGGCAGGTAGTGGCTCATAGGAGGAGCTGATATGAGTGTCGCTACAAGCAAGTCACGCATACAAATAAGTCCGGCACCTGGCATGAAAGGCAAGTAACTCAGACAATCACCACACTCTTAGGACCTGACATGAGTGTTGGTACAAATAAGTCACGCATACGAATAAGTTCAGCACCTGGCATGAAAAGCAAGTAACTCAGACAATCACCCCACTCTTAGGACCTGGCATGAGTGTTGGTACAAGCAAGTTTGGCATTGTAGTTGACGCATTTTATATAGGTAAAAATAAGCTTGGCCCAGACTGACTACGTTTTGACTATGGCTTTATCTGTAAACTCTGTATATAGGCAAAAGTAAAATTGGCCCAGACTGTACAGATGATTTCCATACACTGAAATACAGTTTACAGTGGGTATGACCGTACATCTGCCGTTTCTCCACAAACACCAGGGAAACTTAAATTCCCTCAGAGGAGTTGATCCTTGAGAGAGTCGTTCTGCAGCTCTTATCGAGCTGAGCACGCGATGTCTTTAAAGCCCAAGATCTTTAAAGCCCAAGATGAAAAGTGGAGGAGCTAGGCCTGCTGAACCCAAAAACATGCAATAATAGGCACGTAAGAATTGAAGGAAGAGCAAATTTGAAAGGGCACGAGGACATGTTGACCAAAAAGGGCAAAAGGGCTGCTTTTGTTGGGCTTCAGACCCAAACCTGGCGGTATCGCATGCAAATATGGTCCAGATAGAGTTGGCGAAAACCTGCTTAATACTTGATTACATTACACGCATATACGCTCACATACACAAGCATACACACACACACACATATACACGCGTGCACACACGTACACACACACTCTCTCTCTCTCTCACTGTACCAGGTCTGAGTCGGATGAAGTCGTGCGTAGCATGCTGGAGACACGGTTACGTGCGTTTGAGCAGGCCCTAGCAGCCAGGGATTGCACCATTGCACAGCTGCAGACAGCTGTCTCTGCTGCTAGAGGAGAAAGCTGCCAGGTTTGTGATTTTGTGTCATGCACACACAAACAAGGTGTATCATGACCTCCCTCCAAGTCAACAAGCAGCATTGTCTGTCCACATGCTTTAGGGCGCAGCGCAGGGTTGTGTGTGGAACTACGTCTCTAAATGCTACGTGAAAATATACCCAGGAAGTGCTTGTACGTGACTGCCCTTCTTTGGGGGATAATGTCTGGTATCATAATAAAGGGTCTTTAAAGGTAGAAAAAAGTCTTCCTGGTCACTCGCAAGGATTAGGTTGTGATTTTTGGGGGAGCATCCTTAAATTGGGGGGGCCTTTCCTCAAAATATACACTGATCTTTAGCATAGGCTTTTGCTTTTGTCGCCTTAGAAAAGGAGGTTGAACCCTGCAACACCCAGTGCAAAGCAGGGGGCCAGTTATTCCGACTGAAGCAGTAAAATTGGAGTAACGAAAGGGGGCTATTTATCAGGCTTCATCTGCTGAATATGACAACACTACTAGCGTGTTTTTTCCTTTTTCAGGTTTATTCTTATATTGCCCTCATACATGCCTCCATTTGCTCGCACAATATATGCATGCATTCCCTGTCGGCTGCAGGCGATGCAGTCCATGTCGTGTGAGCTGGAAGCCAAGAGCTTAGCCCTTGCCGATGCAGAAATGCGATTCACGGAGCTGGAGGCGCTCATGCAGCGCATCATAGGACGCACGTCTGCACTCCACAACCCTGGCTTCTACTAGACCTGTGCTTTAACTCTCTGCCTGCTGTGAGATATTTCAACCAATGTTGCTTCTCTGAGATGAACACCTACATCTGACCACCTCTAATTGACGTGAACGTTGCATCGATATGACATTTTGTATGAGAAGTGATTGCTACTTACCTCCTGGACATGACCACCAAAGGTACTGTTGAAACTCGTGACATGACCATTTTGTTTTGTAATTCAGCTGGAGTGTACCAACCTCGATCTAACAAATTACCACAGTGAACCCAGGAGGCATAAGGTAAGATAAGGTTACATCGCTATAAATGCCTCCGGGGGGCATCTGAACGGAAGCTTGGAAAAAGCCTGAAACCAAACCAAGAAGGCGCTAGAAAAAATCAAGGAAATAGGGCTAGGCACTCAGCCACAAAATAGGCCACACCATGAATAGGTTGGTTCAAAAAAGCCCTCAAACGAGTTGGGCTATCTTCATATTGAGGTGGGAAGACCAGCTGGCGGTGCTGTGTGCGGAGGCTAACAAGATGTTCATGCGGACAGTCCAGCAAAATGTGTTCCTCATCTTGAACAGAGTGCATCCTTGTAACCCCTTGTAACCCCTTGAACAGAGTGCCAGCCACATTTGTCTGTTTGTACCACAGTCACATTTGTCTGTTTGTACCACAGTGAATTCTGGAGGCATAAGGTTTTAAAAAGCACAAATAGGAAAGGTAAGATTTATAAGCATACACAAGGTTTTTATAAACTCGAGAGTTATTTCAAGTTCCTGGAACCGAGAAATAACTAGCGTGTCAAATCGCAGCAGTGTGCTGCAGGCAGCTGTTTCAAATATGTTGGCCTAGGTAGCCCAGCATACTCTGCAGCCAACACGTTCCATAGGTTCCATGCCGCGTCCAGGTCTCTGTGCATCTGGAACGCAGGCTGTATTTTCTTCACACTCGCGCTCTGTGCCAGGACTGCTGCATGGGCCCCATCCCCCACCATCCCACCCCTCGCTTGAGCCCTCACCCAAACGTATTCCATTACGTGAATCCAAATTCTGGAGGCTTACGCACTAGGTATAATCAATACCAGTGCAGAGCTAGCAGCTATAACAGCCGCAGTCATACATGACTACTACCACTCCCATCTATCCACAGACACCTTTTTCATTGTGGTGGCAGGAGGCGCCAAAAAAAAAAGTATTGGACGTCAACCCTATTTTTTGGTTTGGGGGCCCTTGACCCCCCCCCCCCCCCAATACCCACCACCCAGTGCCCCCACCCAGACAAAAAGGGTACCAGTCT